>Ga0268283_1001113_pt1 | contig 13688 bp, 11 predicted proteins | sample saktaG_13_FD_190140 | JGI IMG/M metagenome (GOLD analysis project Ga0268283, IMG submission 190140) | Saline water microbial communities from Sakinaw Lake, British Columbia, Canada - sak_2013_06_06_36m | ecosystem: Environmental > Aquatic > Non-marine Saline and Alkaline > Saline ... | reverse complement strand
GACCTGCCGTGGGTGGATGTCGAAGTGCGGATTGATTGGGACCTGCGGTGTTTCGGGCGGATCGAGCTGGCGTATCAAGTGCCGCTCAAGAACGCTCGCGCCGCCTACGGCTTGCCGTTCGGCGCTGGAGCGTTCGGCGCGGAGAAGTTGATGCCCGGCAGCGGCCCAATCGGAGACGACGAAGGCTCGCGCGCCTCGTGGGAGCGCACGCGCGAAATCTGCCGCTGGCTCGATGTCAGCGACGACGCGCGCGGCGTGGCGATGGCAACCTCCCATCGCTGGACCCGCGTGGACGACACCGACACCGGCGCCGCCGTGCGATGCTGTCTCGTGCGCGGTGGCCGGATGCGACCGCTCGATCCCGCGATGGACGGTCCCGATCCGCGCGTTGGCTTGGTTTTCAATTTCAGGTTCTATCCGCACGGCAACACTTGGCAAGCGGCGCGCGTGCCTCGCGTCGGATGGGAAGCGACGCAGCCGCTGCTGGCCTACACGGTCAACGACACGTGGAGCCAGAAGTCCATCCCGCGCCGCCAATCGCTCGCGACCGTCGCGACGCGCGGCGGCAAAGGCGACGCGCTACTCACGTGCTTGAAGCAAGCCGAGGATGGCAAAGGCGTCGTGGCGCGTTGGTATGAGAGTGTCGGCAGTCCGTGTCAGGTGCGGATCGCGACCGCCCCGTTGTCCGGCAAACCCGACCGCGTGGATTTGCAGGAGCAACCGGTGCCGAGCGGCGATCAGCCCGGCATCGCAACCGACGGCTCCGTGGCCACGCGACCGTGGGAAATCGTCACCGTGCGGACGCAACCAATGACCAAGCCAGAAACCAAGTGACAGCACGAAGTCGAAATGAACCATGAGTGCAATGCACGGACTCTGTCGAAGGAGAAAGTGAGATGAACACGATTACATCGTCGTCTTGCCGCGCGGCCATTTCCCGGCGCGGTTTCCTCAAGCAAACGTCCGCCGTAGCCGCGGGGGCGGTCGCCGCAAGCCGACTGCCCATTGCGCGCAGCGCTCATGCAGCCGGCAGCGACACGATCAGAGTTGCGTTGATCGGCTGCGGGGGACGCGGCAGTGGCGCGGCTCTCAATGCGTTGGTCAGCAAGACCAACGTGAAATTGGTCGCGATGGCTGACGCGTTTCGAGAGAGGCTGGACGGCAGCCTGAAGCAGTTGGCGTCGCGCTTCCCGCAGCAAGTGGACGTGCCGGAGGAGCGCAAGTTCGACGGCTTGGATGCCTGTGAGAAGGCGATGGATGCCGGCGTGGACCTCGTGATCCTGGCTGAGCCGCCCGCTTTTCGGCCGGCGCATTTTGAAGCGGCCGTCAAGGCAGGCAAACACGTGTTCATGGAAAAGCCCGTGGCCACCGACGCGCCCGGCGTGCGGCGGATTCAGGCCGCCAACGAAGAAGCCAGGAAGAAGAGGCTGGTCGTCGGCGTTGGGCTTCATCTTCGGCACGAAGCGAGGTTCCAAGAGATCGTCAAGCGACTGCACGACGGCGCGATCGGCACGATTTCGCATCTGCGGGCATATGAGAACGTCCACGCCACCTGGACCCGCCCTCGCCGCCCCGGGCAGACGGAGATGCAATACCAGGTCCACAACTGGTGGAACTTTAACTGGCTCAGCGGCGACACCATCGTTCAGCGGGGCGTGCACTATCTGGACGTAGCCAACTGGATTCTGAAGAGCCATCCCATCCGCGCCCAAGGCATGGGCGGCCGGCGGGCGGGTGTGGACAAGGACCACGGCGACATCTTCGATCATCACGCCGTGGAGTTCGAGTATCCCGGCGGAGCGCGGCTGTTCGGCTGGTGGCGCGAGGTTCCCAATACCTGGACGTGCTTTTCTCACAACGTGCATGGCACCAAGGGCCGGGCGGAAATCCAGGCGTTCGCGGACGGCGTGCTCCATGTCAACGGCAAGCCGCCGCAGCGTTTCGCGCGCCAGCTTGGCCAAGACAAACCCCGCGCATTCAGCGGATGGCAGGCGGAGATGGACGATATGCTGGTCGCTCTCATGGCCGGTCGGCCTTACAACGAAGCCGACTATGGAGCCACCTCTACGATGACGGCCATTCTCGGACGCATGGCCACTTACTCCGGCCAGGTCGTGGAGTGGGACCCGGCGATCAACTCAAACGTGAACCTCGTGCCCGACCGGTTGAGTTGGGATGCGGTCCCCCAACCGAAGTCCGGTCCCGACGGGATTTACCCGTGCGCGATGCCCGGTGTAACCAAACCCTGCTGAACAGGAGAAACAAACATGAATACGACTCGACGTAGCTTTCTCGCCACGACCACCGGACTGACTCTTGCAGGTGCGCACTCTTACGCCGCCCGCGCTGCCAGCCCGAACAACACCATCAACGTCGCCATCATCGGCTGCGGAAATCAAGGTTTCTGGCATCTGAACGTGTTGCAGCGGTGCCCGGAGGTGCGGGTCGCCGCCGTGTGCGACGTGAATGCGAAGCGAATGGCCGAGGCCCGCCAACAGGCCGGCGGCGAGAAGGTCTTTGCCAGTTCCGACTACCGCAAACTTTTGGAGAGAAAGGAAATTGACGCGGTGATCATCGCCACCGCCGATCACTGGCACGCGTTGCCGGCCATCCACGCCTGTCAGGCCGGCAAGGACGTCTATGTGGAGAAGCCGCTGGCCACGTCCATCGGCGAGGGCCGCGCCGTGGTGCGGGCTGCCCGCAAATACAACCGTATCGTCCAGATCGGCACGCAGCAGCGGACGTGGCCGCACTACATCGAAGCGATAAATCTGATTCGCTCCGGCGCGTTGGGAGAAATTTCGGAGGTCAAGGTCTGGGATTACGATTATTTCTGGCCGGGGTTCGGCACTCTGCCCGACAGCGAGCTGCCGGCGGAGCTTGACTGGGAAATGTATCTCGGCCCGTCGCCCAAAGTTCCCTACAACGTCAACCGTTACAACGGGTCGGCGCTGTCGGGTGCACAGGTAACCGCGCAGGTCAAAGGACTCGGTCCCACGTTTCCAACGCATCATTTCTTCTTCGACCTCGGCGGAGGATGGCCGGTGGACTGGGGTGTGCACCACTACACCATCGTTCACGCGGCGCTTGGCGTGGATGCGCCGGTGGCCGCGACGGGTATGGGAGGTTTCTTCACCTTCGAAAAGACCAACATCGAGTGGCCGGAAACCTTCGAAGGCATTCTGGAGTATCCGCCCGGCCCCGTGGCGAAGAAGGGATTCCTGTTGCAATACAGCTCGCGCCTCGGCTGCCGTCGCGAGAAGGTCTCTCACGGCAAGTGCTTCTACGGCAGCGAAGCCTCGTTGCTGCTGCACCGCGGCGGTTACACCATCACACCTGAGAGCAGGGAAAAGAAGATCGCGATGAAAGGCAAAGAATCGAGCGTGGACAACGCATATGCCGGCAATGTCCACGTGGAGAGCGTTCTTGCCCACGCCAAAGTTTTCCTGGAGAGCATGCGGACGCGGAAACGGCCGCCCGCCGATGTGGAGTTCGGCCACCGCGGCACCAACCCCGGCCATCTGCTGAACATCGCCTGGCGCGTGGGCCGGAAGATTCGATGGGACGCCGGGAAAGAAGTCGTGCTTGATGATCCGGAGGCCAACGCGCTGGTCACGAAGTCTTACCGTGCGCCGTGGAAACTCGAAGTATAGACACGCCATGAATACAAGAAAACCAATGACTCGCCGCCAGCTTCTTCGTGCCTTCTCCGTCGCTGGCTTGAGCGCGGGGCTGCTGAACAAGAGGTTGCTCGCTCAGGAACAAAAGAAAGATTCGGGAAAGGCCCCGATGCTCTTGGGAGTGGATAGCTGGAGCTTCAGCTTTGCCTGCGGCGTGCGCGACGTGAAGCCCGCGAAGCGGATGACCGCCCGCGACATGCTGGCGAAGGTGTGCGCGTGGGGCTTGAAAGGCGCGCAGGTTGGCGTGGGCGACATGCCGCCGCTGGGCAGCAGCGAGTTCGACGCCTTTCGGAAAGCCATCGCAGACGCGGGGCTGTTTTGGGAGGTTAGCGCCGGCATGGTCCAGCGCGAGGACGGCGTGCGGCGCGCGCTGGAGTATAACGCCGCGCTCGGCACGAAGGTCGTCCGCGCGTTCATGGAAGGTTTCGGCATTCAGTTCAAGGGCATCTCGCTCGACGATTACGTCAGCGAGGCGATCACGCACATCAAGAACCTGCTGCCGGAGTTCGAACGGCGCGGACTTTTCCTCTGCCTCGAAAACCACGGCGGGCTGCGGATGAAACACATCCGCCGCGTGCTGGAAACGTTTCCCAGCAAACACCTCGGTTTGAACTTGGACACCGGCAACCCGGTCCTGACGTTTGAAGACCCGATCGCGGTGATCAAGGAACTGGCGCCGCGCACCTACACGTGCCACCTGAAGGACTGGAACCTGATCCGCAGCAAAGACGGCCTGATCGTTCGCGGCTGCGCGCTCGGCGACGGCGTGGTGGACTTGAAGGCTGCGCTGGACATCCTGCGAACGCGCGCGCCGTTTCCCGCGGAGCTGCATCTGAACATCGAAGCGCCGCAGGAATACATCCCGCTCAAGATTTTCGCGCCGGACTTCTGGCAGCACCAAAGCGATGTGACCGCCGCGGAGTTGGCCAACATCCTGCGCCTGACCGAGCAGCGCAACATGCCAACCGATGCCGACTATCGGATCGCCTCGATGCGCGGCGAGCCGGAATCCGTCATCCTCGCCGAGGAGGAGGCCGCCATTGCGCGCAGCATCGCTTACTGCCGCGATGTGCTCCGACTTCTGTAAGCCAGAAATGAGCTTTTTGAATGACCCTATGAACACAATGAAAACATTCCGATTGGACGGCCGTGCCGCATTGGTGACCGGCTCCTCCCGCGGCATCGGCCGCGCCATCGCACTGGGCTTCACCGAGTGCGGCGCGGCGGTGGCCGTGCATGGCACCAAGCCAGCCAAGATTCTCGATGAAACACTCGCCGATGTGCGCAAGCTCTCGCCTCGCAGCGTCGCAGTGACGGGCGATCTCTCCCAACCCGATGTTGCAACGAAGATCGTTGCCGACGCGACGGCAGCGCTTGCCGCGCTCGACATCCTTGTCGTTAATGCCTCGATCCAGATTCGCAAGCCGTGGGCCGAGGTGACGCAGGCGGAAGCCGAGCAGCAGATGCAGGTGAACTTCCACGCGACGTTGCGTATGATCCAAGCCGTCGTGCCCGCCATGCGCGCGAAGAAATGGGGCCGCATCCTGACCATCGGCAGTGTCCAGCAACAGCGCCCACACCCCGACATGATTGTCTATGCCGCCAGCAAAGCGGCGCAGGAAAACCTTGTCCGCAACCTCGCCAAGCAACTCGGTCCCGACGGCATCACCGTCAACAACCTTGCGCCCGGCGTCATCCTCACCGACCGCAACACCGCCGCGCTCTCCGACGAAGCCTACGCCGCCCGCGTGCGCGATATGATTCCGTCGCGCGCGTTTGGCGAAGCCGAGGACTGCGTCGGGGCGACGCTGCTGCTCTGCTCCGACGCGGGCCGTTACATCACCGGCGTGGACCTGCTCGTGGACGGTGGAATGCATCTCTGAGAACGATCATGAATACAAAAACCTTCATCGCACTCTTGAGCCTCATCGGCCTCTTGCCGCTCGCTTCTGCGGCGGACAGCCGCTTCCAGCACTTCATCACGCGCCAGGGCAACAAGCTCTACGATGACGAGAAAGAGTTCCGCTTCGTCGGCGCGAACATGCCGGGGCTGGTGTTGCCTTACGACTGGACGCTCTCATTGCCGGAGCGGATGCATCTGCCGACACCGTGGGAACAGGAGGACGCCTTCAAGACGCTCGACCAGATGAACGGCCGCGTCGTGCGGACTTGGAACCTGCCCATTCGCAAGCCGGATGAGGAGCCGAAGTCGTGGCACTATGTGCTCGGGCCGGGCAAGTTCAACGAAGAGGCGTTCAAGGTCGTGGACAATCTTTTCGCGCTGGCCAACAAATACGGCGTCCGCGTGATGCTCGATCTCACGGCGGAGTCGGGCGATTACCTCGGCGGCATCGGCACCTACGCAGCCTATCGCGGCAAGAAACGTGCCGAGTTTTATACCGACCCGCAGCTCAAGGAGGACTACAAGGCCACCGTGCGCCACGTGCTCACGCGGACGAACACGATCACCGGCGTCGCCTACCGCGACGACAAGGCGGTGCTCGCGTGGCAGTTCGGCAACGAAATGCACGGCGCGACCGATGCGTGGCTCTCGGAAATGGCCGCCTACATCAAAGCCCTCGACAAGAACCATCTCGTGGCCGAGACGCGGCATCAGCCCGGCCAGCCGTTGCTGGTGGACCCGAACATTGATCTCGTCACGCGGCACCTCTACAGCAACTACCGCGGCGTGGGCGGCGGCTGGCCCGACGCGATGCGCGCCGAAATGGCGAAGCTCAACGGCGCGCGGCCGATGTTCATCGGCGAGTTCGGCCCCTACATTGACGGCAAGATGTTTACGCACGCCAACGTCGTGGACAAGCTGCGCGAGTTTCTCGATTACGTGCAGTCCGAGCCGGGCATTTGCGGCTCTCTGCTCTGGAGCATGTATTTTCACCACAACGATGGCGGCTTCTACTGGCACCAAATCATGACCTATCCCGCCGTCTGGTCGTATCACTGGCCCGGCTTTCCCAGCGCCGACGCGCAGCGCGAGATCGGCATCATGCAGACGATGCGAGAGGCGGCGTTCCGGATAGAAGGCAAACCGGTGCCGCCCGTGCCCGTGCCCGACGCGCCGGAGTTGCTGCCGATCGGCGACGTGCCGTTTCTCTCGTGGCGCGGCTCGGCAGGTGCGACGGGCTATGACATCGAGCGTGCGCCGAAAACGAGCGGTCCGTGGAAAGTCATCGCCAAGAACGTCTGCGACGGCGACGTGGCCTATCGTCCGCTGTTCAGCGACACCACCGCGCGCGCTGGCCAGACGTGCTTCTATCGCGTCACCGCCCGCAACGCCTCCGGTGCGTCGAAGCCGTCGAACGTCGTCGGGCCGGTGAAGGTGAGGCGCGTCTGCTTCGTGGACGAATTGCAGGATTTCTCGCGCGTCCAAGCGAAATCCGACGGCCTGACGCTCAACAACGACTACAACGCGCTCTATGCTGAGTTCCTCTTCCGCGCCAAGGGCAGCACCAACGATTGGCTCAGTTACAAAGTCTCCGCGCCGATGGAATCGGTGAAAGTCGTCGCCTTTTTTGCGAAGGAGATCGCCGACCTGACGCTGCAAGTATCCGCCGACGGCAAGAAGTTTACCGCGCTACAGCCGAAGCGAAGCGAGCGGCGACTTCCCGGCCCGCCCCGCGGTGCCACCGTCGGCCAGCGCCGGACTATGGTGGAATACGAGTGCGCCGTGCCTGCCGGCAACCGGCAGTTGAAGGTGCTCTGGAACGGCCCGGCGGAACTCGATCGCGTGGAGATTTATTCAAAGTAGTCCTCTCGCTCCGCGAGAGGACATCAATTACAAATACCCGTCTCGCGGAGCGAGACGACCACTATGACAATTACCATGAACCGACGAACCTTTGTCCACACCACACTCGCTGCCGCGCTTGCGCCGTTGCTGCTCGCCGCGGACAAACGCCCGCCGCGCATCGTGCTCCGCTCGTCGTGGCAGACCGTCAACATCGGCGACATCGGCCACACGCCTGGCGTGCTGACGTTGCTGGAGAAATACCTGCCCGAAGCCGAGGTGCGGCTCTGGCCGAGCAAGGTGGACAACGGCGTGGACGAGATGTTGCGCCGGCGGTTCCCGAAGGTGCCCATTATCGAAGGGGCTGACGCGATCAAGTCCGCGTTCGCTGAATGCGACTTCCTGCTGCACGGTTCCGGCCCGAATTTCGTGGCGGCAAAGGATGTCGCGAAGTGGCGCAAGGAGACCGGCAAACCCTACGGCATCTACGGCATCACGATGGGCTATGCCAGCCCGGGCGCGGTCGAATTGATGAACGCGGCGAAGTTTGTGTTCTTCCGCGATTCCGTCTCGCTCGCGTTCGCGAAGGCAAATGGCGTCCACTGCCCGGTGATGGAGTTTGGCCCCGATGGTGCGTTCGGTGTGGACCTGCGCAACGACTCGCCGGCGACGGCATTCCTGAAAGCCAACGGGCTGGAGGACGGCAAGTTCCTCTGCTGCTTATCGCGTTTCCGATTCACGCCCTACTGGAAGGTCAAGAAGGGCGTCGCCTTCGACGAGAAGAAGCACGCGCGCAACCAAGCCATGAAGGAACACGACCACGCGCCGTTGCGCGAGGCCATCATCGCTGTCGTGCGCGAGACGCCGCTCAAGGTGCTACTCTGTCCGGAGGATGCGACGCAGATGGAGGTCGGCAAGGAGATGCTCTACGACAAGCTGCCCGCCGATGTGAAAGCGCGCGTCGTCTGGCACGAGAAATACTGGCTCACCGACGAAGCCCTCAGCACCTACGTCCGCTCCGCCGGCATCTTCGGCTCCGAGATGCACAGCCCGATTATGGCGCTGGGCAACGGTGTTCCCGCCATCGTCTGCCGGTTCGCTGAGCAGACCAGCAAAGGCATCATGTGGCGCGACATCGGCCTCGGCGACTGGCTCTTCGACTTCGACAACGAAGACGAAATCAAGCGTGTCGTCCCCACAGTGCTAGCGATGGCCAAAGACCCCGCCGCCGCGAAAGCGAAGGCCGACAAAGCCCGCGCGTTCGTCCAGCAGCGCCAGCGCGAGACGATGGACGTGCTGCGGAAGAATCTCCCATGAACGCGTCGCCTCGATAATGAGATGAACTCGCTGGCTCAACATTGCGGGCTTGGTCAGTTTGGCCAAGACTATCGGCGGATGCTGGAAAACGACACACATGCGCCTGGCTCGGTGGTTCGAGTGCTGATGGAGCGTATGGTGCGGCTCTGCGCGGACACGGCTGTTTTCCTCTACCGCGGTTTCACCCCGACGCGTGTGGTGTATCATGCGGGATCACGACCGAAGCTTGAGCTTGGTGTCGGGTCAGCGTGTGCTGGCCGTGGTTCGGATATGGAACGCGTCGCCAGTATCGGCGAATTCTGCGCCGGGCTGGGCCAGTCCGCGACCGACGATCTCGACGCGATGCGCGTTGGCGGAACGGAGGAGGAGATTATCGAGCGCGGCTCAGATTGGTGCACGGACGTGGCGCGGGTCGGTTGCGTGCTTTGCCAGGTTGCCGGCTTTCCGGCGCGGTTGGTGATGTTGGCGAACACGGCGCGTGCTTACAGCGGCCACGCCATTATCGAGGTCTGGATTGGTGGGTTGTGGGGCGCGATGGATACTTCGACGGCCGTTGTTTACCGGCACCCGAACAGCGAACCCGCTTCGACCTGGGAGTTGATGAACCAGCCGGCGTTGGTTGACGCTCACGGCAGAGGGCAAGCTACACCTTACTCAACGCCGGATCAGTTTCGTTGCGCCGCGATCGTCAACTACTCCGTGGAGGATTCGGCGGAGTTCGACTACACCGTTAGTGGCGTGAATGAATACTGCCGTTCCATTCTGACGATGTCGCGGCGGGGCTGGCCGGGCGGGCTCCGCTGGCTTTACGGTGAAGATCGGGATGTATCACCGTCACCGGCCAAATGATCGAGAACCAGTCATGAGGACACTTTGAAACTATGAAAAACGAAAACCTGCTGCAAAAAGAAGCCAAGATGATGAAACTGGAGAAGCTCATCGCCCAGCGCGAGGGCGTCTCCACCAAACCGTTCCCCGTGCCCGTCAAGGAGCTGCTCAAACGCTATGAGCAGCTTTACACGGGCGCGATCAGCGACGTGCTGCGCGAGTTCTGCCTGCTCGACCAGTCGCTGCCGGGCCACCTGCGGCCGTTGCGCGACAGTGATGTCGTGGCCGGCATCGCGTTCACCGTCAAGAGCGCGCCGAACGTGAAGATCACCGGCGAGATGACGTTCCGCACGCAGATGCTCGACGAGATGGGCGAGGACACGTTCGTGGTCTGGGACACCTCCAACGACGAGAAGGCCACGCTCTGGGGCGGTGTGATGACCGCCACTGCCTACGGCAAGGGCGTGAAGGCGGCGTGCATTGACGGCGGCATCCGTGACACGAAGCAGATTCTGGAGAAACCGTTCCCGGTCTATTACAAACACCGCATCCCGAACGGCTCGCTCGGCCGCTGCCTCATCACACACTACCAGGTGCCGATCAAGATCGGCGACGTGGTGATCAAGCCCGGCGACGTGGTTTTCGCCGACTGCGACGGTGTGGTCTGCGTCCCGCGCGACATCGCCTGCGACGTGCTGGTGCGCGCCGAGGAAATCCGCGCCAACGAGAAGAAGATCTTCGGCTGGGTCGCAGAGGGCCAGAGCATCCACCAGATCACGGAGAAGGGCGGGTATTTTTAGTTGGCGGACAGAAGAACGAGAGATGAGAAGAACCGACAAAGAGATCGCCGACCGGCGGCAGATTGACGACATCATCCGCGGAAGCTTGGTGTGCCGCGTGGCGATGGCGAAGGACAACGCGCCGTATGTGGTGCCGATGTCTTTCGGCTACGACGGCGCGGCGATCTATTTGCACACGGCGTCGGAGGGGAAGAAGATCGAGCATTTCCAGGCCAACCTGCAGGTCTGTTTTGAGTTCGAGCGTAACGTGGAGCTGCGGCGCGACCCGCAGAGCGCCTGCAAGTGGACGTTCAGCTTTGAGAGCGTGATCGGCTACGGCATCATCAGCGAATTGGTCGTGCCGGCGCAGAAGGAGCACGCGCTTAACGAAATCATGCGCCAGTATTCCGGCAAGACGTGGCCGTTCGAGAGCGCGTCGGTGGCCAAAGTGCGGGTCTGGAGAATCGCCATAGCCTCAATGACCGGAAAGCAGTCGAAGCCGCAGAAAGACGGATGATTTTAGTGGACAGAAAAACGAGGGACAGAAACACATGAAGAGACAAACGCAGGCAGAAATGAAGGTTCGCGCCCGCCCAGCATCTCTGGTTTTTCTGTCCCCTGTTTTTCTGTCCACCTCCCCATTCCCATGCCGATAATCGTCAAACGCCCCACCCGTCGCATGTCGCAAGCTGAGTTCGGCGACTTGGCTTACGAGGTGATGCGCGCTGTCTTCGCGATCCGCGACGAGCTGGGCCGGTTCTTCGACGAGAAGATTTACAAGCGCGAACTGGCCCTTCGTTTCCCCGGCGTGCAACTCGAAGTGCCCATCGAGATAAGTCACGCGACCTTCACGAAGCTGTATTTCCTCGACGCGCTGGTGAACGAGGGCGCGGTGTTTGAATTCAAGACGGTCGAGGCGTTGACGCCACGGCACGAGGCCCAACTCCTTCACTACTTGCTGCTCGGCGAACTGCCGCACGGCAAGCTCGTCAATCTCCGGCCGGAAACCATCGAGCAAAAGTTCGTGAACGCCACGTTGCGGCTCAAGGACCGCGTGCGATTCGAGGTCGAACAGAGCGGCTGGGATGCGCAGGTCGGTGGCGCGAGCCGGTTTCGGGACGTGTTGGTGGCGCTCCTGCAAGACTGGGGAACAGGTCTCGATCTGTCGCTCTACGACGATGCGCTGGTCCATTTCCTCGGCGGCGAGACGGAGGCGGTGCGCGATGTGGAAGTGCGAATGGCTGACCACGGCCTTGGCCAGCAGAAGATGCGGCTGGCGGCGGAAGGCGTGGCGTTCAAGCTCACCACGCTGCAAGAGGACTTGGGTTTCTTTGACGCGCATGCGTTGCGGCTGCTGGAACACACACGCCTCGACGCAATCTTGTGGGCCAACATCGGAAGGAAGATCGTTGCGTTCAAGGTGCTCAGAGGCGGAGGTGGACAGAAAAACAGGGGACAGAAAAACCAGAGGGAAGGACGGGTGTTGTCACCATGACTTCTGGTTTTTCTGTCCCCCGTTTTTCTGTCCACCTTTCCCCGCAGAAAGGCAAAATGATGAAGACACGCAAAGGATTACAGTGGGCAATGACGGTTGCAGTGTGCTGTGCCGCATCGGGTGCGGTCGTGGCGGGGCCGAAGATTGACACGTCGCTGGATCGGGCGAAGACGGACCTGAATCCGGGCCTCAAGCAGATTGGCACGATCAAGCCGCGCGGCGCGAATGAGATACCGGGTTCGAACTGGACGCTGGGGTGCGAGACGCTCGACCGCGACTTTGCGGATTATCAACAATACAAAGAATACATTGTGCCGCTGGGCATCAAGACTATCCGGCTCCAAGGAGGGTGGGCCAAGACCGAGAAGGTGCAGGGAACCTATGATTTCACCTGGCTGGACACGATCATTGACGACGCTCGTGGGCGCGGCCTGAACATCCTGCTGGAGACCGGCTACGGCAACACGATTTACAAGGGCGGCGGCGGTGCGGATTTGGCCGGTGGATTTCCGACCTCCGAGGAGGGATTGGCGGCATGGGATCGCTGGGTGGAGGCGATGGCTAGGCACTACAAGGGCAAGGTCAGCGATTGGGCGATGTGGAACGAGCCGGACATCAACAAGAAGCACAAGCCGGAGGACATCGCCGCGTTTAACATCCGCACGGCGGAGATCATCAAGCGCGTGATTCCTGATGCGCGGATCGCGGGACTCTCGCTGGCGAGTTCCAGCCCGAAGCTTTTGGAGAGCTGTCTGAAGGCCCTGGCTGAGAAAGGCATGGTGAACCTGTTCCATTGGTTCATCTACCACGGCTACGAGTTCAACCCGGACAGTTCCTATCAGAAGGTCGAGGAGTTGAAGGCGACGCTGGCGAAATACTCAACGAAGGCGAAGATGCGGCAGGGTGAGAACGGTTGCCCGTCGGAACTGGCGACGAAGTTTGCGCTCTCCAACCATCCATGGACGGAATACAGCCAGGCGAAATGGGATTTGCGGCGGATGCTCGGCGACCTGGGGCACGATGTGGAATCGGCGGTCTTCACGATCTGCGATTTCAACCACACGGGACGCGAGATCAATCGCAAGGGCCTGCTGTGGGCCACGGCGGACAAGAAAGTGGAGAAGATCAAGCTCGCCTACTATTCGGTCCAGAACGCCGTCACGGTGTTCGACGACACGCTGGAACGCGTGAAGCAGCCTGCCGTCGCCGTGATGTATGACAGGGCGACGGCGTGTTTCGCTTACCGGAACAAGAAAACGGGGCAGAGCTTGGTGGCGTTGTGGGACAACTCGGGCACGCCGGACGATGCGTTCGTGACGCGGCCGGCACAGGTCGTGGTGAAGGGCCTCGCAATCAAAGAGCCTGTCTGGGTGGACCTGGTCTCCGGGCGGATTTACGAAATCCCGGCGGACCGCATCGTGAAGGCGGGCGCGTTCACCATCTTCAAAGACATTCCCCTCTATGACGCGCCGGTGCTGATCGCGGAGAAAGCAGCGCTGCCGCTCGATACGAAAGCAACTCCATGACTGACTTCATCCGCCACCAATTTGTGTTGTTGTTTGCGTCGCTCGCAATCGTGCATGCGGCAGAGCCGGCGAAGAACCTCGCCGTGCTCCAAGCCCGTCCGTCGCCGGAATGGCTGACACGCGGCGTCATGTATCAGGTCTGGTTGCGCGGGTTCACGCCGGAGGGAACGTTGCGCGCGGCGACGAAACGGCTGCCGCAGGTCGCCGAGCTTGGCGCGAACATCATCTATCTCTGCCCGGTCAATCTGCAGGATGCCGACATGCGGCAGGAGTTCTGGAGCAAGCGGCAGAAAGCGTCTGGCACGAACAACCCGCGAA
>Ga0268283_1001112_pt1 | contig 13694 bp, 12 predicted proteins | sample saktaG_13_FD_190140 | JGI IMG/M metagenome (GOLD analysis project Ga0268283, IMG submission 190140) | Saline water microbial communities from Sakinaw Lake, British Columbia, Canada - sak_2013_06_06_36m | ecosystem: Environmental > Aquatic > Non-marine Saline and Alkaline > Saline ... | reverse complement strand
ATCAGAATCTTATTAAATTAATCAAGGTTAAAATCGGAGATAAATTTAGTAAAATCAATTGTTTCATCCCATCTTATCTTGTTAAAATATATACCTTTGCAAAATATATTAAATAATTAAAAATTTAAATTTTCTACTGATGACGGAAATGACTTCAAAATTGGCAATGGAATTGGAAAATAAGTATGGAGCACATAATTATCATCCATTACCTATTGTTTTAGCAAAGGGCAAAGGCGCCTTTGTTTGGGATGTAGAAGGTAAGAAATACTTTGATTTTTTATCCGCTTATTCAGCGGTAAATCAAGGTCACTGCCATCCTAAAATTGTTGATGCCATGGTTGACCAGGCTCGTACTCTTACGTTGACGTCCCGTGCATTTTATAACGACCAACTCGGTCCTTATGAAAAATTTGTGACCGAATATTTTGGTTACGATAAAGTATTGCCCATGAATACAGGTGCCGAAGCAGATGAAACTGCGTTGAAATTAGCTCGTAAATGGGCTTATTTGAAAAAAGGTATTCCTGCCAATCAGGCAAAAATTATTGTTTGCGAAAACAATTTCCACGGACGTACAATTACGATTGTTTCCATGTCGACCGACCCAGATGCTCGTAATGAATTCGGACCATTCACTCCTGGTTTTGTAACAATTCCATATAACAATTTGGATGCCCTTGCAAAAGAACTTGAAGATCCAAATGTAGCAGCCTTCCTAGTTGAACCGATTCAAGGTGAAGCAGGTGTTTTTGTGCCGGATGAAGGTTATTTGAAAAAATCGTATGACATGTGTAAAGCCAAAAATGTACTTTACATTGCCGATGAGGTTCAAACCGGTATTGCGCGTACAGGTAAATTATTGGCTTGTGATCATGAAAATGTTCATCCTGATATCTTGATTTTAGGAAAAGCTCTTTCTGGAGGAGTTTTCCCTGTTTCAGCTGTTTTATGCAACGATGAAATTATGCTTTGCATTAAACCTGGTGAACATGGTTCAACCTTCGGTGGAAACCCAATTGCAGGCAGAGTTGCAATTGCAGCCTTAACTGTTGTTAAAGAAGAAAAATTAGCTGAGAATGCTGAGCGTTTAGGTAAGATTTTCCGTAATGAATTAAGAAAAATCAAATCAGACATGATTCAATTGGTTCGAGGTAAAGGATTACTGAACGCCATTATCATCAAACCAATAAATGGAAAAGAAGCTTGGGATGTTTGTTTAAAAATGGCTGATAATGGCCTCTTGGCAAAACCGACCCATGGTCATATTATTCGCTTTGCTCCTCCTTTAATTATTACTGAAGCACAAATAATGGAAGCGGTTGAAATAATCAGAAAGTCAATACTTTCGTTTGAATAAAAATAATTTATTAAAATGAAAAAGCCCATGAATTAATTCATGGGCTTTTTCATTTTATAGATCTAATCTTAGAAACTCCATCTGAATTTAACCCACATTTCGTCTCCTAAATCCCACCAACGGTCTTCAGCAGCTCTGGCAAAATTACTTGAATACTGAGTTAAAAATTCTTTACATAATTGAGTAGGATTACCTTTTTTGGCATTCTCCTGATCTTTTGCATAGAGTTCTTTTGCTCTGGTTTCAACATATTCGCTTTCATCGAATAATTTGTTTTCGTATTCGGCAACAATGGGTTCGATAATTTTTTGCCCTTCACCCCAATTTACCATCGCTAATCGATTTGCTCTTCGGAAAGCCCAACCGGCAGACTCTCTGCTAAAATGATCCTGATTATCTACTTTATAGCTTTTGGGCATATCCATGGTTCCTGCGTAAATAGGAATTCTTGGACTTAAGCGTGGGACATCAATGGAGAATAATAATCGGCCACCAATTTCATCAGGTAACCAATCGCGTAACTGAACGACGAAAGAATAAGCACAATATTGAACTGAAATTGGTCTGTCTCTCTTTAGAACTCCATCTTTTAATGCATTTATTAAATTTCGCTTATCTCCTGACATCCACGGATGTGCAGCAGGACTGATGATTGTATCTGTATAAGTCTCTCCTTTTTCATTCTTCTTATTAACTGCAACTTTTAAATTCCGGATCATTTCCCATTGAGTCCCGTCATAAGTTTCACGATATAATTTCATGACATCCCTAACACTTAATTTGTTATCAGGCTTAACTGAAAAAGGTAATTCATCAGCATTATAGTCCAAATTTAAAGAAGGAGCAACAGTACTTAACACGTAAAAATCACGAATACCAAAAGGTTTACCACCACTATATACTTTCCAGAATTTGAAAGTTTCTTTTCCATCCCAATACTTTAATTTTTTTGCAACATCATACACATTCTCAGATGCCATAAAATGATCTTTATCTTTCAGATTAAGCTCTCCAATCCGGCTGATATTAGCAGAAATTCCAACATGGCCATCAGGGATACGTTCTGCTGCCCATACTGATCCAATCTGGTCAGGACCTTCGCCCATAATCTCTAATTGCCAAACTTCTTTTTTGTCGGCAATAGTAATACACTCACCAGAATCACCATAACCATATTTTTTAACTAACTCCCCGATCATTTTTATTGCATCGCGTGCATTAGTGCATCTTTGCAAAACAATTCGCTCCAATTCTTCAATTTGAAACATTCCATTTTTATTCTCAAGTTCACGTTTGCCTCCGAAAGTAGTTTCGCCAATGGCTAATTGCTTTTCATTTAAACTTGGATATGCCGTATTTAAATATGCATAAGTCTCCTTGGCCTCGGGAATTGTTCCTTTGAGAATAACATTTTCATTGCTCCATGCATCGTGGGTATGCATCGTTCCCCATAATACATCATGAGTTGTATCATTTTCAAATTTCATTGCCGGAACGATATTGATCCACACACGATAATAGGCATCACAAGTGTGAGCTGTCATTACAGAACCATCTGTGCTGGCAAGTTTGCCAACCATAATACTGGTGCAGCTTTCTTTGTATTCGGGATCATCAAATTGAGCCAGAGCCATTTGATTAAAACAAAAAGTAGCGATGATTGCAATCAAAGCTGGTTTAAGAAAGAAATTCATTTTCATATTATAAAAATTTAATTTTTAAATAAGGGCTAAAGATAAAAATAATAGATTAACGATTAGCCATGCTCGTCTATTTTAAAGCTTTATAATCTACGAACATAAAAACTACCTCACCCAATCGCTCGATTCTTAATCTAATCAGTTTGTCAGATATTTTATTATAAACCATATTGGAAGCATTGCAAGTTTTAAATTATTAGCATTATAAAAAATGCAGCCCATTAATATTCAATTCGAAATTTATTATTATGTGGTATATTTGAATCCAATTTATTTTACATCAAAAACGTTAACATTATAATGAACGCAACTAGTATTTCAATAAAAACATTGGTATTCATTGCTCTAGGCTTAACTATTTTCATCTCATGCAAAAAAACAAGTGATTTTTCTTATACAAAAGATATCAAAATTGAGATTTTACTTTCAGATGACGAAGGATTTGATTTGTTTGATCCTGAATCATATCCTTATTATTATCCAGACAGCATCAAAATATTTTATATTATCAACGAATTGGAAGTTGAAATAAACAACCCGCTTTTAAATCCCCCTCGTAACTTTTATGTTAATTATGCAAGCAGTAGATATCGATTGCAGTTATTTCCAAATCATGAGGTTTCAGAAGAATTTCCAATTACCCTAATAAAGTTTAATAAAACTATTACCGACACAATTCGCTGTGGTTATGAGAGAAACACCAATTCAATTACCTGTACTAAAGTTTGGTATAATGGTGATTTGGTATGGCAAAAGAATGCACCTGATCAGGCACGTTCATTTGAAATCATAAAATAAAAAAGCCCGAAATTTCTTTCGGGCTTTTTGTTAGATGCAAGATTTTGTCTTACTTTTTATCATCCACCTCTTCAAAATCAACATCAGTAACTTCATCATCCTTTGATGATCCACCTTGTGAGCCGGCATTTGCATCTGCATTAGGCTGTGCTCCAGGGGCAGGACCACTTTGGGTGTTTTTGTACATTTCTTCACTTGCTGTTTGCCAAATCGCATTCAGTTTTTCCATTGCGGTGTCAACTGCAGGGATATTTTTATTTTTATGTGCTTCTTTTAATTCTGCAACAGCACTTTCAATTGATCCTTTTTTATCAGCAGGAAGTTTATCACCATACTCTTTTAACTGTTTCTCCGTTTGGAAAACCAAAGCATCAGCACTATTTAGTTTGTCAATTTCTTCCTTTTGTTTTCTATCCTGATCAGCATTTGCAGCAGCTTCATCTCTCATTCTTTTGATTTCATCATCTGTTAAACCAGAAGAAGCTTCAATACGAATATTTTGAGATTTGCCGGTTGCTTTATCTTTTGCGCCAACATTTAAGATCCCATTTGAATCAATATCAAAAGTTACCTCAACCTGAGGGATACCTCTTTGAGCAGGTGGAATCCCATCTAAATGAAATCTACCGATACTCTTATTTTGATTAGCCATTGGTCGCTCACCTTGCAATACGTGAATTTCAACCGTTGTTTGATTATCGGCAGCTGTTGAAAATACTTCCGATTTCTTGGTTGGAATGGTAGTATTTGACTCAATTAATTTAGTCATCACACCACCAAGAGTTTCAATACCTAATGATAAAGGAGTAACGTCTAATAATAAAACATCTTTCACTTCTCCGGTTAAAACACCTCCTTGAATAGCTGCACCTACTGCAACAACCTCGTCAGGATTTACACCTTTTGAAGGTTCTTTTCCAAAAAACTTTTTGACAAGTTCTTGAATTGCAGGAATTCTGGTTGAACCTCCAACCAATAAAATATCATCAATATCAGATGGCTGCAAACCTGCATCTTTTAAAGCAGCCTTGCAAGGACCTAAAGTTGCCTGAACAAGATCGTCAGTCAGTTGATTAAATACCGATTGAGTAAGTTTGCGGACAAGGTGTTTTGGCACGCCGTCAACAGGCATGATATATGGTAAATTTATTTCTGTTTCTTTTGAAGAAGAAAGTTCAATTTTTGCTTTTTCGGCAGCTTCTTTTAAACGTTGAAGTGCCATAGGATCTTTTCTCAGATCAATATTTTCATCTTTCTTGAATTCATCTGCCAACCAATCAATAATTTTTTGATCAAAATCATCTCCACCCAGATGGGTATCTCCATTGGTAGATTTCACTTCAAAAACACCATCGCCCAATTCAAGAACAGATATATCGAATGTACCTCCACCAAGGTCGAAAACTGCAATTTTAACATCTGAATGCTTTTTGTCAAGGCCATAAGCCAAAGCGGCAGCAGTTGGCTCATTGATAATTCTTTTTACAATTAAACCAGCTATCTCACCAGCTTCCTTAGTAGCTTGTCGTTGCGAATCGCTAAAATAAGCAGGAACTGTAATAACAGCTTCTGTTACTGTTTGCCCAAGATAATCTTCTGCGGTTTTCTTCATTTTTTGAAGAATAATTGCTGAGATTTCCTGTGGAGTATATTTTCTTTCATCAACTTGCACACGAGGTGTGTTGTTGTCACCTTTAATGACTTTATAGGGCATCCTTTGAATTTCTTTCGTCACTCGATCAAAGGTTTCACCCATAAATCTTTTGATTGATGAAATGGTTTTTGTAGGATTGGTAATCGCCTGTCTTTTTGCAGGATCACCAACTTTACGTTCCCCGTTTTCTGTAAATGCGACTATTGAAGGTGTAGTTCTTCTACCTTCGCTGTTCGGAATTACAACCGGCTCGTTACCTTCCATAACGGCAACGCAAGAGTTTGTAGTTCCAAGGTCAATTCCAATTATTTTTCCCATTTTTTATAAGTTTATTTTTTTAATGTATTTTTCAGGTCGATAAACTTGTTCTTCAATGATTATGCCATTAACCTTTTGTTTACTTCAATTTTGTAATTTGAAATAAATCTATGTTGATTTACGGACTGATTTTAAGACTAAATGACAGGTATAAAGCATCTTATAACACAATCTGCTATGTTTCGGCTTTTATATACAAAGCTGTCACATGATGACAAAAAGACAGAAAATAATTTCTTAATTACAAAAGAGGTCCTTGAAAATGATTACAATTCCGAATAAATTTTCGGGAGTTTTTGCTTAAAGGATGTAATTGCTCAGCCATTTAAAACTTTTAAAGCTGCACGAACTGCAACTCCATCTTCAGCTTGATAACCACATTTTTGAAGAGAAGCTTCAATGGCTCCAATGGTTGCAAGGACATCTCCTTGGTTTACCGAACCCATATGGCCAATTCGAAAATAGTTGCCTTTAATTTCTGGTAATAAACCTCCGGCAAGAATTACCCCAGCATTTGCAATTTCTTTAAGTAAAGAAGCACCATCAACGCCTTCAGGATAATACGGAGCCGATAAAGTATTCGCACATACTGAATCATTTTGAGGAATCATTTTAAGTCCAAGTGATCTGAACGCCTCTCTGAATGCCTGAGCTACTTTTTCATGCCGCTTAATTCGGGCATCCATACCTTCTTCCAGAATTATTTTTAAACTTACTTCTAAGGCTGCAACAAGATTAACGGCAGGAGTTCCAAAGTAAGATGGTTTTCGATCAGCGTATGCATTCATAATTGGTAACCAATTTGACCAATCTGCATAATAATTGGCAACCAATGTTTTTCTATTCTTCCAAACATTCATTGCCCTTTCTGAAACTACCAATAACGCCAGCCCGGGAGGTACCCCAATTGCTTTTTGCGAAGCAGTAAGTACCACATCAATTCCCCATTCATCTTGTTTTATCTCTTCTCCTGCTACAGAACAAACACCATCTAGAATTGTCAAAACATTATATTTTTGACCTAATTTGCCGATAGGTTTCGGATCAACTTTTACAGCAGTGGATGTATCAACATGTGTGAAGGTGAGTAATTTATATTTGTCATTTTTAAGTGCATTTTCAATTTCAGTTTCAGAAACAACCTGACCAATCGGTGCTTTTAGTATGGTTACCTGAGCTCCATACCTTTTTAATAAATCAGCAAAACGCTCACCAAAATATCCGGTAGAAATAACCAGTGCCTTATCTCCATGCTCTATCAAATTAGCTCCCGCTAAATCCATAGCCAATGTTCCTGAGCCTGCAATAATGAATGGTTGACCGGAAGGACTTTTCCAAACCTTTTTCATCATGTCTAATGCATTGCCGAACGTTTCAATAAAATTAGCTGCCACATGACTTGTTGTTGGTGCTCCAAGTGCACGTAAAACTTCAGGTTCAAATTCAATAGGACCTGGGATCATTAATAATTTTCTGCGTTTCATTTTAAGCTAATATTAAAAGTGATTGATTTCGTTATTGGTCATTAATTGCTCTATAAATAATTTTTGTTTTTCGTCAAGCGGCTGTATTGGTTTTCTGGAATCTCCTCCGTAAAGTCCAAGAAAATCCATAGCAACTTTTAAGGCAGGAATACCCATGCCGCTTGTAACAGCTGTATTCACAGGAATCATTTTAAGTTGCAGTGCCAATGCTTTTTCATGCTCTCCTGTATTGAAATATTTGTAGATATTAATGCATTCTTGTGGTGCAATGTTTGCCGAAGCCAATATTCCACCAATTGCACCAATAGATAATGCCGGAAATAAGAATCCGGCTGAACCAGCTAAAATCTGAAAATCGGGACTTACCATTCGCTTTATGTCAGCCATTTTTGTAAGATTCCCACCAGAGTCTTTTAAACCTATAATATTGGGGTGTTCTGCAAACTTTGCTATTGCTTCTGCACCCATATCCAACCCACTATTACCCGGCATATTATAAATAATTACAGGAATATTTGACGCATCTGCAACTGCAAAATAATGTTTCTTAAGGGCCTCAGTTGTCATTAAACCTTTGTAATAAAACGGATTTAATACAAGAGCCGCATCTGCACCGGCATCTCCTGCTGCTTTTGTTAGCATGATTGTTTCCAAAGTTGATTGCCCTCCAGTTCCTGCAATCATCAGTTTTGAAGTGGGTATGGCTTTTCTGCAATCTTTGTAGACCTTAATTTTTTCCTTTTCAGTTAACATCACGAGCTCACCATTTGAGCCCAATAATAAAAACCCAGCCAAATCAAATTGATTAAGATGAGAAATGTTATCCACCATTTTGGTGGTCAAAAGATTTTCGTTTTTATCAAATGCGGTAGGTAGGGGTGGGAAAATCCCATTCAAGGTAATCATAAGCATTAATCGATTTAATTAATATAATATTTTGAATCAAAGTTAGAAAATAATATGCAATATCATCCATAATCGAATTTTAATACCTTAAAAATTAGGGTTATTAGGGTATTCTTATAAAGATTTGAAAATGAAGTTAGAAAGTTTTAATTTTGCATCGCATGAATAGATATCAGCAATCCGACAAAAATTGATTGCACAACTAAAAAAAACGAATGAAAAAGATCATCCCCATCTTAATAGTGATAGTATTTATCACACTTATATCCTGTAGTAAAAATGCGGACATGGTAAGCCCATCTGATCAGTTAAAACTTGATATCGCTTTAATTGAAGGATATTTGGCAACTAATAATCTGACAGCTCAGCACACAGCTTCGGGTCTACATTATATTATTACAGAAGAAGGAATTGGCACTAATAAACCTACCATTAATCACAAAGTGACGGTTTATTATAAAGGATATTACCTGGATACGAAAGAAGTATTCGATCAGACTCACAACGGTAGTCCATACACCATCTTACTGTCACACACCATAGATGGTTGGATTGAAGGTATTCCATTATTTAGTAAAGGTGCAAAAGGAATATTATTAATCCCTTCTGGATTAGCTTATGGACCTTATCCTCCAACAGGCGTTAAGCCAAATGCAGTCATGATTTTTGAAATAGAATTATTGGACTTTTTCCAGTAATATTCTGACTATTTGAATAAAAGACTCTTTATTAACATATAGAAATTATGGAAAGACAAAGTGTATATCCAAAAATTACCACGCATGTTTTGCAGGAAATGAAGTTGAAAGGTGAAAAAATTGCCATGTTAACTGCTTATGATTATACCATGGCAGGACTGATTGACGAAGCCGGGATTGATGTGATATTGGTAGGTGATTCAGCATCAAATGTGATGGCAGGCCATAAAACTACATTGCCCATTACATTAAATGAGATGATTTATCATGCAAGCTCTGTAATGCGAGCTGTTACACGTGCACTTGTGGTAGTTGATCTTCCTTTTGGAACCTATCAGGGCGATTCACTTGAAGCATTGCATTCTGCGATTCGGATTATGAAAGAGTCGGGTGCCAATGCAATTAAAATGGAAGGTGGTAAAGAAATTGTTCAATCCGTTAAAAGAATATTATCTGCAGGGATTCCTGTACTTGGTCATTTAGGTTTGACGCCACAATCCATTCATAAATTTGGCACTTATGTTGTTCGTGCAACTGAAACCGATGAAGCAAAAAAACTGGAATCAGACGCAAAACTTTTAGAGGAAGCAGGATGTTTCGGAATTGTTCTAGAAAAAATTCCTGCTGCTTTAGGAGCTAAAGTTACGCACAAACTTAAAATCCCAACCATCGGAATTGGTGCAGGAAACGGGGTTGATGGGCAAGTTTTAGTTTTACACGACATGCTCGGACTTACGCAAAAATTTTCTCCGCGCTTCTTACGCAGATACAACAATCTTTCTGAAGAAATAAAAGGAAGCGTTCAAACTTATATCAGCGATATTAAAACGCTTAATTTCCCAAATGAAAGGGAGCAGTATTAATACTACAACGTTCTTTAGCATGGATCTACTAGCAAGTGTCCGTGAGCAAATCCTTTTTGAGGATAACCATCTAATTATCGTGAACAAAAGACCTTCGGAATTGGTTCAGGGTGATAAAACAGGTGATGCTTCATTAATTGAAAACATAAAATTCTATATAAAAGAAAGATATCAAAAGCCCGGCAATGTTTATCTGGGCTTAGCTCATCGCATTGATCGTCCGGTAAGTGGAGCTGTAATTTTTGCCAAAACCAGTAAAGCCCTTAGCAGGTTGAATGAGCAAATAAAAAATAAAGAAATTCAAAAAACTTATTGGGCCATTACAAAGAATATTCCTCCAAAAGAGGAGGATCATCTTATTCATTGGCTCGTAAAGGATGAGACAAAAAACAGGTCAAAAGCATTTAATTCAGAACAAAACGGAACTAAAATAGCCGAACTTAAATACAAACTGATTTCAAAAAGCAAAGATTATGCATTGCTTGAAATAATTCTGATAACCGGGCGACATCATCAAATCAGGGTACAATTATCAAAAATCGGGTGCCCTATCAAAGGCGATTTAAAATATGGATTCCCAAGATCAAACAAAGATGCTTCTATCAGTTTACATGCACGGAAACTAAACTTTATTCATCCGGTCTCCAAAGAAGTACTTGAAATCATTGCTCCAACACCCAATGATCCTCTATGGGATTTCTTTAGTTCTACGCAATAAAATTTTAAGGGCACATTTAATCTTTCTGATTTCTTTAATACTGCATTTTAAACAGATTTAGTTTTATCTTTGATCATGCTCATGATATTGAAAAGATCGATAATTATCCTCGTTTTTATAATGTTATCCCCTTTGGTAAAAGGGCAGTATTTTAGTTCCGGTCAAGATCCTGCTTCAACAAAATGGAAACAAATCAATACTTCAAATTTTCAGATTATTTTTCCAGATAACTTTGAAGTCCAGGCACAATATCTGGCCAATATTCTGGATTCGGCCTATTCCCTTGTTGCTTTTTCGTTAAATGGAACAATTAAAAAGACCTCAATTATTTTACATACCCAAACTGTAATTTCCAATGGAACTACCGCCTGGGCTCCAACACGAATTGATTTGCACACGACCTCTCCACAACAAATTTACGCTCAGCCTTGGCTAGATCAACTGGCACTGCATGAAATTCGGCATTTAATCCAAATCGAAAAACTAAACACAGGATTAACCAACGTGCTTAAAATTATCTTAGGGGAGCAAGCACTGGCATTTATAACCGGCATTTTTATACCTCAATGGTTTTTGGAGGGAGATGCAGTTGTTACCGAAACCGCATTAAGTCATACCGGGCGTGGACGAGAACCCTCATTTATAATGCCGATAAAAGCCCAATTACTCGAGAAAAAGACCTTTTCCTATGAGAAATCCGTTCATGGATCCTATAAAGATTTTGTTTCTGACCCATATCCTTTGGGCTATTTATTGGTTGCTTCAGGTCGAAATAAATTTGGATCAAAACTTTGGGAAAATGCAATCGTGAATACTGGGAGGAATCCTTTTCAAATTACACCATTTTCACATGCCATTAAAAAAACAACCGGGTTTACTAAACAACAGTTTTATTATTCCGTGATGAATGAGCTGATAGATAACTGGGATTCCATGCTATCTTCACAATCTTTTCCGCCTCTGGAACACTTAACAAAAAGACCAAGTGATTTCACAAACTATCATCATCCAGTTATAATGGATGAAGAAAACATACTTAGTGTTAAATCGTGTATTGATGATGTACAACGTATAGTCAGGATTTCACCAAATGGAGAAGAAAAAATTATTTTCACACCCGGACCAAGCTTGGGTGATCGATTGTCATATTCACAAGGTTTACTTTGCTGGTCGGAAGTTGAATTTGACGCTAGATGGCAAAATAGGAATTTTTCGGTTATCAAAACCTATAATCTTAAATCGAAAAAATTAACCCATTTAACTAAAAACAGTCGATTGTTCTCTCCTGTGATTTCGCACGATGCAAAAAAAATTGTAGCCGTTGAACAAAGTTCTACTGATGAATCTTCTCTGGTTATTCTGGATGCTTTAAACGGTAAAGAACTTGAACGATTTCGTCATCTCAATCACGAATTTTTAATAACTCCATCCTGGTCGGATGATGACAACAAAATTATTATGATCACCCTAAATAATCAAGGGAAAAGCATTCAGGTTTTGGATTTAAAATCCGGAGAATTTGAGAAACAAACACCAGAAACATATATTTCTATTTCTAATCCCCGAATTACAAACGATACGATTTATTTTATCGGAGCTTTTTCAGGGACAGATAATATTTATGCCCTTGATCGTTCAAGCAAAATCATTTACCAAATCAGCCATGTAAAATTTGGGGCCAACGATGTTTTAGTCGAAGGAAAGAATGATTTTCTTCTTTTCACTAATTACACCGCTGATGGTTATGAAATTGTAAAACAAAATTTTTCTGATGCACAATGGGTTCCACTAACTGAAATTAAGAAATGCTTTTCAGATCTTCCTCTAACATTCTTAAGGCAGGAAAAAGGAGTTTTAGAAATTGATCATCGAGATGATATAACATTTGATACAGAAAAATATCACAAAGCAAATAACTTATTCGATATTCACAGTTGGGCACCGGTTTCCATTAATGTAAATTCGTACGACGTTAAACCCGGATTTTCAGTGATGTCACAAAACAAATTAAGCACGTCTTTTACGACCTTAGGTTACGAGTATGACCTCAACGAATCGTTGGGTAAATATTATTTTAATTATTCCTATGAAGGGTTTTATCCTATTTACGATTTAGAAGTTGACCACGGAAAAAAACGCTATTATTTCAACGACTCAACTCATCAAATAAAGTTTCTTTTATATGATGAAACCAATATTGAGACCCAAGTACGATTACCACTTTCATTCAGTAAGGGAAGATATTACAGGGGTATTCAGCCCTCCATAAAATTCAGGAATTCATTTTTAAAAGAAATGCCCGATCAAAAAATTAATTTCACCCAACATGAAGTTCACAGTTTGAACTATCGACTTTATTTGTATAATCAAATACGTTCGTCTTCAAGGGATTTATACCCTGCATGGGGTCAACTTCTTGATTTCAAAGTCGGGCACACTCCTTTTCAGATAGAAAATAAAAGTTGGTTGATTTCGGCTCAATCAGTACTCTATTTCCCGGGGCTTTTTAAACATCACGGAATAAAAATTGTTAACGGATATCAGAAACGGCAGGAAGGAGTTTACCATTTCCCACAGGAGGTGAATTACCCCAGAGGATTTTATAATCACAACGATTTAGAACTTTTCCGAACAAGTATCAATTACAAACTTCCGCTTTGCTACCCCGATTTTCATATCGGCTCATTATTTTACCTTAAGCGGTTAAAACTTGCCCTATATTATGATCAGGCCAATGGCAAAAATGCGAAAGGAAATACAAGCTATCGATCGACTGGATTTGAATTAACCTCCGACATGTATTTTTTTAGTTTAATCGCTCCTGTTGATATGGGTGTCAGATATATTTATTATCCCGATCAGAAAACCAATGTTTTTGAATTTTTATTTTACATCGATTTCTCAGCACTTTATTAAATTTGCATAAACTAATTTCAAAACTTAATCTCTTTAAATATGAAAAGCCGCGTAATTGACCATAAGCCCCAACTTGAAGAAATTATTAATAATTGTAAAGTTTGCCATCTCTCTATGGTTGACGAAAATAATATGCCTTATGTTTTGCCTTTTAATTTTGGCTATACCGATGGTGAAATTTTTCTGCATTCAGCTCAAAAAGGCAAGAAGATTGACATTTTAACAAACAATCCCAATGTTTGTGTTGCATTTAGTGGCGATTATGAATTAAAATACCGT
>Ga0268283_1001111_pt1 | contig 13698 bp, 15 predicted proteins | sample saktaG_13_FD_190140 | JGI IMG/M metagenome (GOLD analysis project Ga0268283, IMG submission 190140) | Saline water microbial communities from Sakinaw Lake, British Columbia, Canada - sak_2013_06_06_36m | ecosystem: Environmental > Aquatic > Non-marine Saline and Alkaline > Saline ... | reverse complement strand
AAGAGTATGCCGGTGTGAGCATCATTACATTTTTTACCTACACCTTGAAGGGAAGCGCCCATGCATTGTCGCGGTTCTGCACGAGCGTATGGATATGATCGCTAAGCTTAAAAAGAGATTGGAATAATAACAACGTCTAACCCCACAAAAACTGCCAGAGCCAACACACGCGCCTTAAGCCGGGTAGCCGGGTGGGCAACGTCCCTTCGACAAGCTCAGGACAGGCTTTTTGTTGGCCGCCGATTGCGCCGGTTCCGCGTGGGCAAACGATGGAGCAGTTTGCCCACCGGGCTACGTTTTATTGCCCGCGTTGCCAGCATTAGGATCGATAGGGATAAGGTGATTCCTGAGAAAGAACTTCCCATCAAAAATCTGATCCGTAGGAAAAAATATAGTCCACGAAAGACACGAAAAGCACGAACAAAGGCAAGATTCGTTCGTGCCTTTCGTGTTTTTCGTGGACGGTTCTTTTGATGGATTCATTATTGGAAATCACCTAAGTTGTCACCCAGTTAAACGAAGTCGGTCACTGTATGGCTCCCTGCAAACACGGGGGCTTTGCTACAAACCTTGCGCTTTTGCATGAAGCAGAAAAATCTTCGCGCAACGACAGGACAATCCGCATTGCGGGAGAAGCAAAAAGAAGGTCTCACGCAACGGCGCAACGGCGCAACGTAAAACAAGTCATGAGGGTGTCGTGCGTCGAAAAACCAAGCAACGTTTGTGTATAATGCCGAGGGCAAGCGCAGATCGACGCGCACGAAAAATCCTAGGACCTCGGGCAAGCCGGGTAGCGTGGGCAACGTCCCTTCGACAAGCTCAGGACAGGCTTTTTGTTGCCCACCGATTGCGCCGGTTCCGCGTGGGCAAACGATGGAGCAGTTTGCCCACCCTACCGGGCTGGACGGGGACGGGAAGCCGTGTGTGAGTTTGTGTAAGTAGATAATATTAACAAACGGAATAACACGACGGGGAAATAAGGTGTAACCTTAAAATAAAAAATCAACTATAGCAATTATGAATTCTGATAATTTAAATTTATTAATGGAATTATTCCTAAAGAAGATTGATTTTATATCAACAATAGCAAATATAGGAATGTTGTGGTGGGTATCTTCAGTCGTATTCTGCGGAACTACACTTGCTATGGCGTGGCAACATAAAAAAACAATAGAAACGCTACCTCCCGATTTACTTAAATGGCTAAAACGTGGACTTACATTTTTCTTTTCCTCAATTGTTTTTTTTGGTCTGTTCACTATATTTATAGTATACAAACTTTATAATGAGTCACAAGAAATTTTCATAATCTTAAATCAAAAAGAAACACTTCCACCTTTTGAATATATCATGGTAGGAGGTGGTTTACTTATCGGCACAACAAGCTTTATTTTTGTAACTATTTTTTGGATAAAACAAAGTTACCAAATAGAAAGCAATAAACAAATAATCAAAGACAGACCAATAAAATGACTAAAAAAAACATACCACCTACTGACAAAAAGCCGCCAAAAACATCGCATAATCCGTCAAAAATTCATGAAAAGTTAGATTGGCCCCTTTTTAAAACAAGAATGGAAGGAAGCTTCCCGTCAATACACCTAAATGGCGTAAGCATAATACAAGGAATTGCCCTAGGGCTATTATGTGAACAAACTTTTAGAAAAATTTCCGAAGAGGGATTAAATATATTTAAAGATTTAAATACAGACCCAATCAAATACATTTACATATTAGTAACTTTAGTTTGTATAATATGTGTATTATACGAATACAATTGGTTTATTGGAATCTACCGTTGGTCACACAATATAATAGATACATCAATACCAATATTTATAGGTTTTTTTGAGATAGCTGCAATATTAAACATATCCTACGACCATAGGAATTGGTGGCTTTATATATCGATATTTAGCCTTTTTGGAATAGTAGGTTTTATAAATACATTTATGAATTTAAAAGATGATATGTTCATCGTCGGCACTGGAATTTGTAAAGATGCAAGAACGAATGCCCAACTAAGTATAGGTATAGCAACAATAGCTACATTGCTCGCTTTCATACCATATATGACATTACAAAATCATTGTGTAACAGAATATTGTAATATTAAAACAATAGTGTGTACACCTGAAAACAAAGAGGTATATTTTCTAATTACATACTCACTTTTAATAATATCTATTATATGTAAAGATTGTATATTTATCAATAAAATACATAAAGATTTAATGACTAATTACATAGAATCCCAAAAAAAACAAGACTGATTAAGTCCGTAAGGCGGAATCATGGATGGGTTCCGCCGAAAGATGAAAATAGGGCAGTAAGGCGCAATAGCGGTACTCCGCGAATTGCGCCGGATGAATAAAAAGAGCAAATTCCATTAATACCCGGCATTGTCTCTCTGCCCACCCGCCCCGCGCCCATCGCTTGCCGTCTTGTGTTCGGGTTCCGTGGTGGGCGCGGGCGGATATGAACTCACGCTCGATCTCGGCAGCCAAACCCAACACAACAGCCGTGATGCGGGAATTCAGGCTACCGTGCTTTACCAATATAAGCCAAGTTTTTATTCTTTGTACGTTGCGTCGTTGCGCCGTTGCGTGAGACCTTCTTTTGCTTTTTACGGAATGCGGCTCGGTTGTTCCTTTGGGCGAAGTTTTTTTCCTCACGCAACGACGCAACGTTAAGAGCAAAGCGTTTGCTCGTTCCCAAACTGGAGCTCTCGTCGTTATACACAAGTCCCGCCAAACCGAAAATGCCGTCATTCCAGCAGGGATGCAGGAATCCAGTGCCATGGACGGTAACTCGCCGTTATGTCAGTGTTTGATTCAAGATACACATCAACCCGCAGATTCACCTCCCTGTGACTGGATTCCGGCAGTCCATGCCGGAATGACGGGCCTCTTACACTTGTGTATAACGGCGAGAGCCGGAGCTTGGGGACCACGCAAAGCGGCACTGCCTTTTAAAGCTTCTCCTGATCGGCCATTTCAATGAATTTCCGCACGAACCCGACGGCGGCATAAAGCAACACCGCATACAGTATCCACTCCTGGGTCGAAACGCTGGCGGGGTCTTCGTCAAAAAAAACAATGCCAATCGTCGAGACTAGGGCTAGGGCGAAGTAGTTATACATGGGTGCCACTCCTCAATACTAGTTATTTGGTGGGGTTATCCTAGGGGCATTGAAGCCGGTGCCCTGCTCCATGATGATGGGGGAAGTGCTGGGTTTCGGGTCGTACAGACCGCTTAGCCGACGGCGGTATTCGTTGGTGATCTGCTGTGAAGAAGTGGAGTTTTCAATCACCCGAGGCGTCATCAAAATCACCAGTTCAGTGCGATTCGAGTTTTTAGTGGTGCTGGAGAACAGTGGACCCAACCAAGGAAGCTCTGACAATAAGGGTATTCCCGTCACAGCGTTACTCGTGTTTTCAATAATCAAACCACCTAGTACAATGGTTTCGCCACTTCTAACCGCCACTTGGCTTTGGATTTTTCGCTGCGAAATGGTGGGTGAATTGATACCGCTTGCAGATGCCGCACCTTGGTTCTTCACAGTATCGACGGCCTGGGAAAGCTCCATGGAAACCAGTCCACCCGCATTGACCCGGGGTCGCACATCCAGGAGGACGCCGGTGTCCTTGTATTGAATCGACTGTGTGCCCAACACACCACTTGCTGTCCCCCCAGTGGGTATCGCCGCCGCTGCGGTCAGGATAGGCACCTGGTCGCCAACCTTGATAGTTGCCTGTTGATTGTTCAATACCATCAATGTGGGAGATGACAATACATTGATTTTGTTGGATGCCGCCAATAAATCCAACTGGACTTTCATATCCCTGGCGACATTTGTTAGGACATAGGTAAATCCACCTGTTTTCGCCGCTAAGTCCAAGGTAGTGCCAAGAAAACCGGCACCCCCGGTGGTGTCACTAAGAGTGTGCGAGAAATACCACTGTAGTCCATATTGCAAAGTATCCGTCAGTGCGACTTCGACGATGGTGGCATCGATCAATACCTGCAAAGGCATGATGTCCAACTGTTTGATGACCGTTTCGATATCCCGGTAATCTTGGGGTTTTGCCATGATGATCAAGGCATTGTTGGAGGGGTCGGCGACAATTCTCATATTGTTGCCTAAATCGGCCACTTGCGAACTCCGGCTTCTTTGACCGCCCGAGCCCCCGCCCCCAAAACCACCCCCACCCCCAAAACCGCCCCCGCCCGAGCCAGACCCAAAAGAGCCGCCTGAACCCGACGAACCGCTGGAGCCGAACTGCGAACCCGTCGATGTTCCACCGCCCGTGGCCCCTCCCATTCCTGACGAGGGTGAGGAACCGAAACCGGATGAAGACGAACCGCCCATCCCGGACGACGACGAACCGCCCATCCCGGATGACGACGAACCGCCAAACCCGGACGACGACGAACCGCCAAACCCGGACGACGACGAACCGCCCTGTCCTGATCCGCCAAACCCGGAGGATGCCCCACCACCGCCACCGCCTATGGTGGAACCGCTCATCCCCGGTGCCAGGGAAGCACCCGGCGTCCGCGAGCCTCTGCCGCCTTGGCCGAAAATTTGGCTTAAGGTATTGGCCAGTTCCAGCGCGTCCACATTCTGCACCCGATAAACATGCATGTTGCTGGTCTTGGTGGGGTTGTAACGGTCCAGCCGTTCAATCCAGCTTTGCACCTCGTCAAGGTAGCGCGGTTGCGGCGACACCACCAAGATGGATTGGAGGCGTTCAATGGGCATCAGACGGAACATCCCGGCCAATGGCCCTTTGCCACTGACGGTGAGGAGCTTTTCCAATTCCTCGGCAACCGTGCCTGCCTCGACATTTTTCAGCGGATAAAGGCCCACCGACATGCCTCGCATAAAATCGACGTCGAAGATGCTGATGGTCTCCAGCACACTCTGCAATTCATCGGCGGTCGCGGCCAGCAGCAGCAGGTTTCTCGATTCGTCGGCGCGGATGACCGATTTCGGCGGCATCAGGGGTTCAATCACTTTCTGCATTTCAGCAACGCCGACATAACGCAAAGGCACCACCCGCAACTGGAAACCCGGCGGGATGGATTGCCCGGACCTGCCCACCCCCACGGAAGGGGCATTGACCGTGCCGCTGGCCTCCGGTTCGATGCGATAGAGCGAGCGATCCCTGATCAAGACCGCGCCATTGGTTTTTAGCAGCATCTCCAAGGTTGGGATCATCTCGTCTTCAGTCAGTGCGCGTGTCGTTTGCAGACTGACCTTGCCGGTTACCTTCGGGCTGATGATATAGTTGACTTTCAAGGTGTCCCCCAAGATGACCTTGGCCACTTCGCCGAGGTCGGCGTCTTCAAAGTTGAGCGTATATTTCCCCTCTTTTGGCCGGAAATTCCGTTTAGCGGTTTCGTCGCCGCTTTTGTCAGGCGCTCCGAACAGCGTACCGGAAGGTGGGTAGACTTCAACTTTGGTCGCCCCACGGGTTTCCATGGTTTCAATGGGAGGTGGTTCAACCTTGGGCTTTTTGTTCTGAATAACCAAGGAATCCGGGATGGTCATTTTCTTGGCCCCGGCAGGCCCCATGTATTCGCATCCTGGCAGAAACATGAGTATCGCCGCCAAGCTTGCGACAACGACCCGCTTTCCAGCCGAGCCTTTCATGGCAACGGAAGAGTTTTCATTGCTCATACTGCGGTTCTTCAGGTGGGATTGCGGTTTCATCGACTGGATCATTCGGTTGTTCTGAATCAAAGGGGGGTTCTGGCATGTTAGGGTTGTTGGGATTCACTGCCCCGAAGGGAGGCACTTGCTGTCCGGGTACGCCGGGTTGGCCAAAGGGCGGCGGCCCACCCATCGGGCCGCCTGGTTTTGGCTGCCCCGGACCCTTTTTTTGTTTGGGTTTGGCGAGTTTCAATTCTTCCTTGGCCCCGTCCTGTTCCATGATTGCCTTGTCTGCTTCGATCCCCGTCACTTTCCAGCCGCCTATCGAATCATTGATGCGTAGCCGCTTGTATTTTCCTTGCGCATCGACGAACAACCCCAACGTTTCCTTGGGCGCAAAAACGACACCCATCAGCTTGACCGCCAGCGGTTTTTTTTCCACAGGGGCGGCTTCTGGTTCGTTGGCTTCCACCGTGGCGGGGCGTCGCCCTTCCATGAACAAGGGGCGTTCGACGGTTGCCGAGTACTCTTCAAGGCTAGGCAACTCGAAATGCTGTTCTTCCACTCCTTGGTCTTCCATGCGGGCTTCAACCTTGGTGGCCAGCAGCTTTTTCAGGTCAGTCCGTTGGTGGCGGTAGTGTAGCCATTGCGAAACGAATACCACTGAGAGAAGCGCCGAGACCGCAATGAATAGCAGCGCCAGGTTGTAATCCCGAAATCGTTTGGCCATGTTCAACTCCCCCTGATATAGCCGATTACGTCGAAATCCACGCTGAGCTTGTCCATCACTTTGCCCGGTTTGCGTCCGGGCAACGCGGGTTGCGCAATGCGTATCGGCCGGATATTGAGGTTTTCCACGAATAAAATAGGGTGGCCCGATTCAAACGAATGGAGTACGTCCCGCAACACAGTGGTGCTGCCGGTCATGCGCAATTTCACTGCGACACGGGTGAATTGCTCCTCCTTGTGCTCGGGTATTACTTGGGTGCTGATCAATTCCCCGCCAGCCCGGTTTACCGCTTCCTTGATCAGTGTTTGCAAGTCGGCGGAGGCGAGTGCGGCGGTGTCCCGCGCGATGAGGCGGCCCTCGGCTTTGCCTTGTTTTTTGATTTCCTCCAAACGGTTCAGCCAATAGTCCTTTTCCGCTGCGATTTTGCGCAACTTTTGCAGTTTGAATTCCGATTCCTCAAGACGGTCCCGATAGCCGTTGCCGATCACATAAAGAGGCCCCAATATGCCTAGGAATACAATGAGGACAACGACAATCAGCAATGCCAGGGCGGAAATCCTGGATTTATTCAGGCTTATTTTCAGAAAACCTCCCATTGGTCACTTCACTGGCGATCTGAAAGCGTTCCTGCCCGTTGGAAACATCTTTGGTGACGGGGGATACGAAACTCGTGTTTTTAAAATGAGTCGAGGCTTCCATGCGCTCAATAAGGCTGGAAGCGGCGGGGGACTGCCCTTGGATGATGACTTTGTGTTCCCGGTATTGCAGCCCGTTGAGCGAGGTTTGGTCGGGTATCACTTTGGTGAGTTCATCCAGCATGTCGGTCATGACGGGTTCATGGCGTTTTTTCTGCAACAGGAAGCCGTTTTCATTAGATAGTTTCTCTGCATTTTCGCGTAATTCTTGTACTTCTTTGGCAACTTTCCCCACTGCTTTGACTTGGGTTTGCAGTTCATCCAGCAAACGCTGATTCATCAGAATGGGCAACCCCGACACGGCGAGTAATAATGAGAATGACAGCACAGCCGAAGCGACGGTGATTATTTTTGGCAAACGGCTTTTGGGCGGGCGGAATTTCTCCGGCATCAGGTTATGCCCTAGAGTGTCATGCCCCCTCTCCAGATCGACCCGTTCAGGCCGCCAACCGAAGGGAATCAGTTCATCCAAGAGGGCATCCAAAGTTTTCCGGGGGGCCAGGGCCAATTCGACACGGATTTGGCGCGTCGCTGCCAGCCGGTCAAGCAACTTGACATCGAAATAGACTTGGCCCGCAGTGAACGGTGTCAACCGATCCATCTCGAACGCGGTGACCTGTTGCAGGTTTTCTTCGGCAATGGCTGGCAGTTTGAACACCCTGGCCATGGATTGTTCCGGGCGAAGCCGCAATACCAGTTCGGCATTGTCGAGTCCGGGGTTTTCCGCAAGCAATTGCCCGCGTTTGCCTGGTGCGCTTTCGTCCAGCGGCAATAGACCCAATTCGCGCACGCCATCACCGTCAAAGTAGGCGGCACTCAGTCCGTCCCCTGTGCGCATCAGCACTAGGCGCGCCCTTCCCCCCCCCAATAGTTTTAACAACCGTTGGGGAATGAAAAACGCCAGTTCCCCGCCCCACCAGCGAAGAAACTTTTCAAAGTTCAAATCGATCCGTGTATCCAGCTTGAGCATGAGTGGCTTATCTAGGAGTGCCAGGTTCGGTGGGAATTGTTTGTTCCGACCCTAAAATCTGTTGTTTCCAACTTAGGAAGGCGAATGGCGCGCCGTTGCTACGCGAAAATTGGCGGCGGGCGACGACTTTGAGTCCGGCACCGGAGCCTTCCTCAGTTCGCGACTGCGCAAAAATCGTATAGGTGGTATCGCCGCCGCCAATGGTGCGCACCCCGCCTGGAGGTACGTTCAGGGGAGGTGCCGGCGTGTTGGGCTGGCTCGTCCTGCGCAAGTTCAAAAAGTCGGCGACGGCCTTCTCATCCATGCCGAACAATAACCGCAGGGCTTCACCCGAAGCCTTTTGCGGGTTGATTCCGTCCTGCCCGCTGTAAATTGTCAGCAATGGCTCCAATTTCTTGTAAAGGGCGGGGGTCATCCCCAACACCATCTGCAACTCCTCCAATACCTGAAAGTTTTTGTTCTGCGGAACATAAGCCTTGCCTTCCGTCTGATAATCCTTCTCCTCGGCACCGTTTATGCGCTTGAGGTTGTCGCTGTCGCGCCAGTCTATGATTTTATCCAAGAGTGACAGGGCGGCCATTTCGTCGCCCCCCATCAGTTTGCCCAGCACGGTGCGCAAAGTTTGCTCCGAAGCCGAATTGATATCGATCTTGCCACTCTCGTCGAATAGGGTCACGCCCACAACCCCGCCCGGCAACGCCACTTTATAGTAGGTGCCATCGCTGCGCCAACGCTTAATCGGGTCGGGCTGACTCAGCATGATTAAGGCATAGTGTACGCCAGCATCAGCCAAGGCCAAACCCCGCGCCCTTTCCTTGGCATTGTTGACCAGTCCGGTATTGCGTTGCGTGGACAGGGAAAAACTCCCCGCCATGATGGTGAGTAGGGACACCATCCATAGCACCACGACCATGGCCATGCCGGTTTGCCGGCTTCGATAGGGTGGAAAACGCCGCATCATTGGCCTGTCTCCGCGCGCGGGGCGACGACAACGGAAGGCCATGCGGGTTCGCCGCGCAAGGAAATTTCAATGCGGATGAGTGATGGAAGAAAACCTTCCTTCCATTCTTCCAACCATTTCGATTCTCCATTGGCATTGCTTTTTTTATAATAGGAAAAATGCAAACTTTGCACATTTTCCAATACGAGCACATCTTCAATCGGCTCGACAGAGCCACCCTTCTCGCCGGTGGAAAACGGCCGCATGGCAAGCTTGAGGTCACGGCGCTCGCCTTCCTCGGCAAGGTGCAGACGAAACTTGTATATTCCACCCCGCACCTGTGGCGGCAGGGTTCCTGCGTATTCAAGCCAGTCGGTTCCTCCGCGGAATAATAGTTGCGGCGGCGCGCCGACTAGCCGGTTGTCCGTAGGGCTTTCAAACAAGGGTTTCACATCGCTTAGATGGGAGCGGAAAAAATTGTCCACCACCAGTAGGCGGGAGGTGCGGTCGGCCAACCGCTCGCCCTGTTCCCAACTGCTCGCACCGACGCGCATTCCGCCTAGCAAGAGGGTCATCATCACGGCCAGGAGAACTGTCGCGATGATCACCTCAAGCAGGGTGAAGCCGGTTTGGCTTGGTTTGTATGGCATGTGCTTCATTGAGGGCCGGGGGGGAGGGTGCCGCCGAACCCCAAGCCACGGTTATTGTTGTTGCCCACCAGCCTCAACGTGGACAGGGTGAATGCGTGAGGCTCATTGGTCTCGCCCCATTCCACGGTCAATTCCACCCAATAAGGTTTGAAGGACTGCTGTTCGGGTAACCCTTCCTCAGGTGGCACAAAAGGAGTGACCCGCATGACCCAAGAGAACCGGCTGTCTATTTCGCCGCTGAATTCCCCGGGTTGCAAGGGTGCTTCCACACCGGCATTCGCCAGCAGCGATTCGGCCAGCACCACCGCCCTTGAATGTTCCTCCGCAAGCCCGGCCAATCGGCCGTCCCCGCCGAAAATGCGCAGCAGCACCCCAAGGCTGAGTGACAAGATTGAAAAAGCCACCAGCACTTCCAACAAGGAAAAGCCATGCTGATTAAGTCGAATCGGTTCAATCATTGGTAACTTCCCGGATCACGACGGCACCCGTCAGCCAGTTGACATCGACGAGCCAGCTTTTCCCCGCCCCGTCAAGCGTGACCCGCCCCCCGCTTGCAGACCCGTCGGGATAGAAGATGATGCTGCCCTGCCCCTCCGACATCAGGAAATCAGCCGTGAACAGGCTCACTTTGACCACGGGTGGCAGGCCATAGGGTTTATGTCGTCCGGGAACCTTGTAGAAATGTTGGTTTACGTTCAAAACAAATTCTGCCACACGCCCTCTGCTCAACGCCTCACCGCGAGTGTAACGCAAAGCCGATGCCACATCTTGCGTGGCGGACCTTAATTGCATGCTGGCAATGGCCGGCTGGATATTGGGCACCGCCACCACTGCCAACATGGCGGCGACAACCAACACCAAAATCATTTCCAGTAGGGTGAAGCCGAGATTCAAAAGGCGCATGCGTCTTGCGGGTGGAAGATGTAAGGGGCCGAAATGGTCAAATTAATCAAACGGCTTTATCGACGGAGTTAATCAGATCGACAAGGTCAAGTCGTTTGTGGTTGTGCAGACGGTACACAGGGTAACCCCAATGGCTTGAACTGGGTTTCGGAACAGGCGTTTTCTTCGCTGTCGCCCCTTTTCTTTCTTGATTGCGAGGCGTAAAGCTTATCACACCGCAAAAATTCCATTTGCCGTTCCAATGATTGTGCAATTTTAACAGATCAATCAACCAATTTATCAGCAAGTGGCTGCTGGCAATTTGCCTTTCGGCCTTGCCTTCGTTATTTGATTTCATCTCCAAGGCAATGACATAATTTTGCTCATCGCGTTGCATGACAATCAAAGCATCGCAGACCTTTCGCATTCCTCTCATGTCCTCAGCATTCATAATAAAAGGCCAAGGGTCGGTTCCGGGCTGATCCAGTGAAAACGCAAAAGAAGGCCCACCAATAAGCTCAATTTGATAATTTTTATCCTGCTTGTTTTGATTCTTCGGCTCAGTTAGAATCCACAGGGAGCCATCGCGTGGAAGCTTCCAATCTGGGTGGATGAGCTGCTCAAAGCACTTGACCAAAGGACTCACTCAACATCCTCTTCAACACCATCTCTGTAGGTGTAATAAATGCCGTCACTGGTATCGTTCAGATCATGGATGGTCTCATCAAAAGTTGATGCCAGAATACCTTCGTCCGGGGTTATCTCCATGGTTTTTATTTTTGACTGATCAAACAAATAGCAAGCAACTTTTCCCGGGTTCAAAACTTCTTCTTCAAGATACCCAAAGCGTTGCATAAGTTCCGCACGTTTGGGATGGGGTCTATCCAGCATGATTAAAGAGTTAATTTCTCGCACAATATAATCACTATGGGTACTGACAACCACGCGCAACCCAGCGTTGACCAATCGGGCCAGCAAACGGGCCAATGCCCGCTGGTTGGCTGGATGCAAATTCAATTCCGGCTCGTCAATCATCAGCATGTCGCCGGGTTTGGCTTGGTGTTCCAAGTAAAACCATAAGCCAAATAAACTTTTGACCGTAGATGAGGAAAGATGCAAGTCAAGTCTCTCTAGGCTTTGGTTAGGCGTGAAAGAAACGTTTCCTTCCGTGTCCACACCAAAATGACCACCTACCAAGGATTCGACTTGCCTTGCTAAACCTTGATAACGATCTGTTTTTCGCTTAAGAAGTTCAGGGATTTTAATTAACCAGTCAATATAGTTAGCTATGGGTTCCGCATAACGAGACAAATTCGACGAATTCAAATCATCTATCATTGATGGGTGCAACATTGCTGTCCGTTTGTAGGCCAATTCCTTATAAAATAGATGTAAACCATTTCGCTCTGTTGGCATCAAAAAAACCTTCCAAGATTTTTCGACAGCACCCAATAAATGATCAAATATAACCACATTGATGACAGACTGTAAGTCGGGTATTTCTTCAACTAGAAGCGTTATCTGTATATTTGGTTCTCTAGCGGGTTTAACTATACGCAACGCAATATTTTTGATACCAAATTTCAGTATAAGATTTATCGCTCTGTCTATTCCAGATTGAACGAATGTCTCTCGTTTAATAACCCAATCGAAGTGACTGTCTGAAAAAACACTTGATGGAGCATTAAATATCTCTGACAGACGCCGTTGCATTCCTTGATTAATTATATTCAGCAAATCATCCGCGTAAATATTAAGCCAATTTCCAAAATCCCATGAACAAATCCCTTTTTCTATTAATTCCTCAAACATAGGCTCAATTCCTGGGAAGACAATAGGCGCACCGTAGGCATCTTCCAAAAATCCATACAATGCATACATCGCCCATGTCTTGCCGGTGTTGTTGGGGCCGCACAAAAGCGTCAGCGGCTTCACTTCAAAGTCGCCGGACTTTATACAGCCTAGGTTTTCAACATGGAATCTCCACGAAGGCAGGTTGTTGCCATCGCCAGCCACGGTATCCATGCCGGTTCCCAACATGCTTATTCCCAACTGGCAATATCCGAATCCTCCCCATCGCCGCCCTCGCCGTTGTCGGCGCCCAGCGTCCATAGGTCAAACTTGCCGTGCTGACCGGGGGCGGTGTAATGGTAAGGGTTGTTCCAAGGGTCCAACGGAACCTTCTTCTTCTTAAGATAAGGCCCGTTCCAGACTTTCGCCGTGCCAGGCGCTTCGATCAGGGCGTTAAGCCCCTCGTCAGTGGTGGGGTAACGGCCTACGTCCAGCTTGTACATGTCCAGCGTGGAGGATAACTCCTCGACTTGCAGTCGCGCCGTCTTAGCCTTCGATTCGCCCAAATGCTTGATCAGTTGTGGACCCACCAGCCCGGCCAAAAGCCCTAAAATGGCGAGCACCACAAGCAACTCAATCAGGGTGAAACCGTGGCCGGTAAGGGGTAAATGTGTGTTGTTTCGCATAAATTTGTTTTCGTTGAAGGATGTAGGGTGGCCTTCAGGCCGCTTTTCGCACTCAATAAAGGCGGCCTGAGAGCCACACTACGGTTAAAAGGCCAAATCGTTTACGCTCAAAATTGCCATTAGAATGGATATAATGATACCAGCAATCATGATGCCGAGTCCCACAATCAGCGCCGGCTCCAACAAGGCCAACATGCGCTGCACGGCGGTCTTGACTTCTTTGTCGTAGGTCGTGGCGACCCGGTCCAGCATTTGATCCAGATGGCCGGAGTCCTCCCCCAGCTTTATCATCTGGATCGCCAAGGTCGGAAACAGGCCTGATTCGATCAAGGGTCCGGACAACCCGCCGCCTTGTTTAAGGCTTTCCACGGCCAGATCAATTTTTTCAGCCACTAATAGATTAGTCACGGTGTCCTTGACAATGGTCAGGGCGGTCAACAAGGTGACGCCATTGCTCAGCAAGGTCGCCAAAGTGCGGCTGAAGTTGGCCACAGTGACTTTTTTGATCAAATCCCCAACCAAGGGCAGATGGATCAATCGGCGATCCCAGACATATCGCCGGTCACGATCGGCCATTTGATAACGGAAATAACTGGTGATGGCAATAAAAATCAAGGGCAAGGCCCACCAATAATCCCTCAACGCTTGGGCCACGCCGACCACGATTTGCGTGGGGACGGGCAACTCCTTCCCTG
>Ga0268283_1001110_pt1 | contig 13699 bp, 10 predicted proteins | sample saktaG_13_FD_190140 | JGI IMG/M metagenome (GOLD analysis project Ga0268283, IMG submission 190140) | Saline water microbial communities from Sakinaw Lake, British Columbia, Canada - sak_2013_06_06_36m | ecosystem: Environmental > Aquatic > Non-marine Saline and Alkaline > Saline ... | reverse complement strand
ACGTGCTTACTTAGCTGCTCCTTTCTATACTTTGCATATGATTACGTAATTTTTTTTTGTAAAAATCCTATTTTCTATTAAAACTTAATAAAATCAATGACTTATTTATTCAACTGCGTAACTCCTAAGAACAAAAAAACTTTTAGGAGCTTTTTAGATGAATTCTTCTGTTTTTGAGACATTGGATCCACTAACAATTCCGTTGCGTGGTTCATGCCTTATTGAAGCAAGTGCTGGCACTGGAAAAACTTGGATGATTGCTGCACTCTACGTCCGATTAATCCTCGGACATGGTGGAGATCGGGAATTTTCAAAACCATTAACTCCAAAAGAAATTCTCGTCGTCACTTTTACCAATTTAGCTACCGAAGAGTTGCGTAATCGAATTCGAGAGCGACTACGAGAAGCGGCGCATTGTTTTCGTGAGCAATCTTCGCCTGATGAATTCTTAATTAAGCTAAGAGAAAGTTTTTCTCCGAACCAGTATCAGCTACTTGCAGACAGATTAGAAATATCAGCTGAGAACATGGATGAATCAGCAATCTACACAATCCATAGTTGGTGCAGTCGTATGCTTCAAAAGTATGCTTTTGAAAGTGGACTTCCTTTTGAAATAGATACCTTTGGAGAAAATGAGGATCTATTTGAAGAAGCAGCACGGGACTATTGGAGAACGTTTTATTATCCAAGTAGCCAGGAAGTAATCCTAGGAATTTCTAAAATGTTAGAATCAGAAGAGATTTCTCCTTCTCTTCTTGCCAAGAAGATAGAAAAATTACTCCAATACAGAATATCTCAAAATTTTTGCAAAGATTTTGAAGACATGAAGCAAGAATTGCAGGCGTGGGGCGAATGGAAATATAATTTATTAGAATTAGAAATGAATGCTAGAAATATTTGGAAAAATGATCGTCCTAAAATAGAAGAAAAGTTACGAGAAGCTTATCCTTCTCTGAATGGACAATGTTATCCAAGGCGGTTTTTCGACGATCGATTAAGAGCTTTTAGAGAATGGGCAGAAAATGGCGCAAATATTAAAACAGAATGGGTAGAAAGGTTCTCTGAGAGCGGATTTATAATGCGCAGAGGCTGTGAGAATGCAAGGCCAAAACACTCTGCATTTGATGCCTTAGATAAATTATCTTCATCCTTAAAAACGGTAGAACCAGAAATTGGGATGGAGCCTCTTTATCACGCAATGAATTGGGTAAAAGATCAGTATTCTCGAGAAAAAGACCTTCAATCTAAAGCAGATTTTGATGATTTATTAGTTCATTTATCAAACGCGTTAAGAAATTCAGATTTTCTAGCAAAATCTATTTTGGAACAATTTCCTGCTGTGTTGATTGACGAATTTCAAGACACCGACAAACTACAGTACAATATTTTTCAATTAATCTATGGAAAAATTGGAGAGCAAAATCTTTTTTTAATGATTGGGGATCCAAAGCAAGCAATTTATTCTTTTCGCGGAGCAGATATCTACACTTACTTGAGAGCACGGGAAAATGCCCATGGTCGGAGATATTCTCTTGACACCAATTATCGTTCTAGCGAATCATTAGTAACAGTAATTAATAAATTATTTGAGCATGCAAAAGACCCATTTTTGTTTGGAAGTGAAAACAGTACAATTTCATTTCTTCCGGTACGAGCACACGGGCTACCAGACCGTTTTTTAATAGAGGAGGATATACCTTCTCCAATGAATTTCTTTTATTCTCCTGGAGAGGCAGAAAATGTTGTTCCCTTAGGAAAATATCGTGAAATCATGGCGTGCTTCGCTGCCAGAAAGATTGCAAAATTGTTGTTCCTCGGTAATCAAGGAAAAGCGGGATTTCAATCCGGGCAACCCGAGAAATTTGTGGCTCTTTGTCCAAGTGATATTACCATTCTGGTGCGTGACCACAAAGAAGCTACTGCGATCCGAAACGCACTGAGTGCCGAAAAAGTGCGTAGCCTCTATTTTTCGGAGAAGGATTCCGTATTTCAAACCGAAGAAGCTCAAGACATGTTGTGTTGGCTTAAAGCGTGCGTAGATCCTAAAAGGTTTATGCGCACCGCATTGGGTACTGCTACGTTAGGTCTTAGTTATGCTGAACTAAACAAAATTAACCAAGAGGAAAATACTTGGGAAGAAAAATTACAACAATTTTATGATTATCACATCACTTGGAGAAAGAAAGGAATTCTGCCAATGTTGGATAAAATTTTTTCTACATTTGAGATACCCAAAAATTTATTGTGTAAAACAAATGGCGAAAGGATACTAACCAATTTATTGCACTTAGGAGAAATTCTGCAAACGGAATCCGTTCTTTATAATACTCCCTCTTCTTTGATTCAGTATTTTGAGAATGCAATAGATCATCTAAAAAAGTACCTCGTCCGACTCGAAAGCGACGAAAACTTGATTCAAGTTGTAACGATCCATAAAGCCAAAGGAATGGAATATCCATTAGTATTCCTTCCTTTTGTGTGTTCTTTCAAACCAGTAGAGCCAATTATTAAAGACTTTTATGGATTCTCTGATTCTGAAGGATATAAAATAAAAAAAGGTCAAGACGCAAAAGACAAAGCAAGCTTAGGACAAAAACAGGAAGACCTCCGAATTTTATACGTTGCATTAACTCGTGCACGTCATGCCTGCTGGTTGGGAGTGGCTCCTGTTGTCTATGGGAAACGAAGAGAATCTGAATTACACGAGAGTGCCTTTGGTTATCTTTTATCAGGAGGAGATATAGTTGATGCGCAAACAATCGCGATACACTTAAGAAAAATTTTTGGAGACTATTGTTTTATCCAGACTGAATTAGATGAAAAGGTTAGTGTGGAGACACAAAAAGTAAAACTCAGTGAAATACATCCTGTAAAAACATGCCCGACTGAGCGTTGGTGGATTTCAAGTTACAGTGCTTTACATTCGGATAATAGAACACCAACACCTCCAGAAACTGCTCAAGAAGAAAAATGGGGAGAAATATTCGAAGATTCTTCGATGGCATTACTTCCTTCTTCGTCTGGTCTCCATTCATTTCCAAAAGGATCAGCTTCAGGAACTTTTTTACATAGTTTACTAGAATGGGCGGCCATGGAGGGTTTTCAAAAAGTTTCGACCGATGAATCTTACCGAAAAGACCAAATAACAAAGCGTTGTGTAAGGCGAAATTTAGAATCATGGGTTCCAGATTTACATAAATGGTTTGGTGCATTACTTACCATGCCCATTCCAATTTTTTCAGAATCCATTGTTTTAGGAAATTTAGATCAGTATCAAGCAGAAGTAGAATTTCTATTTCCTGTACATGAAAGCAAAGCACGTGTCATGGATCAATACATCCGTAAAGAAGTTTTTCCAGAAATAGAACGTCCTAAGATTTCTGAGGAAAATCTTAATGGAATATTGAAAGGATTCATTGATTTGATGTTTCAACACAAAGGTTGCTATTACGTTTTAGATTATAAGTCAAATTGGCTCGGGCCAGATTCGTCCTCATATACCCAAAATGCCATGCGTGCTTCAGTTTTAGAACATCGCTACGACCTTCAGTACACGTTATACCTCTTTGCATTGCATCGGCACCTAAAAATTCGTTTGGGGAATGCGTATCAATACGAAAAACACGTAGGAGGTGCTATTTATCTTTTTTTGAGAGGTAGTAACAGTGCAACAAAAGGTGTATTTATGGATCGACCTTCCTATACCCTAATGGAAAAATTAGACCTTTTGTTTGGAGGAAAGCTCACAAATTGAAGAGACTTCCTCAAAGGGTAAATTTTTGTGTACGCGATTTTTACAATATTGTCTCGAAAATTCAATAAGTTCATCGATTGCTCGCATCCTAAATTTGAGGCGTTGGTGAATAAAAGAGAATGGACGAAACAGGGTTGGAAAAAGTGGAATCGCAATTAGTGTCCTAAGCCGCAATTCTTTTTGGATCGTCGTTTTGGAAACAATTGATAGCCCCATTCCTGCTTCTACTGCACCTTTAATAGATTCAGGACTGCCCAATTCCATCACTACTTGAAAATCAGACAAATTCATTCCTAAAGTACTTAAGTATTCTAAAATGACACTGAGGGTACCGGATCCTTCCTCACGACAGATGTAGGGGTATTGACACAAATCTTTTGGTTGTATTGATGAATATTTCGATAATTCGTGGTTTGGCTTCATGATAACCACTAATTCATCTCGGCCACAAATCTCAACCGCTATGTTTTGATTGGAAACATTGGCTTCTACAATCCCCAAATCAACTAAGTGATTTTCGACCATCGAAACAATGTTTTCAGTATTAGATACTTTTAAGCGTACTGTGACATTAGGATATTTGAGTTTGAAATCACCTAACAGCATGGGCAACATGTATTCAGCTACGGTCGTGCTGGCACCAATGGCTAATAATCCGCTGATCTCCTCAGTTAGCTCTCGAACATTATTTTCCATTTCACGATAAAGTTCAAAGATACGTTCTGCATGCGAATATACTACTTCTCCAGCAGGGGTCAAAGAAATTTTATTATGGGTTCGATCAAATAAGCGAACATTGAAATGTTCTTCTAGTTGACGGACTTGAAAAGTAACCGCAGGCTGCGTCATGTGTAAAGCATCTGCTGCCTTTGTGAAACTTAACAAGCGTGCAACGGTGTGGAATACTTGAAGTCGACGATCAGCCATTTTAAGTGTCTAAGAATTATACGTAACTCGAGTTCGACATAAGGCACGTTGTTTTGGATAAAAAGCAGAACCTACAATATTTTTTAATCATAAAGTTCTACTAAAAACCCTTGCTAAAAGAACGTCATGGCCAGAATAATCGATTTTCTATTACACTAATTATTTGTCATCATCTAAAAACCCGATAAAAATCCTCATCATTCGGGGCAGGAAGGATGTTAATGACGAAGTTTGTATCCAGTGTGAAGCCAATAAAGATTCAATGCAGCCACTCCAAACGCTACCAAGGCACATACTAAAACCGAAAGTCTTGGATCCGCATCTGAAATTCCTAAAAACCCGTAACGAAGCCCGTCAATCAAGTAAAAAAACGGATTAAAAGTAGAAGCCTGTTGCCAAAAAAGTGGCAATTTCTTTACGGAATAAAACACTCCACTCAAAAAAGAAAGGGGAAGGATCACAAAGTTTTGAAACGCCGCCAATCGATCAAAATTATCTGCCCATATTCCAGCCATTAACCCTAATCCACCCAAAATGACTCCACCGAGTATTCCAAAAAAAAGCGCCCAGAGTGGGTGGATCATAGGAGTAGGCATCAGTAGAGCCGCACCCATCCAAACACCAATCCCCACGACCAATCCTCGTGTCACCGCGGCACCCACGAAAGCCAAATAAAATTCAATAGGCCCAAGTGGTGCTAATAGTACAAACACTAGGTTGCCAGTCATTTTAGACTGAATTAAACTGGAGGAGCTATTGGCAAAGGCATTCTGGAGCATAGCCATACTGACCAGTCCTGGCACTAAAAAGGTAGTGTACGAAATCCCAGGGTAAGGTTGTATGTGCCCTTCTAGTACTTGTCGAAATACTAACAAATACAACATGGCCATGACCACGGGAGTAAACACGGTCTGCACAAGAACCTTAAGAAAACGGCGCGTCTCTTTATTAAATAGAGTTGCCATTCCGCGCCAATTCACTTTGGACATGCTCAACGGCGTTTCTTTGGCAAATAAAGATCGGTCAAGGTACCCTCGAAAGCTTCTGCTGAAAAGGCAATCGTTTCAGACAACGTGGGATGAGGATGTATGGTCAGCGCAAGATCCTGAGCATTGGCATTCATTTCGATGGCTAAAGCCGCTTCCGCAATTAATTCCCCTGCGCCAGGCCCGACGATACCAGCACCAAGCAACTGTTTTGTATTTGGATCGAACAGTAACTTTGTTAATCCTTCTTCCCTGCCGAGTGTTAAGGCGCGACCCGAAGCCGCCCAAGGAAAAGCTCCTTTTTCGTATGAAATCCCTTTTGCTTTGGCTTCTATTTCGGTCAAACCCACCCAGGCTATTTCGGGATCCGTGTAGGCCACATTGGGAATGACCTTGGCTTCAAAACCACTCTTATGCCCTGCGATTACTTCCGCAGCTACCTTGCCTTCGTGCGTGGCCTTATGCGCCAACATTGGTTGACCGGTCACGTCGCCAATCGCGTAAATGTGCTCTACGTTCGTCTGTTGTTGAGCGTTTACGGCGATAAAGCCATGATTGTCTACCAGCACACCAGCGGTTTCTGCGCCAATGCTTGCACCATTGGGTTTGCGACCCACTGCAACCAATATTCGGTCAAATTTTTTTTGGATCATTCCTTTTAGTGTCTTCAACTGAGCTTCTAGCGGTTCCGTGCTCAAAAGACCAAAAAATTGGGTGTCTACGTGAATTTGGACACCCTTGGCCGAGAGATGGCGTTGTAGAGGACGTACAAGATCCAGATCGCAACCCAGGAGAAGACTTGGAGTCCACTCAACAATAGTCACCTGAGAACCCAAGGCACTGTACACTGTAGCCATCTCAAGACCTATGATTCCCCCGCCAATCACCAATAAATTCTTCGGAATGTCGTTTAGAGCTAAGGCACCAGTTGAATCTAGGATTCTAGGATCATCTATTGGGAGTCCAAGCAACTGCATAGGCACAGAACCAACAGCAATGATCGCACTTTGGAACAAAATCTGCTGTCGGCCAGCGACGCCTTGTACTTGTAACCGATGCGGATTTATGAATGTACCAGTACCTTGAACTACTCGTACTTTTCTTTGTTTTACTAAAGCCGAAAGACCTTGGGTGAGCTTCTGAACTACTTTGGATTTCCCAACCCGGAGAGACTCTATGTCAATCATAGGAGAGCCAAAAACGACGCCGTGGTCAGAGAGGTTTTTTACTTCCTCAATTATTTTGGCAACATGAAGTAACCATTTTGAGGGAATGCAGCCGACTTGGAGACACACCCCCCCCAAAGAGCTTTGTCGTTCGACGAGGATTACCTGTTTTCCAAGGTCTGCAGCCCGGAAAGCTGCCGTATAACCTCCTGGGCCCCCCCCTAAAATTACTACTTCGGTTTGGGTTTCAACACCTTCTCCAGATTCAAGCATGGGACTCGCTCCCCAAAGCATTTTTTAACTGTTTGAAAGCGTTTTTTTCAAGTTGTCGGATCCGTTCTGCTGACACTTGGTATTGTTCTGCGAGTTCTTGCAGGGTAGCTTTGTTATCTTCTTCTAACCAACGTTTGGCTAGAATATCACGACTCCGTGGATCTAGTGATGCTAGGGCTTGGTGGAGTCGACCCTGTTGGACATCCTCTGAATTTTCTCGTTCGAAAATAGAAGCAGGATCCGCGCGTGTGTCTTGAAGGTACGCAGCAGGAGAGTAGGTATCTTCGTCGTCATCATCATGAGTATCGAAATGAACGTCTTGTCCCGACATTCGTGCTTCCATTTCTAATACCGTTTCAGAAGACACCCCAAGACTAGAAGCGAGGAACTGTGCTTCGTTTTGGTTTAGCCAACCTAGATGTTTTTTTGCACTACGCAAATGGAAAAAGAGTTTCCTTTGCGCTTTGGTAGTGGCTACCTTGACGATCCGCCAGTTACGTAGGACAAATTCTTGAATTTCGGCACGAATCCAATGCACAGCAAAAGATACCAAACGGACGCCCAATTCCGGATCAAAACGGCGCACCGCCTTCATTAGGCCAATGTTGCCTTCTTGAATCAAATCGGTTTGAGGCAAACCATACCCACGATAGCCACGTGCCACGTGGATGACAAATCGCAAATGACCCAAAATTAAACGACGAGCAGCATCCAAATCATCCTGAGTACGCAAACGTGTCGCGAGGTGGTATTCCTCTTCTGCAGACAGCGTCGGGATTGCATGCACTGCCCGGACATACGCCTCTAGGCTGCCCGTAGGTAGGGCTAGATCAATGTTCTGCAATGCGGTAGACATGGCACTTTTCCTCAAAGAAACCAATTTACAAAGAAGAATTTTAGCACTCTTAACAGTCGAGTGCTAATCTTCTGTCTTTGGCGGTTCTAAGAGCGCGTCCACGAGTTCCTCTGCTGAAAAAGGCCGTAAGTCTTCTAACCCCTCTCCCACACCAATAAAGCGAATGGGAAGATGTAAGCGTTTTGCAATGGCAAACAGTATCCCACCTTTAGCAGTACCATCTAATTTAGTCAAAACGAGACCTGTTACCCCAATAGCTTGGTGGAACTGCTCTGCTTGGGCAAGTGCATTCTGACCGATGGTGGCATCAAGAACCAACAACACTTCATGTGGTGCTGTGGGATCCAGTTTTGACAACACACGCTTCACTTTTTTTAGTTCTTCCATGAGGCCGCTCTTGTTATGAAGCCGCCCTGCGGTGTCCGCAATCAACAAGTCGATGTGGCGCGCTTGGGCTGATTGAAAGGCATCGTAGACTACGGAAGCGGCATCCGAAGTTCTGCCCTGTGAAATGACTGGGACATTATTCCGTTCTCCCCACGCCTGGAGTTGTTCTACCGCAGCAGCCCGAAAAGTATCTCCGGCAGCTAAGAGAACACTATGCCCTGTCTGTTTCATGAGAAAAGCTAACTTTCCAATGGTTGTAGTCTTACCAGAACCGTTGACACCAACCAAGAGAACCACAAAGGGACGAGTCTTTTCTGGCAACACAAGAGGCAATGCGACTGGAGCCAACAGGGAAACGAGGTTTTCACGCAAAGCACGGTAAAGAGCTTCCGTGTCTGCGAGGGTTTGTCGTTTTTGGCGAATCCGCAAGTCTTCTAAGATCGATTGGGTAGCTTCAACGCCAACGTCCGCGAGCAGGAGGCGTTCCTCCAATTCATCTAGGACTTCTTGACTGATTGGCCGTCGCACCAGGAAAAGACGAGAAAGCCCATCAGAAAGAGTTGCACGGGTTCGTGCTAATTTTTCCTTTAGCTTGTCAAATATTCCGCCACTTTTTTCTGTAGTGGTTTTCTTTCCAAAACCAAACATTTTGTTTTCTCAATTCAGACAAACGTGGTGTAACACAAGATCTGCAAGGGCATCTATATGATCTGGTCGGTCATTCAAAGACGGAATAAAGTGATAGGTTTTTCCACCCGAACCTAAGAATAAATCTTGGTATCGCAATTTTACTTCTTCTAAGGTCTCCAAACAATCTGCAGAAAACCCGGGACAGAGTACATCTACTCTTTGAATGCCTGTTTTTCCCCACTTTTCTAATATATCATCCGTGTATGGTTGCAACCATGGGGCAGGCCCGACACGGGACTGAAAACTAGTAATCCATTCATTTTTTTTCAAATGTAAACGTTCTGCCACTCCGTATGCGGTAGCATGACATTGTTCTTCATAAGGATCTCCGGCCAATGTTGCTTGAATTGGCAAACCATGAAAAGAAAACAACAACTTTTCGGGTTTTAGATGTTTTTGCCATGCCTCTTCTACACTCGTAGCCAAAGCATCCAAATAGGGCGAATGGTTATGATATTGCATCACCATGTGCAATTCTGGTAGTTTTCGCCATTTGCTTAATAAATGAGTGACTGCATCGAATGTAGAACCAGTGGTAGCAGTAGCATACTGTGGATACAATGGCAAAACTAACAATGAATCAATACTATGTTTCTGAATTTCTTTTAAAACATTTTTAAGAGAAGGATTGCCGTAACGCATCCCTAAATAGACGGTCACTGGTTTTTTTGTCTTCTCTCGTAATTTACTTTCTAAAGCTGCTCTTTGGACATTCGAAATGACTAAGAGGGGTGAGCCTTGTTCTGTCCAAATTTTCTGATAGAGGTGTGCAGCATGTCTGGGGCGCGTCCTCAAAATAATGCCATGCAACATAGGCCACCAAATAAAACGCCGCAATTCAACAACCTTAGGATCCCAAAGAAATTCTGCAAGGTAACGACGAACCGCCGAAATCGTAGGCGCATCCGGTGTGCCCAGTTGAACAAGCAAAATTCCTAATGTTTTTGAAGCATCTTGATTTGACAAGTGTGGATTTACCTAGATTTCGCGCGAAATAGATCCATGAGATAAGAAAGCCCACCACGCATCACAGAAGCGTCTATACCTCGTTCTTGCAATAGAAATGCTGCAGCAGAACTTCGTTCGCCAGTATCACAATAACAGATATAACGCTTACCTTGTTCCAATCTTCCAGCACCATCGCGCAAGTATTGAAGCGGAATATTGCGACTCCCACGAATCTTACTGTTTGTGTATTCTTGCACAGTGCGAACGTCTAATAGAATGGCACCTTCTTTAGCAGATTGAGCAGCTTCCCTTGGGGACATCCATCGCAAAACTGGTTGTTCCAACAATTCTGCAAAATCTTGGCTAGACAATTTCATGAGGATGCCATCTGTTTTCATAGTAACGGTTGCATTCCGCCGACTTTTAGAAATCAGTGCTTCTTCCCCAAGGGTATCTCCAATACTAAGCTCTGCTAATACAACGGGTTGTACTGAATCAGACATTTTCCTAGTGACTTGGCAAGTGCCATGGCAAATCACATAATAGTAATCTCCTGAATCTCCTTGCCGAACGATTACGTCCCCAGCTCGCCCAATGACTTCATGCATACAACCGAGTACTTTTTGGACATGAGCACCGGGAAGATTAATAAATAACTTTTTCTGGAGGAGTTTGATAATCCATTCTTTGTCTCCTACTTCTATGTCAAATTCTTCTACAACAAAACCAGACATGGTATCTTGAATGACAGTGTCTACGACCATCAATTTGTCTACCAGTCTACTGTCTACACGCGCGATCCTAGAAAGCGTGCGAGTAACTCCAGTGTAACGACGAGGTTTTAGATTCGATAGAGCATACCGAGCCATTTCTTTTGTGGGATGGATAAGGGTTTTCGTGCCATCACTAGAGTGTAAGTCAATTTCTCCGGAAACGAGAAAAATAGAGGCTGTATCCTCATCACCAATCGAAAACAAACGAACCCCTGGCGGTAACTCTTCTACTGAGATTTCTTTACACAAATGTTGAAAGTTTTCTAAAGTTAAAGAATTTAGTGGGATAAGACTGCGCAACCTCTCCTGATCCGTTTTTACCATATGATCCACCAAAATTGAGCCCACTCATTCGCGTAGAGGTTTTACGCGAGACCTTCGCATTCTCTGCAAGTTTCTAAAGTGTTCTGTAACAAATTGGAAGGAACATCAGCGGTCACAAGGCCTTGGCCGATAGTTTGTAACAACACGAAACGTATGGATCCTCCCGAAATCTTTTTGTCTACCGCCATTAGATCTAAAAAACTTTTGGGAGTCATTTTCGCAGGCGCACGTTGAGGAAGGCCTGCGCGATCAAGTAAAGATAAGACCCTATCCACTTCTAGTTTCCCCATCCACCCTAAGCGATAAGAAAGATCTGAAGCCATGGCAATACCCGCTGCAACTGCCTCACCGTGTAGCCACGTGCCGTACCCAAGACCAGTTTCAATCGCATGTCCAAAAGTGTGCCCTAAATTTAGCAGTGCTCGTAGCCCAGATTCTCGCTCATCCTCTACTACAATTTCGGCTTTATTTCGACAAGCACGTTCAATAGCAAAAGTTAAAACTTCTGGATCTCTTGATTGCAATTTTGGAAGATTCTCTTCTAGCCATTCAAAAAAGGGAGCATCACGCACAAGAGCAATTTTAATAATTTCTGCTAAGCCAGCCGAGAATTGACGATCATCTAAAGTATTGAGAGATAAAATATCGGCCACGACTAATTTTGGTTGATGAAAAGCACCAATCATATTTTTGCCAAGGCGATGGTTAACACCTGTTTTTCCCCCAACGGAAGAATCTACCTGAGCAAGCAAGGTCGTCGGAACCTGAATAAAATCTACTCCCCGTTGATACGAGGCGGCTGCAAAACCTGTGATATCTCCAATGACTCCCCCACCAAGAGCTAATAACGTGCAATGACGATCGAAACGCGCCGTAAGTAAAGCAGTAAAAATACTTTCTAAAATCTCAAGTGTCTTATACTCCTCTCCGTCCGGTAATATGACGGACTGAGGCTTCCAATTTATCAAAGCACGCTCTACTGTCTCAAGATAAAGTGGAGCAACGGTTTCATTGGTTACTACCATTACTTGCTTTTTTAAATAAGGAGCGTAAACCTCAGAACATCCAACCAGTTCTGTACCAATCCAGATAGGGTAGCTACGCTTTCCTAGGTTCACCGAAAAAGATCGCATAGAAAATACACAGTTTGAGATATGCCAAGCTTTGCGTAGTTTACTCTTCGAGCAGAAAATGAAAAGGAGAAGTAGCAAACTGTTGTACTAGCTCGCGCACAACTGCGCGGATGCTTTGTTCGCTTACGTCTAGGGCAAAGTGCGCAGTTTCACGGTAGAGGGGATCACGGATTTCCAAAAGTTCTCGTAACTTAGCATGTGGATCGGTGTTCTGAAGAAGAGGTCGGTTTCGATCATGAGCAGTCCGCGCCACCAACACATCCACTGACGCACGCAAATAGACCACACAACCGCGATTCTTCAAATGTTTGCGGTTTTCTGGATCGAGGACGACACCACCACCCGTGGCTAGAATCAACCCATTTGAAGCAGTCAAGTCTGTGATGACGTTCTTCTCTCGCACTCGAAAACCAACTTCGCCTTCCATCTCAAAAATCAAGGGAATGGAAACCCCCGTGCGTGCTTCAATGACTTTGTCGCTATCTGCAAATGGGAGCTGCATCGCACAAGCCAATTGTCGGCCAACGCTGCTCTTACCTGCACCCATTAAGCCGATTAAAAAAACGTTACGTACCATTTGATGCTTATACCAAAATTTTGATAAAAAATCAATCAATAATCCAAAAATATTGAATTAGTATTTTTAAGTAAAAATTTGTAACTGACTGATTATAATAAATTATTTTTTCTTCAAGATTGACATACCCTCTTAATTTTGAATACCATAATGTTTTATTTCTCATGTTTGCTCCTCATTTGCACCCACTTATGAAGCCTGTCCACCTGAAAACTGTGTCTGCTCTTACCCTGGGTATCCTGATACAACAAGTCTCAGTGGACATCTTCAACAAGAAATACCGACTCAAAGACAAGAACGGTAACTGGGTAGACCAGTCCATAGAAGACACTTTCAAGCGGGTTGCCAGAGCTTTAGCCGATGTGGAAAGGGAGGATATCCGAGAAGAGTGGTACGAGAAATTCTTGTGGGCTATGAACAACGGAGCCATTCCAGCAGGCCGCGTTCTCTCCAATGCGGGTGCCACTGAGCACAAACCTTCTACCTCCACGATTAACTGCACGGTATCTGAACACGTCCAAGACTCTATGGATGGCATTCTCCACGCCGTTCACCAAGCGGGCTTAACCCTGCATTCGGGAGCAGGTATTGGCTATTGCTTCTCCACACTTCGGCCAAAAGGTGCGCTTGTTTCAGGTGCGGGCTCTCACACTTCGGGGCCGCTTTCGTTTATGGAGATATTCGACAAGATGTGCCAAACCGTGTCATCGGCAGGTGGTAGGAGAGGGGCACAAATGGCCACGTTCGATGTATCCCATCCAGACATCCTAGAGTTTATTAGAGCCAAACGAGAAGATGGCAGGCTACGACAATTTAATCTCTCGGTGCTAGTTACCAAAGAGTTTATGGAGGCCGTAGAAAATGATGCTAAGTGGGTACTGTCCTTCCCAATCCAAAAGAATCAC
>Ga0268283_1001109_pt1 | contig 13747 bp, 4 predicted proteins | sample saktaG_13_FD_190140 | JGI IMG/M metagenome (GOLD analysis project Ga0268283, IMG submission 190140) | Saline water microbial communities from Sakinaw Lake, British Columbia, Canada - sak_2013_06_06_36m | ecosystem: Environmental > Aquatic > Non-marine Saline and Alkaline > Saline ... | reverse complement strand
GTCCTGCCCCTCGGCCCAATCATAAAACAGGTTCAACTTCAGGCGTTTAAAATAAAACACCGAGCCCAGACTGAAATCAGGATAAAAAAGCGGGAATTTATAATTAAAACTTAAACTCAGCAGCTGGCTGTTATAAACGCCTGTGTATCCTCTTGGATAGTTGACAATGTTGGAGAAAGAATAATTCAGGGTGTCTCCTTCATTACGGATTTGATATCCGCCATAACACCTTAAACCATGATGCCTGAAGATTCCGGGAAAGTAGAAATTCGCTTCGCAGGCGAATATGGATCCCATATTATTTCCGGAAAAAGGGGTTTGCCTGTAATTGAGTTCCAGGGTTTGTCCCCATTTCGGGAACATGTCTTTGGCATTCGATTTAAGAAATTGGGCTGTATAAAGCCGGAAATCGAGGGTTGGGATCAGTCCCCGGGTGAACCGGGCAGGGGTGGAAGCATTGTGTGTAAGATAGATCAGGCTTGTCCCGATCGAAGGGTTAAGGTAACGGTAGAATTTTCCGTGTGAAAAATTCCATGGAATGCTGACATGAAACTTAAAATCCGTTTCCTGCCACGTAAACCGGATCAATTCGCCGCCGCCCTGGCTATGGGCATATCCTGCACGGTTTCCGACGTCAAAACGGAAATCGAAAACGGGATACCATCCCCGGTAACTTAAACCCGCATAAAATTTCCCGGTTTGCTCGTTAAGGTCGTATTCCCATCCGGCATTGGCGAAAGTGTTGCTTAAAACATTCTGAGACATTACAGAAATACCCGGATGAAAACTAAGGTTGTTGAGATCGAAGGAAGCGGGAGCCCAGCTATGGGGATTGAAAAGGTGTGCAATTTTTGAATATTTTTTTGAGGGGAAAATTTTTCCCTTGATGGAATCTCTGGCCAGGTTGAAAGTGTCAGATTGGTTCATCTTATAGATCCTGTCGAGAAGAATGCTGTCCTGAATGTTCGCTTTTTCCTGACCGGCCAATGTCTGGTATAATTTAATGGAATGATCCACGACTTTTTCCATCGGGACCCAGGTCGTGGTATCCAGTGGAATTTCTGCAACCATAAGCCCGTCAGCAGTGTAATCGGAATAAATCATCCCGGATCGGTCAGGGGTAAAATCTGCATCTCCTGAGGCATACCGTGCAGAAGTGACCTGATACATCCTGCCCGAAAGGGTGTCGAGGGCATACAGGTTTTCAATTCCCGACAGATCCACGCTGAACAGGATGTATTGTTTCAGAAAATAGGCTGGACCTGAGTATTCGTTATAATCAAAGGGAAGCAGATGATGTTCCTTTCCTGTTTCGGGATTTAACAGGGAAATGGTTTGTCCTTTCTCCGTTTGAAGGGTGTAGATGATTTGTTTCCCGTCGGGCGACCAATTTGGCATGAGCGCCTGTCCATTTTCAGGGATGATATATTCAGTTATGATAGCACCGCCGGGGATCTCCAATATGCGAATCGAGGATTTATTTTCCGTTGAAACAAATACAGTGGCTACTTTCGTCCCATCCGGAGAGATTACCGGTGCGAAGTACCTGGTTTTACGGGTTAATGATTTTATTTTTCCCGAACGAAAATCATACATTTTGATCTCGGCATAATCCTTGTTTTGCCAGCGGGGATGCGGTTCCGATTCCGCCCATACCATTATATTACCGGAAACCGAGGTTGTACCGCTGATATGTCTGCCCGGGGTCAGAAAAATTTTTTCATGACCTTTTTTCCGGTCGATGATCACAAAACGGTCAATATCATCCATGCTCGATTTATCAGCAACGATCGTGGAATCATTGAGAAACAGCGGATGCGTATATATGCAATAGTTTCCCGGATCGCGGCTCGTGATATACCTTGGATTTGAAAAGACAGTACCCTTCGATTGAAAAGTCCAGGCGCTGTCAAGTTCGGTAAGACATTTCCGGTATAATTTTACTTTTGACAAGCCCGTTTCTTTTTTTATACCGGCTGCGAAGGGAACCACCATGAATGGATATTTTGCGGCATTATCCAGGGGTCTGTTCCAGACTTCCGCCCCATACATTTTCCGGGTTTGACCCACCAGAAAATACCCAAGCATATATGCGTCCGGAACATATGTTTTATAGGAGCCAAGTACGGCTTTGTCATAGGAATACATTCCTTTATTCAAAATCTGGGCGCGCAATACGCTTTCAAAAATCGCGGAACGTCCCCGTCCGGTTTTGCTCATGGCGGTTTCCGTTACGGTTGCATCTCCCTCCAGGAACCATGACGGGATAAAAAGGCCAAGGATGCCTCCCGTGATCTGTTCCCCGAAAATATAATACATTGCCCTGGTAAACCCACGGTTCATCTTACTGATCTGCACGGCATGCCGGTATTCATGAATCGCCAGTTGTTCCAGCCATTCTTCGGCATAAGTTTGCTGGGGCGGACAAGGATACATTTCGATGCGTTTCGGAGCCCATACGGTTATTCCGTTGGAAGTAACCGATTGCGTATGCAGGGTGATGGGTATTCTCGGAACCCTGGCACTCAGCGTATGGGTTTCGTTCCTGCAAACGATCTCCATAATATTGGCGAGGTACTGGGATTTTTTTTCAAACGGTTCCGGGTAGATCAATTGGTATTTATCTGTTTTGATCTGTCGCCAGCGAATGGATGCAGGATCCTGACCGGTTGTAAAATACTGTGCTTTCCCATTCCAGGGAAAGAGAGAAAGAAGAAATAAAAAAGCGAAGAAGTTTTTCAGCACAGGATAAGAATTGTACCGTCTGACACAGATTATCGTTTGTTCACAATGATCTTCCGGCTTAAGCGGATCTCATTTCCTGACAGAACAACCGTATAGACTCCATCGGGTTGACTGGAGAGATCAATGGTTTTTTCAGATCTTCCCTGGATGGCAGGTTCTGAACTTTCAAAAACCACTTCACCCAGCGTGTTGTAAACCCTGATGGTCGCTGGCTGGTTGCCGGGAATAGCCACCCGGAAATGTCCATTGTTTGGGTTCGGAAAAACCTTCAGGTTTTCTTTTTCCTTTTCCGGGTCGGAGGTGATCACATCCACATAATAATGCAGGGAGGTGTCGGAAACGCAACCGTACACCGATATCTGCGTCCAGTAGTATCCGGTATCACTGGCAAATAAATACCTGGAACGTTCTCCCTGGAGCTTGGTCCCGTTATAATACCATTGGTTGCTATCCACCACGCTGGAGATCAGCAGATCTCCGCTTCGGGTAATCTCAGGTATGGGAGGAATTGGATTGTAGATCACCGGGAAAGCGGGTGAAGGAACACCGTTTCCACAGTTATTATGCCCTGAAACGGTGAAATTTCCAGAGGAAGCGTTGGGGGCAAAATCAACCGTGATGGAATTGGTCCCCGCGCCTGTTGCAACGGTAACACCGGCAGGCAGGCTCCAGATGTAGGTGTTGGCATAAGTAATGGGATTCACTGAATAGGAGATGCCGGTTGATGACCCGCAGAGGATTTCTGTTCCGTTGATGGGGCCGGCCGGAACCGGGATGGGATCCAGAACAATGCTTAAGCTGGTCGCTGATACAGGAACACAGCCCTGAGCAGAGATATAATTCACCGTAATGGTTTGTGTGCCGGTACCGAACCAGCTGACCTGGATCTGATAAGTCCCCTGCCCACTGGTGATCATACCCCCGGAAGTAATGGTCCAGATATAATTACTCATTCCGCTTCCGGTCGTATAGATATAACTTCCCGAATTGGCACAGGGCGTCGTGGCACCTGAAATGCTTGGAACCGGCAGGGGATATACCGTCACATTTTTTACCGTGGGAGCTGCTGCGGCACAACCGGTGGCATTGGTATAGCTTGCCGTAATGGTCTGGGCTCCCGCGATATTCCATGTAACCCTGATGGAATCGGAAGTGGTGGACGAAGTGATGGTTCCCCCGGATGAAATGGTCCAGAGATAATTACTCATGCCGGGAGCAGTGTGATATATATTGCCAGTCGTTCCTATGCATCCGTAATCTGATCCTGTTATCACGGGCACCGGAAGGGCAATCACCGCAACATTATAAACAGAGGCCGAAGCAGCCGTACAACCGTTTCCATTGGTATAGTTAACACTTACACTTCTGGCTCCGGCTATGGTCCATGCAACGGTGATGGAAGCAGTTCCCGTTCCTGAGGTAATGGTCCCGCCGGAAGAAATGGTCCAGTTGTAATTTGTCATTCCGGTTTGTGTGGAGTAAACCAGACCGGTCGTCCCGACACAGACCGAATCGGGTCCTGAAATGACCGGAACCGGCAGGGGATTTACGGTTACAGGATAAATGGCAGGGGAAGATGAACTGCATCCGCCGGGGAGGGTATAACCCACGCTGACCGAACGGGTGCCTGTGCTATCCCAGCGAACGGTCATGGTGCTGCTCGTGGTCGTTCCGCCAGCCGTCTTGGTTCCTCCCGAAGAAACCGCCCATTGATAATTGGTCATTCCGGTCTGGGTGGCATATATATTTCCGGTAGCATTCACGCAAACGGAAGCAGGGCCGTTGATCACCGGTACGGGCGCCGGATTTACCGTAACATTATAAGCGGTTGCATTGACCGCGTTGCAGTTGCTGGAATTAGAATAGTTTACATAAACGGTTTGGGCTCCGCCTGCATTCCAGGTAACCGTTATGGAAGAAGTACCCTGTCCGCCCATGATGCTGCCTCCTCCGGTCAAAGACCATTGGTAATTCGTCATCCCGGTTTGGGTGGTATAGACATGTCCCGAAGTTCCGGAACAGGCGGTTACAGGTCCTGCAATGACAGGACTAGGTCTGACGTTCACTGTGACCGGATATACTGCCGGAACGGAAGCAGTACATCCGTTTCCGTTTTTATAGCTTACACTTACGGTCTGAGCCCCTAAGGTTGTCCAGGTAATGCTGACGGTACTCTGATTATTGGGTCCCACAATGCTTCCTCCGGCAGATACAGTCCACACATATTCTGTCATGCCGGCCTGTGTTGTATAGATGTTTCCGGTGGAATTGACGCAGACGGAGGCGGGACCTCCGATTGTAGGAACGGGAAGGGGATTCACACTTACATTCATGGTTCCTGCAGTGGATCCTGAACAGCCATCGGTATTTGCATAATTAACACTCACACTCTGAGCGCCTAAGGTATTCCAGGTTACGGTAACGGTATTGCTGGTACTCTGACCTCCGGAAGTTACAATGCCACCCGCAGATACCGACCAAAGGTAGTTTGACATGCCGGTCTGGGTTGTATAAATATTCCCGGTAGAATTGATACAGGCGGAGTTCGGACCTGCGACGGTTACTGTTGGACGTGGATTGACCGTTACCGGGTAGGTTGCTGCCGTGGCAGCGGTACATCCTGCGGTATTCTGGTAATTAACGCTTACCGATTGAGGGCCTGCGGTATTCCAGCTTACAGTAATGAAACTGGTCCCGTTTCCGCTTACGATGGTTCCTCCAGGAGAAATTGTCCAGGAATAATTTCCCATCCCTGATTGTGTGGTATAGGTATTTCCTGTGGTTCCTGCACAGGCAGTAAGGGGTCCGCTGATGGTAGGGTTAGGACGCTGGCTGACAGTTACCTGTTTTACAGCAGGATTTCCGCTTCCGCAGGAATTAATTCCGGTAAGGCTCACCGGCCCGGATATGGCATTGTTGCCGATGCTGACTGTGATGCTCCGGGTTCCTGAACCCGCAGTAATATTGAAACCGGCAGGGAGGGACCAGGTATAACTGCTCGCATTGGATATGGCAGGAACGGAATAAATGATGCCGCTGCTGTTTTCGCAAACGTCGGAAGGTCCGGTCATACTTCCTGCAGGGGCAGGAAGTATGCATCCATCCAGGAAAATCCTTGAGTTGGATGCAGGTATGGTACCCAGGCTGTTTTGCGGAGCGTTGCTAAAAGTGACAGAATTGGCTGACTGCTGGCATAAAAGCTGGCTGATGGCCGGAGTGGTGCTGATGCTGTCGGCATTAATTCCGCAGGTATAACTCAGGGTTGTTGAACCTGGCGTGGTCATGGCGCCATAAATAAATTCGATATCACTTGTGTTCTCGTATAATTTCACCTGAAAATTGACTTTATCATTGAATGAGGAAGGATAAGTCATGTTGATCCATTCCAGGGTGAAAATTTTATTTCCAGAACTGCCGCTGGTAAGGAATTTGATGCTGGTTAACAAAGTTGTTCCATAAGAACACATCAAGTCATCATAAAAGGGGGCAATGGCCAAAAGGGTGCCGCTGGGCGCAGGCATTGAAAATGAAGCGTTGTTATATCCGTAAGGCATTTCATCATATCCGGCAGCAGTGCTGGAAGAAAGATCAATAAATCCATTGGTAGAAACGCTGACCTGGGTATAAGCAACACCCAGGTAATTGAAGGTAAAACCAATGGGTACCGGGTAACTTCTGTTATCTCCCGTTCCACTCCCGCTTCTCCAGGAACTGATGGAACTTCCTGTTGAGCTGATGGAATTATATGTGATACCTGTTTCACGGGTAACGTTCCGGTAAACATACACTCCTTGTGCATCCAGTATATAAGTCAACAAGGCCAGGCTGATAATGAAGGTCAATCTTTTTTTCATAATGAGGGCATCAGAACCGTCAAAAATACCATGAAATGCTTAGACTGTCAAGTTCTTTGACAAGGAGTTATCAGTTGTTGTCAACAAAAAAGCCCCTGGTTTCCCGGGGGCTTTTTTGGTTGGATCCATCATTCAGGATCATTTACTTATTTACGATGATCTTCTTCAAAAACCTTATATCGGCAGATTGGAAGATAACGGAGTAGATTCCACTGGGTGCAGGCCTGAGATCGATATTCTTCTCAAACAAGCCTTTTACCCGGTTGTCTTTAGATTCGTAAACCTTCTCACCCAGCTGGTTGTATACAAGGATGGTAAAGGATTCTTCTCCCGGGTAATTAATGGTGGCTTTAAAGAAGCCATTATTCGGAACCGGGGAAAGTACAACACCGGCAGCCTGGGGATCTGCGATCCCGGTCACCGTTACATAAATGTTGTTGGAAGTATCAGAGCTGCAGCCATTGACCGTTACGACGGTCCAATACCAGCCTGAGTATTGTGCGAGCTGGGTTTGGCCGGTAGCATTGGTAATGGGAGCTCCGTTATAGAACCATTGATTTCCATCTGCATAACTGCTTGAAAGGATATCATCCGTAAGGGTAATAACAGGATCTGCAGGTTTTGGAAGAACAACTACATTGAAAACAGGAGAAGTAGCTCCGTTTCCGCAGTAATTCGTACCATAAACCGTAACGCCTCCTGATACTGAACCCATGGCGAAATCAACCGTGATGTTTTCAGTATTGTCGCCACTGGCAATGGTTGCTCCAACAGGCAGTTCCCATTTATAACCTGTAGCTCCTGGTATTGCAGGAACGGAATAGGGAACTCCCAATGAACCTTCACATACAGAGTCAGAACCTACAACGGCTAATGCTGGTGCAGGAAGTTGTGTAACAGTAACTGTTAAAGCAGGGGAAACGGCTCCGTTTCCGCAAAGGCTATTGCCATTTACGGTAATGTCGCCAGAGACGGCATTGGCCGCAAAGTTAACAGCAATGGAGTTCGTACCTGCACCGGAAGCAATGCTTGCTCCGGCAGGAAGTACCCAAACATACGTTGCTGCATTGGCAATAGGAGCAACGGAATAGGGAATGCCATTAGAACCAAAACAAACATTGGAAGGTCCTGAAATGGAACCGGCTGCATCCGGCATGCCTGCTACCGTTACGTTATATGCAGTAGGTGTTCCTGCAAAACAGTTGTTCGTATTGGAATAATTAACGGCAACGGTTTGAGCGCCCGGTGTATTCCACAAAACTTCGATCTGATAGGTGTTTTGTCCGCCAAGGATGGTACCGCCTCCCGTGGGAATCGACCAGGTGTAATTGCTCTTGCCTGTCTCGGTGGTATAATAATAAGAACCCGAATTGATACAAAGGCTATTTACTCCGGCTACGGTAGGTGAAGGAGCTGCGAGGACAGTAACCGGTACGGTTCCGGGAGTGCCGGCAGTACATCCGGTAGCCGGATTGGTGTAAACCACGCCTACGGTCTTTGCTCCTGTGGTTGGCCAGTTAATGGTGACAACCTGAGGATTGGCAGTAGGTGTAATGGTACCATCGGGTGTAGCTGTCCAAACATAGGATGACATCCCAGCCTGGGTCGAATAAGTGTTGTTTGCACCCTGACAAACCGGTGAATTTGGCGCGATGGTCGGTGCAGGTAAATTATTCACAACCACATTCAGAATAGGAGAATAAGGTCCAATTGCACCGCAAGCACTTTCTGCGTTGACTTTAACCTGTCCTGAAACGGCAGTATTGTCAACACTCACCGTTACGCTGTTGGATAATGGATAAGATGTGATGGTGAATCCAACCGGGAAACTCCAATGGTAAACATAAGCATAAGCAATCGGGGTTACAGAATAAACATAACCGCTTCCTGTTTTGCAAACGTTTACCGGGCCGGCAGGTTGTACCGGAGCAGCCGGAATTACGCAGTCGGTATAGAAAGACCGGATCGTGCCATAAACAGTTCCGGCAGCGCTTACAGCTTTTGACCTGAAGTAATAGGTATTGTTGATCACCAGCCCTGATAAGGTTGCGCTGAAATTCTGAACGGTATTTCCGGTCAGTGTGCCGGGAACCGTAGCAAAAGAACTAAAAGGTGGCGTAGCGCTCAGGCCATATTCAAATGATACGGTTGTGGTGGCGTTCTTCGGATTAACCGTTCCGTTCACCGTGGAAAAGGTTGGCCCTATGACAGTGGCAGGTTCCGTGGTGATAACCGGTGGAATTGCTGTGCTGAAGGTCATATTTGCTCCATTGATCACAGAACTTCCGCTGGTTCCGATTGCCCGGTAGTTATAGGTGTTATTTACCACCAGCCCGGCAAGATCGGCTGTGATCGGGGTGGCAGCATTTCCTGAAACCAAAGCAGGTAATGCAGCAACAGTACCCAACTCGTAAGCAAGGGTGAGTCCATACTGAAAACCTGAAGTAACGGAAAGGTTACTGGCGGTGATGGACCCGTTGATCGTGGCCGTGGTGGTGGTTAGGTTGGCTGAGCCCACTGTGGTTACAGCCTGGTTCGGCGAGAACTGGTAAACACCCACATCCGGGGGATTTGGACGGAAAGCGCCGCCAAGGTCAGTGGTCACAGAAGCCATGTACAATCCTTTGCGCTGGAGAGCCGCATTCGTAGGATGAAGATCCACACCCACAAAAGTCGGGTTCAAACTCAAAGAGTTCACATTTCCGCCAAAACCTGCCTGGATATCAGCAAGGGTTGCGCGAGTGCTCCCGATGTAGCCCAGATTCGGACCGGTTGTATAATAGTCATTATAGTCCATATTACTGAAAACAGTATTTGCTGACATGCAATAAACAGCATACCGGTTGGTCCCTATCAACTGGGAACTACTGAAAATGTTATTCCTCAAGTCAATAGCACCTGCAGCAGATACCGAAGAATAAACAAACAGGGCGCTTGGCATCCCGGTAGCAGATGTTTGCTCAGTATTCATATAAACCGTATTGAAGTATATATTGTAACCGAAGCCCGAGTAAACCCGCAGGCCCATACCATTCCACACGTAACTTGAATAACCATAACCGGTAACATCCCAGATGGCGTTATTGGTTACGGTGCAATTGGCGCTGACGGTTGCAATGGAGGCCAGATCCATACCTAAGGCGGCATATCCACCGGCATTTGTATTCTTTATATTATAGATGGAATTTTTGGAAATGGTAATACCGGAAGTGGTACTGAAAAAGTAAATTCCAGAAACCGCTGCGGTAGATGTTGTAGATAAGTTGGTGATGGTATTACCTGCTACCGTTATATTGGCCGATGGAACTCCTGAGGAAACGGCAATTCCCCTAGGACCGCCGGCGGATCCGCTGATCCCCGAAATGGTGTTTCCGGAAATGGTAGTATTAATCGTAGCGGTAGCAAGCCATATCCCTGTAATATTTGATGAATAGGTAGTTGCAAAATTTCCGATATTATTATTGGAAATTGTTGCTCCATCCACACCCTGAGCATAAATACCAACAAGACTGATGTTATTAGGAGTCAAGGTGTTTAGCAAATTGCCGGTGATCAGCAAGCCGCTTCCGTTGCCTGCTGCAACGTTTGCCCAGCAATATATACCAATATATGCTTTCTGAACATTGTTATTCTGAATGGTGATGTTGTTAAAATATCCTCCAACCGCTCCTCCGATATCTCCAACAATAAGTGCTGAGGATGTAGTGACCCCGTTAATGATGATACTGTTTTTCAAAGTAACATTTGTGAGCGGGGTTGTTCCGGAAGAAGCAAAATAAATGACCTGGGGTGTGGTTGCTGAGGTATTGGAAATGGTCAGATCACGGGTGGTTCCCCCGGCAGCATTTGAACCATCGATGATGGTATTGTTGTTCAGAATGCGAATAACCGGCCCGGCGGCCATGGCTCCTGTAATAGAAGCGGTGACCCCGGTATTGGGTTTAATGGTAATGGTATTGGTTGTGCTGGAACCAAGGACTGCAGGAACAATGATCGGGAAGGTCTCTCCTGCCGAACTGTAATTTGCATTGAGCTGCAAGGTAAGCGGACCGCAGAGACTGGCATTACCCAAAGCAGTCATGGCAGCAGTCAGGTTAACGTAGTCGCAACCGGTGGCACCCACAGTTTTTATGCCACATAGAGGTGTCGGTGCAAGCGTGGTGGTATTTCCGGTAAGCGGGGTGGTAGTACGGTATGCTGTACCGGTGCCTCCGGAATTATAGGAGAAAATATAGAAATAATATTGGGTAGAAGCGTTCAGGCCGCTTGCTAAAAAAGTAGTGCTATTGGCAGAAGACACCACGACACCTCCGCCGAGCGGATCACCGGCAATATAGTTTGTTCCATTGACCGGACTGGCCGATAAAGTAGAACTGGTGCTTCTCACAACGAGATAACCTCCGCTGGGGGGAGGAGCTGCAGCTGTAAATGATCCGTTTACAGTCGATACACCAGGTGTAAGTATCAGGGCAGTGGGCTGGGCTGTAGGAGTTGAAGTGGGTGTCAAAGGAGGACCGGCAAAATCATCTACAATGAGATAAAACATATCCAAAGAAATGGATTGAACTGCAACATAAACGTTTTGTCCAATATAAGCGGATAAATTGTAGGAATATTGAGTCCAGGTAGTCGGAGGAGTGACGCCCGAAGCCAGTGTAACAGTAAAATCAGAGGCAGCCGTTCCTGTTGTTGATAATTTTACATTGAATTGCTCAAGATAAGAAGAACTGTAATTCTCAGCCCAAAAAGTCAGGGTGAAATTACCTGCACTTGGCTGAAGTTGGGGCGTGATAAGGTAATCATTGTGTGCAGTCGAAGAATTATAGACGATATACGCGCTAGCAAGGCCAGTATGGTAATAACTGGTAGTCCTGACCCAGGTATTTACGTCACCAAGGTTTATTACCGTCCATCCGGTTGGAGGGAAAGTGGTTCCCTCAAAACCTTCATTCAGGTTTTGTCCGTATGTGAAATTTATTGTCAGCAGGACAGATAAAAAAAGTAATAGCTTTCTCATAAATTTTTGTTTTGGTTATTAGATAAATATTAATTTCTGGATTATATGGTTGGTTGTTTGTCGCATAAAATATACTCAATTTACTTTGCTAAATTAATAACAAAATGAATAAGTTGATTAAAATAAAAAAAAATGTTTCTGATTCTGCTCTATATGTAGTTAGCTTTTAATAAAAAAAATGCTGAAATTTTCATCAAAGGTACTTAAAACATAATAGCACCATACGTTTCAAAACGGAAGCAAGGCGATTTAACAAAATTTAACAAAATATTCAGAAATACAGGCCGGGCAATAAATATCCCTGCACATATTCTTCAATGCCAGCTTCCAGCGAACGGAATGGCCGGTCGTATCCGATGGCCTGAAGTTTTTTCATATTTGCCTGGGTGAAATACTGATATTTTTCGCGTATATCTTCCGGAGTATCAATAAAGTCGATCCTGGGATTTTTGTTGAGGGAGGCAAAGACGGCATTTGCCAGGTCGAGGAATGTACGGGCTCTGCCACTGCCCAGGTTATAAATTCCGGAGTTCTTCCGGTGGTTCATCAGGAACCAGATCACGTCGCAAACATCTTTTACATAAATGAAATCGCGGAGCTGTTCACCATCCTTGTAAGCGGGGTTGTGGGAGCGAAATAAACGTACAGATGACGGAGGACGGATAACGGATGACGGATGATCTGCCATCTGTAATCCGTTATCCGTGATCTGGTTGTACGCATGAAACACCACGCTGGCCATGCGCCCTTTATGATATTCATTCGGGCCATATACATTAAAAAATTTCAAACCATACCATACCGGGGGCGTCCTGCTCTGCTGAAGCGCCCATTTGTCGAATTCATTCTTCGATTCGCCATAAGGATTCAAAGGTTTTAAAAGGAAGGAAAGCTGAGGGTCGTGGTCGTCATAACCCAGTTTCCCGTCTCCATAAGTGGCGGCGCTGGAAGCATAGATCAGGGGAATCCCGTTTTCTGTACAATGATTCCAGACGGCTTTGCTGTAATTCAGGTTCAGCTCATCAAAAATGCTCCTGTTGAGTTCAGTGGTATCGGTCCGTGCCCCGATATGCAGGAAAAATTCCACTTCCCGAGGATGTTTTTCCAGCCAGGAAAACAACTCCCTGCGATCCACCATTTCACGGAAAACCTTATGGGAATAGTTGTTCTTTTTAGATGCAGGTGAAAAATCATCTGCCAGGACCATATCCTTCATGCCCTTATTATTCAGTTTGCTGATCAGGCAGCTTCCGATAAATCCTGCGGCTCCCGTGATGATGACCATGGTTTGAAATTTTGATAAAGATATGAAAAATGTGGACAGGTGGACAAGCGGACAAGTGGACAGGTGGACAGGTGGTCGAAAAGAGTACAGAAAAGGATTTCAACTGAAATAGAATAAAATTGTTGATAACTTTTAAAGAAATGCTTTAACTTTTTTAACAGAAACCGGATTAAGCAATAAAAATTTATGGGAACACATAAGCAATTAGAAGTTTGGAAAAATTCCGTAAGACTTACCATTGATGTCTATCAGAAAACGAACGGTTTCCCTAAACACGAGCAATTTGGATTGACTTGTCAGATAAGACGGGCTGCGGTTTCCGTTCCGGCGAATATTAGTGAAGGGGCTGCAAGGTTGCATCCAAAGGAGTTTGCTTATTTCCTTCGGGTTTCATTTGGAAGTCTGTCCGAACTCGAAACATTATTATTGATCTCAGCAGAACTTTGTTATCTGTCAAAATAGGAATATGAAATGCTTATTAAAAAAATTATTCTGATTACTTCTCAACTTTCCGGACGATTACATGCAATTCAGAACAAAATCAAAACCAACTAACTAACTAACCAATCCACTAGTCCGCTTGTCCGCTAGTCCGCTAGTCCGCCTCCTTTTTACTTCCAAAACGCTCCAACCTCCTCCAGCGTTTCCCGCTCTTTCAGTATTTCAAATTTTTCTCCCTGAAAACCGAGGATCCTGGGCGTTTGACGGCTGTTGTACCTCGACCACATGCTGAAGGTATATCCCCCTGTATCATGGATCACCAGGAAATCCCCCTCTACCACCGGTGGTAATTTTACTTCCCTTGCAAGGATATCTCCGGAAAAACATAAAGGTCCGGCCAGGTTG
>Ga0268283_1001108_pt1 | contig 13751 bp, 13 predicted proteins | sample saktaG_13_FD_190140 | JGI IMG/M metagenome (GOLD analysis project Ga0268283, IMG submission 190140) | Saline water microbial communities from Sakinaw Lake, British Columbia, Canada - sak_2013_06_06_36m | ecosystem: Environmental > Aquatic > Non-marine Saline and Alkaline > Saline ... | reverse complement strand
GGCTTGGTCGTCATCGGATTCTTTGCGCCATTGACTCATCCAATCGATAAGTGTCAGGTTTTCGGCAAAGTCTTCGGCATGATCTTGCGCAAAATAGCCCACTTCAGAGTTCTCTGACCATTTTACGTCGCCGGTGTCAGGTGTTAATTCGCCAACCAGTGTGCGTAACAAAGTGGATTTACCAATACCGTTAGGACCAATAACGGCAACGCGCTCACCAACAGGAATCATTAAGTTCAGGTTTTTGAAGAGAGGCTCTGCTCCATAGCCTTTGCTTACGTTTTCAACTTCAAGTGCTAAGCGGTGTAATTTTTTAGTCTGATCAAAGCGTAAAAATGGATTAACCCGACTGGAAGGTTTAACTTCATCCAATTTGATTTTATCTAATTGTTTGGCGCGAGAAGTGGCTTGTTTGGCTTTTGAAGCATTTGCCGAGAAGCGACTAACGAAGGTTTGAAGCTCAGCAATTTGAACTTTTTTCTTGGCATTTCCGGCTAGTAGGCGCTCACGAACTTCGGTAACCGCTATCATGTAGTCATCATAATTGCCTGGGTAAACGCGTAATTCACCATAATCCATATCAGCCATATGAGTACAGACACTGTTTAAAAAATGACGATCATGCGAGATGATAACCATGGTGCAATTACGTTGATTTAAAATATCTTCAAGCCAACGGATAGTATTTATATCCAAGTTGTTGGTCGGCTCATCAAGTAGCATGATGTCTGGATTGGAAAACAGTGCTTGTGCCAACAATACTCGTAACTTCCAGCCAGGAGCAACGGCACTCATCAATCCGGCATGTTGTTCCAGTGGGATGTCTAGACCTAATAATATTTCACCAGCTCGAGATTCGGCTGTATAGCCGTTGTATTCGGCAAATACGGACTCAAGTTCGGCGGCATGCATATAGTCGTCTTCAGTTGCTTCCAGGTTTGCGTATATGGCATCACGTTCTGACATCGCTGCCCACATTTCTGCATGCCCCATCAGAACAACATCTAAAACTCGGTAGTCTTCATAGGCAAATTGATCCTGGCGTAAATTACCGAGTCGTTCATTTGGGCTGATGCTGACATTACCCGCTGATGGTTCTAAATCACCACTCAATATTTTCATGAAGGTTGATTTTCCGCAACCATTGGCGCCAATCAGGCCATAACGGTTGCCGTCACCAAATTTTACGGAGACGTTTTCAAACAAGGGTTTAGCACCAAATTGCATGGTGATGTTAGCTGTAGAAATCAAAGTATTGTTCTCAAGGGTAAAGGTAAAAAATTAATAATTAATAATTAAGCCATACTTCTGGCACGATGTGAGCGGTGTGATGATCGTCACTGACCCAAATCTGTCCATCTTGAAGGCTGATTTGTAATTGCATGGCACGTTTAACGAGCATGGCAAGTTGATCGGTTGAAGATTTAGGTAGATTTATGACGGTCAAATTACTAAATCGTTTCAATTTCGGTTCTAGTTGTTTCCACCAAACAGTATTGCGTCCACCATAAGTATAAAGGGTAACTTTATCTGCCCGACTGGATGCTTTGCGTATGCGCTTTTCATCCGGCATGCCGACATCTATCCATAGTGATATATCATCGGTTAAGCTTTTTTGCCAGATATCAGGTTCGTCGTCAGCACTCAGGCCTTTTGTGAATTGCAAATGTTCATGGGCGTTTAAAATAAAAGCAAGTAAACGTATCATCATACGTTCTTCAGTTTCGGAAGGGTGTAAGGCAATAGTCAAGTTATGGGGCTGGTAATAGCTTCTGTCAATATCCGCTATCTGACAGTCTGCTTTAAAAATGGTGGATTTAAGCGCCATTGAATGTTTACTTGCCAATTGTTTAATTTGGGTATTTTAACAGATTTTACAGTCTGAGTATTTTGTCGCTATGCTTTAGGAGCAATTTATCGCCTATTTACTTGGGTTACGACTGTAATTATTTTAAATAGTTGGCTAATGTTCGGTTACTATATGCATGACATACGCAATCAGCGAACGACTAAAAGTAAACTTTTAAACCGCTCAGCATGATCAATATTTACTAAAATCAGGAGATTATATGCTTAATAAAGTTACTTTGATTGGAAGATTGGGTGCTGATCCAGAAGTTCGTTATATGCCAACGGGCGGTGCTGTAGCAAATATAACATTAGCAACTAATTTTAGGTGGAAAGATAAAGCTGGTGAAAAAAAAGAATCAACGGAATGGCATAGAGTTGTTTTTTTTAATCGGTTGGCTGAAATAGCCGGTGAATACTTAAAAAAAGGCGGCCAAGTATACGTTGAAGGACGATTGCAAACCCGTAAATGGCAAGGTCAGGATGGCCAAGATCGTTACACGACTGAAATTATTGCGACAGAAATGCATATGTTGGACAGTCGAAGTGGTGGTACTGCCAATTTTGGTGGTGATCAAGCAGTCTCCTCTACCGAGCATTCTACTTCCTCTTCAAAACCGGCCTATCAATCCAAGCAATCCGCTCAATCAAGCAGCGCTGGCTCTATGGCGCCACCACCGCCATCTTATGAAGATTTTGATGATGATATCCCGTTTTAGAGGTCACACTTTAATATTGGATGTTATGTTTTTCACGTTTATGACTAAATTTCAACTAGTTAGTCAGATGATATAAGGCTATTTATTACTTGTTATGTTAATTAAACGACTTATTTTAATGAGTTCATTGTCTGTTTTTATGGTGGGCTGCTCTTCTTTTTATGGTTCACAGCCTCCAGCTCCGGTTTATGGTAATGGAAATGGAACAACTGTTTACAATAAAACAACGCCTAGCTTGCCTAAGAAAAAAAAATCCAAACCAGTAAAACCTAAAGAAATAAGTGAAAGTTCTTCTGATATTGTTAAAACCAAGCCGTTAGAGCCGTCTGTGTCAAAACCGGCGACTATAGAATCATTGGAGCCGGAGCCTTTAACCCCGGAACAAGAACAACAATCGCTTGATTCTTTGGCTCAAGAATCCGCTTCTACCGATGCCGAAGCAAACTCAACATTACAAGCCCCGTCTGTTCCTATTAAAGGAATTGAATCCTTGAGTTCGGTTCCAGTAACGTTGGCACCCAAACCACTAGCTTTTGAGCCATTAGAAAAGTTTGCACCTTTATCACCAGCGGTCAGTGCACTGGCTTTAGCTGCTAATGAAAACAGTCAGTCAGGAAATATTGAGTCAGCAACTACAACTATTGAACGTGCAATCAGGATAGAACCTCGAAATGCAACGTTATATTACAAGTTGGCTTTATTAAGGTTAAAACAGTCTAAGCCTCGCTTGGCAGAAGATCTTGCAAAGAAAGCTGCTTTATTAGCATCCAATGATACCCAGATAAAAAAACACAGTTGGTTATTAGTTGCTAGAGCACGTGAACTTCAGGGAGATTTTGATGGTGGTAAGGAAGCTCGGGCTAAGGCAGGCATGTTTTAACAGTTTATATTCGTTTAGTTTTTGCTGTGTTTTTTAGTCTGCCAAGGGTGTTATTTTCCTTTTAAAGTGGTTAAATCAAGACTACCCGCACCGCTTGTGTCTGTGTAATAATAATCATATTAGTCAGTCGGCTTTTTTCTAACCTAAAGGTAATAATAATGGATGAGAACAAAAAGAAAGCACTAGGTGCAGCACTGATGCAAATCGAGAAGCAGTTTGGCAAAGGCTCAGTTATGCGCATGGGCGATGTGGCTGCTTCCCGGGATATCGATGTAGTTTCAACAGGCTCTTTAGGGTTAGATATTGCTCTTGGTTGCGGCGGTCTGCCACGCGGTCGAGTTGTTGAAATTTATGGTCCGGAATCATCCGGTAAAACTACGCTGACTCTGCAAGTCATTGCCGAAATGCAAAAGCTTGGTGGAACTGCAGCATTCGTTGATGCAGAGCATGCTCTGGATCCTGGGTACGCAGAAAAAATTGGCGTTAATGTCGATGAGTTGCTGGTTTCTCAGCCCGATACCGGTGAGCAAGCCTTGGAAATTACTGATATGTTGGTGCGTTCCGGAGCAGTTGACGTAGTAGTAATTGATTCGGTTGCAGCCTTAACACCTAAAGCCGAGATTGAAGGTGATATGGGTGATTCCCATATGGGTTTGCAAGCACGCTTAATGTCACAGGCCTTAAGAAAATTAACTGGCAATATCAAACGCTCCAACACGCTGGTTATTTTTATTAATCAGATCAGAATGAAAATCGGGGTTATGTTTGGTAGTCCTGAAACCACAACAGGTGGTAATGCGCTTAAGTTTTATGCTTCGGTGCGTCTGGATATTCGTCGCATTGGTTCAGTAAAAAAAGGTGACGAAGTTATTGGTAACGAAACACGGGTAAAAGTCGTTAAGAATAAAGTAGCCCCCCCTTTCAGGCAAGCTGAGTTCGAAATTTTATACGGAGAAGGTATTTCTTTTCTGGGTGAAATAGTTGATCTGGGTGTGAGTTACGGATTTATTCAAAAAGCAGGGTCTTGGTATAGTTATGGTGATGAAAAAATCGGCCAAGGCAAAGATAATGTTAAAGCGTTTCTTAAAGAACATCCCGAAAAAGCAAAAGAAATTGAAGTTAAGATAAGGGCAGAGGCTTTTAGCAAGCTACATCCTGTTATTGATGTCCCTGAAATTGATGATATTTAATCAGTTGTAATTTATTCCTCTATAGTAAATGAATGAAAAATCAGAGGGATACAATTCCCGTGCTGTTGAAATAAAACAATTCTGTATTAGATTATTGGCGACTAGAGAGCATAGCCAAAAAGAATTACTAACTAAATCACTGGCAAAAGGATTTGACAAAGATGATATTCTTGCCGTTATTGAAGATATAACCCGGCAAGGTTGGCAAAGTAATTCAAGATACGCTGAAAGCTATGCTCGCTATCGTATTCAAAAAGGTTACGGTCCTATTTGGATTACTTATGAGCTAAAGAATAAAGGGGTTGATGCCTTTAATCTTGATAAGGTAGTATTGATAACTGCGGGTAGTTGGATGGACTTGCTTGAGCAAGTTTATATTAAAAAATATGGCAGCGATTCGATGTTGGATCGTAAAGAATGGGCAAAGCGCAGCCGCTTTTTAGTTCATCGCGGCTTTTCAGGCGCTATGATTAGCTCTTTGTTGGATCATTTGAATATTAAATTGTAGGGTATGTTTAGATACCTATTTTAAAATTACTTATTAACATGAAAAAAATGACTAGCGCTGAATTGCGCACCGCCTTCCTGGAGTTTTTCCAACAGCGTGGGCATTCCATAGAGGCATCAAGTTCTCTAGTACCTGCAAATGATCCAACGTTATTATTCACTAATGCCGGCATGGTTCAATTTAAAGATTTGTTTTTAGGTAGAGAGCAACGTGAATACAACAAAGCTGTCACTACTCAACGCTGTGTTCGAGCGGGTGGAAAGCATAACGATCTCGAAAATGTTGGTTATACAGCAAGACACCATACTTTTTTTGAAATGCTGGGTAATTTTAGTTTTGGTGATTATTTTAAAAAAGAAGCGATTCATTATGCTTGGGATTTTTTAACCAAAGAGCTTGAAATTCCTGCCGGTAAGTTATGGGTTACTGTTTTTGAAGAGGATTTGGAAGCTGAACATATTTGGCTTAATGATGTGGGTGTGTCTCCGGATCGACTCTCAAAAATAGGCGCTAAAGATAATTTTTGGTCTATGGGTGATGTCGGTCCTTGCGGACCTTGTACTGAAATATTCTACGATCATGGTGAAGATATTCCGGGTGGTCCTCCGGGAACTCCAGAAGAGGATGGTGATAGGTATATTGAAGTCTGGAACTTGGTATTCATGCAATATGATCGTGCTGCCGACGGTACTTTAACACCGTTGCCTAAACCGTCTGTTGATACGGGTATGGGCTTGGAGCGAATTAGTGCGGTTTTACAGGGCGTTCACAATAATTATGAAATTGATTTGTTTCAATCGGTTTTAAAAGCGGCTGCTGATATTGTTGGCACAACTGATTTAAGCCAAAGTTCGTTACGCGTCATTGCAGATCATATCCGTTCCTGTGCTTTTTTGATAGCGGATGGTGTTATGCCCTCCAATGAGGGAAGAGGTTATGTGCTTCGTCGAATCATTCGGCGTGCAATTAGGCATGGTTATCGCTTGGGCATTCAAGGCGTTTTCTTTTATAAACTGGTTTCACCTTTGGTTGATGAGATGGGCGAAGCTTTTCCTGAACTTAAAGCCGCTCAGGCTCAAGTTGAAAGGGTGTTAAAAAAAGAAGAAGAGCGTTTTGCTGAAACTTTAGGGCAAGGAATGAAAATTCTTGAAGCTTGTGTAGCAAAAATGCACGGCTCGGTTATCCCTGGAGAAACTGTATTTCAGCTTTATGATACCTATGGTTTTCCTGTTGATTTAACGGCTGATTTTGCACGTGAAAATAACTTGACTGTCGATCATGCCGGGTTTGAAGTGGCTATGTCGGCACAACGAGATAGAGCCCGTTCTGCGAGTAGTTTTAGTGCTGAATACAGTCAGGACATAAAGCTGGATAGTCAGACTGAATTTACGGGCTATGATTGTCTGGATGATCAGGCACATATTATTGCATTGTTTAGTCAAGGTCAGCCTGTAGAAAACTTACAAGCTGGGTCAGAAGGTTTGATTGTTTTAGATAAAACGCCTTTTTATGCAGAGTCAGGCGGACAAGTTGGCGATTGTGGTCACATAATAGCGGCTGGCGCCGTATTTGAAGTGACCGATACCAAAAAACAGAGCGGTAATCTTTTTTTACATAAAGGTAAATTAATTTCCGGTTCCTTAAGTAAAGGTCAGACTTGTGATACTCATGTCAGTGCTGCCGACAGAAAAGCGACTGAGCTTAACCATTCCGCTACACATATTTTGCACGCTGCCTTACGGCAGATTTTAGGTGATCATGTTAATCAAAAAGGTTCATTGGTAAATGTCGAGCGTTTACGCTTTGATTTTTCGCATTTTGAACCGGTAACCCCTGATCAAATTTTTACGCTTGAGCGCTTGGTAAACGAGCAGATTCGTTTAAATAATCCGGTTACTGCACAAACAATGGCCAAAGATTTGGCTGTACAAGCAGGAGCAATGGCTTTATTTGGCGAAAAATATGGCGCTGAAGTCAGGGTTTTAAAAATAGGTGATTTTTCCACAGAATTGTGTGGTGGTACTCATGTTGAAAGAGCAGGAGATATCGGTTGCTTTAAAATAATATCTGAGACCGGTGTCGCCGCAGGTGTCAGGCGTATTGAAGCGGTTACGGGTTCTGGTTGTATTGAATGGATAGCGGGTCGTGATAAAGCTTTGAGTAGTATCGCGGGCTTGTTAAAAAGCTCAACCGATAAAGCGGCTGAAAAAGTAGAGCAAGTACTTGAAAAAATCAGAACTCTGGAGAAGCAAATTGAACGTCTGAACTCAAAGTTGGCTAGTTCCGCAGGTGATGAGCTCAGTGCTCAAGCAATTGATGTTGCAGGCGTTAAGGTTTTGGCAGTTAAGCTTAATGATGTCGATAGTAAATCATTACGTGATCTTGCCGATCAGGTTAAAAACAAGTTGGGTAGTTGTGCGATCGTTTTGTCGATTGTTGATGATGGCAAAGTTAGCTTGATAGCGGTAGTTTCAAAGGATCGTGTCGGGCAAATAAAAGCCGGCGAACTGGTTAATTTTGTCGCAACTCAAGTTGGCGGTAAAGGTGGTGGAAAACCCGATTTAGCAATGGCCGGTGGAAATGATTCCTCTGGATTGGCTGGGGCTTTGGCGGCAGTTCCTGCTTGGATCCAGGCGCGCTTAGACGCTTAATATAGGTTTTATTGAATGGCATTATATGTATTTAAATTTGGAGGCACTTCGGTAGGTTCAGTAGAGCGTATCAAAGTAGTTGCTGAGAAAGTAAAAAAAGCCCATGAATTGGGTGATCAAATTATTGTAGTATTGTCTGCCATGAGCGGCGAAACCAATCGGCTGATTGCATTGGCAAAAGAAATACAGACGCAACCTACAGAACGGGAAATGGATGTTTTAATTTCTACTGGCGAACAGGTTACCGTCGCTTTATTAAGTATGGCCTTGCATGAACTAGGTTGTGAGGCTATTTCCTATACGGGAGCGCAAGTTAAAATATTGACTGACAGCACATTTACTAAAGCCAGAATACACGAAATTGAAGATACAAAAATTCGCGCTGATCTTAATTCAGGTAAGGTTGTTGTTGTTGCCGGTTTTCAGGGAGTTGATGATAACGGTAATATTACAACCCTAGGGCGGGGCGGTTCGGATACCACAGCGGTTGCTTTAGCAGCCGCATTAAAAGCCGACGAATGTCATATTTATACCGATGTCGATGGTGTTTACACCACCGATCCGAGGGTTGAACCAAAAGCCCGCAGGCTCAATCAAATAACATTTGAAGAAATGCTGGAAATGGCCAGTTTAGGTTCAAAGGTTTTACAAATCAGATCGGTAGAATTTGCCGGCAAATATAATGTTGCGTTACGCGTATTATCGTCATTTAAAGAAGGGTGCGGCACACTTATCACCTACGAGGAATCACAAATGGAAAGTGCTTTAATTTCAGGCATCGCCTTTAATCGAGATGAGGCAAAACTAACAATAACCGGTGTGCCTGATTTACCCGGTGTTGCCTATAAAATTCTTGGGCCGGTTGCTGATTCCAATATTGAAGTGGATATGATAATCCAGAATATTGCGGACGATAAAACGACGGATTTTACCTTCACTGTTCATCGTAATGATTACGAGCAAGCAAAATCAATTCTGGAAAAAACTTGTGTTGAACTGGGCGCAAGAAAAGTAACTGGTGATAATACGATTGTGAAAGTATCTATCGTGGGTGTTGGTATGCGTTCTCATGCAGGCATTGCCAGCACTATGTTTAAAACCTTAGCGTCTGAGGGTATCAATATTCGTATGATAGCAACATCAGAAATAAAGATTTCTGTAGTTGTCGATGAAAAATATATGGAGCTTGCAGTTAGAGCTTTGCATACTGCATTTGAATTGGATAAAGTGACCGAAGAGGTTTAGTGGTCATACTTAATGCCATTAGAGGTACATTGTAAAAGAGCATTATTATTAGCTTGGTGGATTATATAGTCAACCAGTATTATGTAGTTGCTTGAGTTATGCTTGGCTAAAGTTTTAAATCAAGAAATGGTATCGAACAGTTACATGAAATTAATTTATAATTGTTATAAGGTTCAAGTAAAGCACGATTTAATTCATTAATTAATAACTCTAAGGTGATAAATATGTCAGAGATAGTTGGTACGACAGCGGGTGAGATCTGGGAATTTCTTGATAAAAACGGGCCGATTAGTACATCCAAGTTGGTCAAGGAAATTAAAGTGGACGAGAAAAATGTCCAGCGTGGTATTGGTTGGTTAGCTCAAGAAGGTAAAGTTTGTATTGAGATAATCAATCGTGCAGAAACAATATCGTTGATATAAAGAAAGCTTATTACACAATAATATTGACTGCCAACCCTCATTAGTAATATTTGGATAGGAGTTTTAGTGCTGTAAAAGTGCTAAGATTCCTATTGAGCATCAGATAAAAATTCCTTAAGTGCAGTATTAATTCACTGTTAGTTAATATCGTAATTCATGCGAAAGGTAATTATTTTTCCAAAGCAATAGTTAATAAGTCATTGATTTTTGAATCTAAATAAAATTTAATTGTTTTCTGACTGCCTCTGGTATTTATTCAAAATCTTTTTGATTGCGTGCGGGTAGCATGACTGTCTTAACGCCGGCTTCAGCAAAAGTAGCCATTTCATTTAAAAAAATAACAGCTGATTGCAATAATGGATAGGCTAGGGCAATACCAGAACCTTCTCCTAAGCGTAAGTCCATATTGAGTATTGCCCTAGCGTTAAAGTAGACTAACAAAGCTTGGTGGCCTTGTTCATTGGAAACATGGCTAAATACGCAGTAAGCAAGTACTTGGGGATATAGTTTGTAAGCCACTAATAAAGCGGTGCTGGCTATGAAACCATCAACCATAATAAGCATTCCAACTTCAGCGGCTTTAAGATAGGCGCCAACCATCATGGCAATTTCATAACCCCCAAAAGTAGCCAAGACATCTAATGGTGTTGACAGGTTTTCATGATTGTTTAGCGCTTGTTGTAATACGTTTAGTTTGTGTCGTAGTTGTTCATCATTTAAACCTGTTCCTCTACCTACACATTGATCTAATGGAAGATTAGTTAAACAATGCATGAGTAACGCAGCAGATGAGGTATTACCGATACCCATCTCACCAAAGCCGATACAGTTACATTCCGTTTTATATTGTTCTAAAACCAATTCTGCACCGGCTTGGACGGCTTTAATACAAGCCTTTCCAGACATTGCCTGATATGTTAAAAAATTGTGAGTGCCTTTATCAATTTTTGCATCAATCAGCTTTGGGTGATAAGGTAAATCGGCATTTACGCCGGCATCAACAATCAATAATTCCAGTTGATGTTGTCGTGCAAATACACTGATTGCAGCACCACCAGATAAAAAGTTGCCTATCATTTGTGAAGTAACAATTTGTGGATAGGCGCTGATACCGGCTTCAACAATACCGTGATCACCTGCAAAAATAAGAATTGTGGGCTTATTTAAGCGAGGTGTCAGTGTGTTTTGGCACAGCCCGATTTGAAGAGCCAGCACTTCGAGTTGACCTAATGCGCCCAAGGGTTTGGTTTTTTGATCAATTTTGGCTTGTAATAATAAACGCAGTTTTTCAGAGGGTGCAGAGATGACAAAATTTAAGGGCACGGCGTGTTCCAAGTGTTTTCATAGAGCAGAGTGTTAAGGTCTTTACGATATTCCCAATGTTGTTCTTCCAACATAGGTTTATCGTAAAATTTATCGACGTGCCCCATGCATAAAATAGCGATGGGTTGACTATCTTCAGGCATATTTAATAACACTTTTAAAGCATTGGGATCAAACATGGATACCCAGCCTAAACCTAAACCTTCCGCACGAGCTGCCAGCCACATGTTTTGTATCGCGCAGGACAAAGAAGCAAAATCCATGTCCGGCATCGTACGCCTACCAAAAATGTATTGCTCTCGCCCCCCACATAAAGCAGCTATCAGGATAACGGGGCATTCCATTATGCCCTCGACTTTTAGCTTCATAAACTCGTCTTCCCGCTCATTTAAAGCTTCGGCTGTACTGAGTCTTTCTTGCTCGACAAGATCATGAATAGCGACACGTAAGTTCGGGGAGCTAATCCGAATAAATCGCCATGGCTGCATAAAGCCCACACTCGGTGCATGATGAGCGGCATCGAGTAGACGGGTTAAAACATCGGAAGCAATAGGCTTTGACAAAAAATGCCGCATATCACGGCGCTCATATATTGCCCTATAGATAGCAGCTCTTTCTGCGTCAGAGTAACAGTTTTCGGGCATGATTTAGAGTTGATTAAATTTAGGGGGAGCATAATGCTCGAGACTTTTGCAAGCAAAGTTGGATCTTTAACGTCTGTATTGGTGGGATTATACTAATAATTTGCTAGAGATAAGCTGATCAACTTGTTAATAACTATACGATTTCAATTGATCAGCCGTTCTGGTATTAATCTAAAAATATAAAATCGTCTTTTCCTACGCCACATTCAGGACAAAGCCAATCATCGGGTACATCTGCCCATAACGTTCCGGGTGCAATACCTGATTCCTCATCACCTTCTTCTTCATCGTAAATATGGTCGCAAACATCGCATACATATTTTTTAAAATCTGCCATTAGTATTTCTCAAGGTTAATAGTAAGTTAAACTCTACACATCGCAAAGCTGAGCTGAATATAACAGCTTTATAGTAATTTTCAATGTTATTTAAAAGGCAAATAAGAGGCAGCGTTTTTTTTGTATTGCTCCATTGCTTTTTGTTCATCTAGTACAAAGTTATCAATCGCTTTTGCAAAACGACTGTCTCTTAGCCAATGTGCTGAATAAGTGGTGACTGGTTCAAAACCACGCGCAATTTTGTGCTCTCCTTGAGCGCCGGAATCAAAACGTTGTAAACCCTTTTCAATGCAATAATCCAGTCCTTGGTAATAGCAAGTTTCAAAATGCAGGCTATTGTATTCGTCATAACACCCCCAATACCGACCATATAAAGTATCCGCACCAATAAAGCTTAGCGCCGCAGCAACAGGTTTATCATCTTTAAAGGCAAGTACCAGCAAAAGCTGTTCGCCCATAGTCGCGGCTATCTGTTCAAAAAAGGTCAAATTTAAATACGGTTGTGAGCCTTTTTTTAAATAAGTCATGGAGTAAAAATCATAAAATATCTGCCATTGCAAGGCACTGACTTCATTACCATTAATCCGTGATAAATGAATACCCTGTTCGTTAACCCGGCGACGTTCTCGTTTAATCATCTTACGTTTGCTGGCACTTAGCGTTTGCATAAAACCATCAAAATCTTGATAAGCCTTATTGAACCACTGAAATTGCACGCCTACACGTATACTTAACGGTAGTGATTTAAATAACTCAACTTGCGGCATGGTAGGGAACAGGCAATGCCATGAGGAAATATTATGATGCTCTGAAAGTTGTTTAATAAACGTAAATAATAATTGCGTAACTTCCAGTGGATCGAAAGATTTTTTAATGATAATTCTAGAGCCCTGGCAAGGCGTCAGCGGAATGGCTGTTAACCACTTTGGGTAATAATCAATTCCGTGTTGTTGATAAGCTTGCGCCCATTGATGATCAAAAACGTATTCACCCCAAGAATGTTCCTTGAGATACAAGGGCATAAAAGCAACTAACGCTTCATCCTTAAAAACCAATAAATGTGCAGGTATCCAACCTGTTTGCTGACAAACTGAGCCACTTTTCTCCAGCGCCAATAAAAACTCATGACGCATAAATGGGTAAGCCTCACCCGCAAGTTGATTCCAGGTAGAACCATCAACTTGAGCTATGCTATTGATTTGTTTTATGTCCATTAAACTACCTGGCTTATGATCAAGTCCGATAATCATAGCCTCTCCAATTAAACAGACGTAAATTACATGTGATTTTGATCATAGCATATTCAATTACAATATTTCTAATTCAAGTGTGTGCTTACAAAAGTGATAGGCCTCGTTAATGGAGTGAGAACGTTTGCTATAATGTGAAAATGAAACCGGAGCATGATATTTTTTAAAAAACTAAAATAGAGTAGGTGGTCTGTATGTTTAAAAGAACTTTGTTAGCCTTAGTTATGTTGTCGTCAGCTATTTCTGCGGCTAATGCGGGTAATATTTCAAATGGTATTTGGTCGCCAGTTGCTTGCGGTACTCAACCAGTCTCTCCGGTTGTTGATCAAAATAGTGTTGAGGCTTACAACAAAAGTATTACAGCGATTAATGAATGGCAGCGTAAAGCCAATGACTTTATGACCTGTTTGATTAATGAGGCCAATGCCGATAATGCGTTAATTGCCAAGACGGCAAATGAAGAACAGGCTCAATTTAGGCGTTTAATCGATAAGGTAAAAGTGGATACCGATGCTGCGAAAGCCAAACTCGATAAAGCAGTAACGGAAAAGCACTGAGTTGCCATCCATGGCAATGAGCTTCCAATCATACTTAGATAGCCTCCAGGAAGGCTATCTAAGTTTTATTTTACGTATTTATTAACAACGACTTGACCACCCGACATAACCAAATCAGGATATTCGAGTAATTTAAATCTTTCAATAGGATTACCTTTTACTGTAATAATATCTGCA
>Ga0268283_1001107_pt1 | contig 13757 bp, 12 predicted proteins | sample saktaG_13_FD_190140 | JGI IMG/M metagenome (GOLD analysis project Ga0268283, IMG submission 190140) | Saline water microbial communities from Sakinaw Lake, British Columbia, Canada - sak_2013_06_06_36m | ecosystem: Environmental > Aquatic > Non-marine Saline and Alkaline > Saline ... | reverse complement strand
ACCCTGGCTTGGGGAGGTGGCGGGATAACAACCAAAACGTTCGCGCCAACGTTGGCGGTAAGCAGGCTCGTGCCGGCCTCGCCATGCCATGCGCCCCAAGATCAGGGGTGTCAGCACATAAAACAAACCGCTATAAATAAACCGCACGGGCTGTCACTCCTCCTGATCCAAATTTCTATTTCAGAGGTTGCATGTAGGGGCGGGTTCCAAACCCGCCCGCCCCAAACCCGCCCAATAACCTACAACGCAACAAGGACGGGATTGGAACCAGCCCCGATATTTCACGATTGATCTGAAAATCGAATGGGAGCTTAATCCAAGCCGATGATTCCGTCGTCGGGAACCGTGCGGTTTGGGTGGAGGGTAATTGCCCGAACTTATTCCGCGATGATTTTCACCGGCACCATGGCTTCCAAGTCAGCATGGATATGCAGTTTGATTTCATAATCGCCAATATGGCGGATGGGGCCCGCAGGCAGCCGCACTTCATTTTTGAGCAGTCCCACGCCAGCAGAGGTGACCGCATCGGCTATGTCCTTGGCCCCCACCGAACCATATAGGCGCCCTTCTTCGCCTGCCTTTTGGGCAATGACCACTTTCAATTTGCCCAAAGCCTCGGCGCGAGCCTGGGCGGCGGCCAATTGTGCGGTTGCCTTTTGCACCAATTCAGAGCGGTGCTGCTCAAACTCGGCCAGTTTTTCAGCCGAGGCACGGACTGCCTTGCCTTTCGGTATCAGAAAATTGCGTCCATAGCCGGGTTTGACGACGACTTTGTCGCCAAGGTTGCCAAGGTTGGCCACTTTTTCGAGAAGAATAATTTCCATTGTCTGTAATGCCTCACTATTTACTTGATTCAGAATGTTGTTTGTTACGATGCCCAGGCGTATTGGCCGGGCAAAAACCTTTCAAGACCTTTTTGCGTAATTGCGCCAGTCCACCCACAGATCGCTTATGCCAAGCAAGGCGATGGGGGGAATCAACCATTTCGGGATGAACAGCAGCGCTAAATAGATAGCGAAGACCCAGAGACCTTTGCCGCCTAGAATTGCATGGATAATTGAGAAACCGCCCAAGGTGAACAAAATCAAAAACAGGCCGTTCATATTCCAAGTGAATTCGGCGATCATCCCGTCTCCCAACACCAATCCCACCAAAATACTGACCAAACCCACATACACCACCGGCGGGTGGAATCTCAACGCCGCAAATTCACGCCCAAACCCACCTGGGTTGAACAGTATCGATTGTAGCCAGCGTGCAATCGAAAGCCCCAAAATAAGGCTTAACACCGAACCACCCACCACCGTGCCGGTCATGTAATGGGAAAAAGCATCCATCGCCTTGGCAAACATTGCGGGATCAAAGCCCTCCGGGGCATTCTCGGACATGGCTTGCACGAACCCCTGAATCCTTTCCCGCCACCAAGCGGCTGGGTCATCGACTAGGGCATAAACACCGGCCACGACGGCCAACCCCAAGCCAAGGGATACCTCCAATGCCCATGCCAGACTGCGCGATTCGCGTAACACGACGGCCACTGGCAAAATCGGCAACCACAGCAGCAAGCCGTAACCCATTCCCTGAGCCGCATTGCCCATTAGCAGAGAGCCGCCCAAACCCAAGGACAAGACTGCGGGCAACAACACCCACCCGCCCTCCATGCCGCCTTTGCGTAGAACCACAAGGGCAAACAAAGCTGAACTAATCAGGCTTACGGGCGGGAGGAACAGCGAGGCAATGGCAAAACCGCATATCGCAATTAATGCTTGATACCATCCCCGCAGGGTGTAATTCGCGAAAAATCGCATGTGCGCAGCCTTAATTACGCAGATCGGGTGTCAGGCTTCCTGCCTCTTACTGGGGATGTGAATCGCAGAACGGCAGCAAAGCTAAAAAACGCGCACGCTTAATGGCAGTTGCAAGCTGTCTCTGGTATTTCGCCTTGGTGCCGGTGATTCGGCTAGGGACGATTTTTCCGGTTTCAGAAATGAATTCCCTTAATGTGTCCAAATCCTTGTAGTCGATTTCCTTGACCTTGTCGGCGGTGAAACGGCAAAATTTTCTACGCTTGAATTGGCGAACCATGTTCTGACTCTCTATTGAATTGTTGGAGATTTTTCACGTCTGTATGAACACGCGGAGCGTGGACCCTGCTATGCGTCCACCAAGGCAGTATCGATGTCAACGACTAGGGCCTCTTCTTCGACCAGGATGATTTCATCCTCATTTTCGATTTCATCGTCATCGGTCTTTTCGACCTCGGATTCGCCCTGGCCCGCCCGCATGAGGGGAGAGGGTTCGGTGACGGCTTCGTCGCGCAACAGTACTAGGCTGCGCAATACAGCGTCGTTGAAGCGGAAGCTGCTGTCCAACTCGTCAAGGGTAGGTTGGTCGACCTCAATGTTCATCAGCACATAATGGGCTTTGTGAAGCTTAATGATGGGGTAGGCCAATTGACGCCGGCCCCAGTCTTCCAGGCGGTGGATCGCCCCGGAGGCCGATTCGATGATTGTGCGATAACGTTCGATCATTGCGGGAACTTGTGCGCTTTGATCGGGGTGTACTAGAAAAACGATTTCATAATGACGCATGAATGCTCCTTTCGGATTAAAAAGCCTCGTCGCTTGGATGCGATAAGGCAAGGAGTGATGGCTTGGAATAAGCCATCGCTTAACAAACGGTCGATTTTACTAGACGGAGTGCATTGAAACAAGTAAAAATCGAGTGGCAGCACCAATGAGATCTTTTGGAGGAACGAAAATCCCCGTCCGGGAGGACGAACCTGAAAGGTTCGGCTTGACTTTATCCCGCCTTGCCCTTAGAAGTTAGAAATCCAAACTTGCCATGGAGTCCAACCTCATCTTGAACGAAATTCCACTAAGCCTGCTGTTTGCTTCGCTTGCCCTGTTGCTGATCATGTCGGCGTTTTTTTCCGGGGCTGAAACCGCGTTAATGGCACTCAATCGCTACCGCCTGCTGCATTCGGTCAAAGCCGGGCATCCCGGTGCCATTAGGGCGCAAAAACTGCTCCGCCGGCCCGACCGGCTTATCGGCTTGATCCTGTTAGGCAATTGCTTCGCCAATATATTGGCATCATCCCTCACCACGGTGATTTCGCTACGATTATTTGGCGACACAGGCATTGCCCTCACCGCCGGCGTCTTGACATTGGTTGTCCTGATTTTCTCCGAAGTGGCCCCTAAGACCTTGGCCGCCATGCATCCGGAACGGCTTGCCTTTGGCGCATCGTTGATCATTGTCCCGTTGATGAAGTTGTTTTATCCGGTGGTTTGGCTGGTCAACATGGTTGCAAACCTGTTATTGCGGCTATTGGGCTTTAACCCTAAGGGCGAGACCCACAACGCCCTCAGCAAAGAAGAGCTGCGCACCGTGGTCGCCGAAGCAGGGGCCATGATTCCCGAGCGTTACCAGAATATGCTGCTTAGCGTACTCGACCTCGAGTCGGCGACGGTGGAGGACATCATGATTCCGCGCAACGAGATCGCAGCCATTGATTTGGATTTGCCATTGGAAGAAATCGTCGGACAAATCAGGGACAGCCGCCACACCCGGCTGCCGGTCTATCGCAAGAGCATAGACAAGGTCTTCGGCATGTTGCACTTGCGCAAGATTTTAATCCGCATGATCCGCAGTGACTTCGGCAAGGAAACCATCGTAAAGAGCCTGGACAAGATTTACTTTATCCCGGAGAACATGTCTTTGCACCAGTTGTTGCTGAATTTTCGCCGTGAAAGCCTGCGTTTCGGCTTGGTCATTGACGAATACGGCGACGTTTTAGGATTGGTCACGTTGGAAGATTTGCTTCAGGAAATCGTCGGGGAGTTCACCACCGATTCGTTTGACATCCAAAAACAGAAGGATGGAAGTTATTTGGTCGATGCCAGCATTACTCTGCGGGAACTCAACCGAATCACCGGTTGGGCATTGCCTACGGAGGGGCCAAAAACCCTCAACGGATTGATCATCGAATATCTCGAAACCATCCCGCGACCCGGAACCAGCCTAAAACTGGTGGATCATCAACTGGAAATCACTAAAATGGAAGGCAACCTCATTAAACAAGTCCGTTTCAACCCTCGAAAAAGCGAATGATGGGCTATAATCGCTCCTTTCCATCCTCCTTCAAGTAAGAACCGTGGACAATACCAACACCCACTCACGCGATGTTTCCACCTTCCAGGGTCTTATCCTGGCGCTACAGGAATATTGGGGTGCGCAGGGCTGCGTCATCCTGCAACCCTTGGACCTCGAAGTCGGCGCAGGCACCTTCCATCCTGCCACCTTCCTGCGCTCCATTGGCCCCGAACCTTGGAACGCGGCCTATGTGCAACCCTCGCGCCGCCCCACCGACGGGCGTTATGGCGAGAACCCCAACCGTCTCCAACACTACTACCAGTTTCAAGTCATCATGAAGCCCTCGCCGGCGGATTTCCAAGAGCTTTATCTGGGATCGCTGCGCTTCCTGGGCTTCGACCTGCTGGAACACGACATCCGCTTCGTCGAGGACAACTGGGAATCGCCTACGCTCGGTGCCTGGGGACTGGGCTGGGAAGTCTGGTTGAATGGCATGGAAGTGACCCAATTCACCTATTTCCAACAAGTGGGCGGGTTGGACTGCCGCCCGGTCAGCGGCGAAATCACTTATGGCGTGGAACGTCTTGCCATGTATCTGCAAAACAAGGAAAGCATCTTTGATTTGGTATGGGCGCGCGGGCCGCGGGGCGACGTGACCTACGGCGACGTTTACCACCAAAATGAAGTGGAAATGTCCGCCTACAATTTCGAACATGCGCCGACTGCGTTCCTTTTCCAGTGTTTTGACACCTACGAACACGAGTGCAAACAATTGATAGCCCAAGATTTGCCATTGCCTGCCTACGAAATGGTGCTGAAAGCCTCCCATTGCTTCAACCTGCTGGATGCCCGGCGGGCGATTTCAGTGACCGAACGCCAGCGCTTTATCCTGCGGGTTCGTGACTTGGCCAAATCCGTGGCCGTTGCCTATTACGCCCGCCGTGAAAAACTGGGCTTCCCCATGCTGGCACATAAGGAGAGCAACCATGGCTGAGACACGCGACTTGTTGTTTGAATTGGGCACGGAAGAATTGCCGCCCAAATTCCTGCTCACGCTGTCACGCGCACTGCAAACCGGGGTCGAAGCCGGGTTGCAAAAGGCGGGTTTGGCGTATGGCGAGTTCATCTCCTACGCCACCCCAAGGCGCTTGGCTTTCCTAGTCAAGGATTTGACTGTAGCCCAGCCTGATCAGCTTGTGGAAAAACGCGGACCGGCGATCAACGCGGCGTATAACGCAGACGGCTCCTTATCCAAAGCCGCCGAAGGCTTTGTACGCAGTTGCGGAACCACCGCCGACAAACTCACTTCGCTTAAAACCGACAAGGGGGAATGGTTGTGCTTCAAGCAGGAAGTCAAGGGGGCGGCGACGGCAGACCTGCTTCCAGACATCATCCGGCTAAGCCTGGCCGGCTTGCCCATTGCCAAGCGGATGCGATGGGGCGAAGGAACCGCCGAGTTCGTGCGGCCCGCCCATTGGGTATTGCTGTTGTTCGGGGACACCGTCATCGAAACCACAATCCTCGATCTGCCCACGGGTTGCAACACACGCGGTCACCGCTTCCATAGCCCGAGGACAATCACCCTTGACAGCCCGGCGGAATATGCGGAGAAGCTGCGCACCGAAGGCAAAGTGATCGCCAGCCATGCCGAACGCATGGACATGATTCGCACCCTGGCCGAGTTGACGGCAACCGAGGTCAATGGCATCGCGCATATCGAGCCGGCCCTGCTGGAAGAAATTGCCGCGCTTGTGGAATGGCCCGTGCCAGTGTTAGGCGGTTTTGAGGCCCGATACCTTGAATTGCCTGCGGAGGTGCTGATCACCACCATGCAGGAAAACCAGAAATATTTCCCGGTGCAAAAAGCCGACGGCAGCCTGATGCCTTGGTTTATCACCTTCAGCAACATCGCCAGCCGCCGCATCGAGTCCGTGCGCGAGGGCAACGAGCGTGTCGTGCGCCCGCGCCTGTCCGATGCAGAGTTCTTTTGGAACCAAGACCGCAAGAAAACCTTGGAGACCCAAGTGCCAAATCTGGCCAACATCACCTTCCAAAAGACCTTGGGTTCCCTGCTCGACAAAACCCACCGCGTCCAACGCCTGAGCGTACAAATCGCCGATTCTTTGGCAACCGAAAGCGCCTGTGTCGAACGCGCCGCGCTGTTGGCGAAGGCTGACTTGCTCACCGAAATGGTCGGCGAATTCACCAACCTGCAAGGCACCATGGGCCGCTACTACGCCTTGGCCGAAGGCGAACCGGCAGACATCGCCGCCGCCATCGAAGAGCAATACCTGCCCAAGCAATCCGGCGGTGCATTGCCGACAACCCAAACCGGGCAAATGCTGGCCTTGGCGGAAAAGCTCGACACCCTGACCGGCATTTTCTCCGCCGGGCTAATCCCCACTGGTGATAAAGACCCCTACGCGCTGCGCCGCGCCGCTTTGGGTGCGATTCGCATCCTGATTGAATGCGGCTTGGATTTGGATTTGCCAGGACTCTTGGCCTTCGCGCTGGAACCGTTTACGCATGAATTCGACCGCGATGCCACCTTCAAGGCCGTGCATGAATTCATCCTCGACCGGTTGAAAGGCTATTGCCTGGAGCGCGGTTTCAGCTTCGACGAATTCGATGCCGTGCTGGCCGTGCAACCGCCGCGCCTGTTGGATTTCCAATCCCGTTTGCAAGCGGTCAAAGCCTTCCGCAACCTGCCGGAAGCGGAAAGCCTCGCCGCCGCCAACAAGCGCATCCGCAACATCCTGCGCAAGGCCGAGGAAACCATCGTCGCCAACGTCGATGACCATAATTTGGTCGAGCCGCAAGAGAAAGCCCTGCTGCAAGCCGCCCGCGATGCCAGGGAAGACATGCTGCCGTTATTGCAGGAACGCGATTACACCGCCGCCCTATGCCGCCTGGCCGCATTGCGCGACACGGTGGATGCGTTCTTCGATGGCGTGATGGTGATGAGCGAAGACGAGGAGTTGCGGCGCAACCGACTGGGTTTGCTGGCGATTGTGGAGGGGTTGTTTTTGGATATTGCGGATATATCCAAGTTGCAGGTGGGATAACCTCCTTGAACACACGAAAAGATCACGACCATTCTTACAAGCTATTGTTTTCCCATCCCGAAATGGTGGAAGATTTGCTTCGCGGTTTTGTGCATGAAGAGTGGGTTAGCGGACTAGACTTCGTAAGCTTGGAAAAAGTCGGCGGTAGCTATGTCGCCGACGATTTGCGTGAACGAGAGGATGACATCATCTGGCGGGTACGATGGGGCCGGGAGTGGCTTTATGTTTACCTCCTACTTGAATTTCAATCCAACATCGACCCGTTTATGGCTGTGCGTATCATGGTCTATGTCGGTATGCTATATCAAGACTTGATTCGCACTCAGCAACTAAGCTCAGGTCAGCAATTACCGCCAGTCTTGCCGTTGGTATTGTACAACGGTAACAAAAGATGGAACGCCCCACAAGAAATATCCGAACTGATTGTCGATTCACCTAAAAGCCTAGAACCTTACCGTCCAAAACTTCGCTATTTTCTCTTAGACGAAGGGCGGCTTGAAGACACAGAGTTGATGCCGTTGAAAAACCTTGCGGGCGCTTTGTTCCGCATGGAAAACAGCCGTACACCTGAAGATGTGCGGCAAGTGCTGGAATCACTGCTATTATGGCTAAAATCACCTTCTCAAACATCTCTGCGTCGGGCATTCACGGTCTGGCTTAAGCGAGTTTTGTTGCCAGGACATGTTCCGGGTGTAGAATTTTCTGAATTAAACGAACTGCAAGAGGTACATAGCATGTTAGCTGAACGCGTAGTCGAGTGGACTCGGGATTGGAAACAACAAGGTATAGAGGAAGGACGGAAACAGGGGATGCAGATTGGCAAGCTGGAAGGGAAACTGGAAGGGAAGCTGGAAGGGAAACTGGAAGGCAAAAAGGAAGGTGAAGCAGCATTATTGATTAGGCTATTGGAACTGCGTTTCGGATCATTAAACGAGTCTATCCGCCAACGAGTACAAGAAGCCAATGCAGACACTTTATTGATATGGGGAGAGCGGATATTGACAGCAACAACACCTGAAGAAGTCGTGAATGCCTAGGTTCATAGTCTTTTTTGCAAGTGGAGAAATTCTTGAGAAGAAAATCTATGGGCAAGGCATCTGAATCATCGCGTCGCGATGATTAGGGGATGCCTTGGGTATGCATCTTGAATATTACAACAGATATGATGGAAACCTTGCATTTGCTTTCCACCCCTGCAAATGCCGAGGCATTGGCGAGGGCAATCCAGCAGGACAAAGCCGGGTTATCCCAAGTTCGTGAATTAATTGCCGATGGCAGATAAAACGGAGGTTTTATTGCCCTTCATCCTTGGTAGTGAATTGATTCGAGGCGCAGACCATCAAGCCGATATATTTCCACGCAACGCGGGAACGATATATTAGCAATCAAGTTACTATATCAACCAAAGGAAATATTCATCGTCAAAGCAGTACCTAGACATTCCAATTTTAAACCATTAAATGAGAAATTAATTGTGGATAACCAATTACTTACCCTTTCGAAGATATTCACAGAGCGACTATTTAGAATACCAGACTATCAAAGAGGCTATGCATGGACTGATAAACAGCTTAAGGATTTTTGGAGTGATATCCAACAACTTGAACCTAATAATAACCACTATACGGGTGTTCTTACACTTGAGTCTGTCTCGGAGGATCTATACAAACATTGGGACGATGACTACTGGATTATACAGGCAAAGAGTTATCAACCATATTTTGTTGTCGATGGGCAACAAAGGCTAACCACGGCTATAATCTTAATTCAAACAATATTGGAACTAATAAAAGAAACCGAAAAACTAAACTTTACTGGTCGATTGGATATTCAGCGGAAATTTATCTTTGATTCTAAAGATGATGGAATTTCTCGTTCATACTTATTTGGTTATGAGAAAGACAATCCTAGCTATGAGTTTTTGAAAACAAAGATATTTTGTGAGCGTTCATCAAGTGCAATAGCAGAGGAAACTGTATATACACATAATTTATCCTACGCTAAACAATTTTTTCGTGGTCGTCTTGAAAAATTATCACATTCTGAGATAGAAATACTTTATAAAAAAGTTACTCAACATTTACTTTTTAATATTTTTACCATTACAGAGGAAGTTGATGTATGTGTTGCTTTTGAAACTATGAATAATAGGGGGAAACCTCTTTCATATCTTGAGCTTTTAAAAAATAGGTTGATATATCTTAGTCTAAAATTCGATGAGGCAGACTATGAAAGAAAAAAGCTTCGCAGCACTATCAATAACTGCTGGAAAGCGATTTATCATAACCTTGGAAGGAATAAAGAAAAACCTTTAGATGATGATGAATTTTTACAAATTCACTATGTTATATACTTTGGAAAAAGTATTATTGACGAAACGCTTAATGATGAACCTACCCGCTATAAAATGTTGTATAGAACTGATTATGCAGATGACTTATTAGTAAATCGATTTATTACTAAAAACGTAATAAATGATTGCTCATCAGAAAAAATAATTACCCTCCAAGATGTCTACCAATATGTCAATTCTTTACAAGAGGCCGTCGAAACTTGGTACAAAATGTGTAATCCATGTGATTCAGATTTCTCCCTAAATATTAAATTGTGGCTAGATAAAATTATTCGATTAAATATGCGTTTTTTTCAACCTTTATTATTGGTATTTCTACAATCTGAAAAATCAGAATCGAATCGCTTGTCATTCCTCAAAGCCATTGAGCGTCACTTATTTGTAATATCATTAATTGATCGTCGATACGGCTATCGAATATCTAATATCCCAGTATATCTCCAACTTGCTATAGATTTAAAAACTGAAAAAATTACATCCGAAAAAGTCACAAAACATATTTCAGATGAGACATCTGAATTTTTAAAAAACCGAGATTTTGTACGCTCTATTTTTGACAAGTTTCGCTCAGATGGGTTTTACGGGTGGGAAGGTATTCGTTATTTTTTATATGAATACAACCTTGACATGCAAAACAAATCAAAAACTGAACGTCCTAAAATATTCTGGCCAGAATTTACTGAACAATTTAGCGATTACACTAGTATTGAACACATATATCCTAGACAAGCAAGGCATGAATACTGGACCTCTCGATTTAAAGGCTTAACTCAGAAACAGAAAGAGTCATTACGAGATTCTTTAGGTAACCTGTTGCCCCTGTCAAAGCCTAAAAACTCTAGCCTTTCAAATAAGCCATTTCCCGATAAAGTAGAAGGTAAGCAGGACTCCACTATAGGTTATCGCTATGGTTGCTACGCAGAAAACGAGGTTGCAAAGGAAAAGGAATGGACTCCCGACTCAATTCTACAAAGGGGTATTCGTATGCTCAATTTTATGGAAAAAAGATGGAATATTGAAATTGGAGACGAAAAGAAAACGATGCTGGGCCTTGACTTTATGAAATAATATAACACATTCCAAAGAAAACCTCTTATGCTCCATCTTTAACACTTTAATAAGCTTGATGAGTGAACACCAACAATTCCATTTTAAATTCAATAACTGTGGACACTTTTACTTATTTCCCTTTGGTCATCCTGAAACAGGCTGTAGCAGCCTTGGAGTCGGCTTGTAAATCTGTTTTGCATCGTTCCCACGCTCCGCGTGGGAATGCCTCCTCAGACGCTCTGCGTCTGGAACGATAATTTTCCGCATGGAAGATACTGAAACATTAATTCAAGATAACCGCCATGGGTCGTAGCCGTTATGTCATCACCGAACCGGGCAAACCCCACTTTCTTACCTGCACGGTAATGGAATGGTTGCCGGTGTTTACCCGTCCAGAAACTGTGCAAGTCTTGCTCGACAGTTGGTTGTATCTACGCGAACATGATGACTTTCGACTCTATGGCTATGTGATACTTGAAAATCACCTACATTTTATTGCTCAAGCGGAACGGTTGGATTTATGTGTCAGCCGCTTCAAATCCTTCACTGCCCGGCAAATCATCGACTATCTTGAAGTGAATCGAGTGGAACAGATTTTAGAACGGTTACGCTTCGCCAAACGAGCGCACAAGGCGGATCGGGAATATCAATTTTGGCAGGAAGGTAGCCATGCCGAATTGATTTTGAATGAAATGATGATGCGTGAAAAACTGGATTATATCCACCTTAACCCAGTCAAACGTGGTTATGTGGACAAGGCCGAGAATTGGCGTTATTCCAGTGCCAGAAATTACAACGGTCAGGAAGGTTTGATTGCCATTGATCCGTGGTATTGAACTGATTCAAGACGCAGAGCGTCAAGGGATGCATTCCCACGCGGAGCGTGGGAACGATATAAACGGTCAGGAAGGTTTGATTGCCATTGATCCGTGGTATTGAACTGATTCAAGACGCAGAGCGTCAAGGGATGCATTCCCACGCGGAGCGTGGGAACGATATAAACGGTCAGGAAGGTTTGATTGCCATTGATCCGTGGTATTGAACCGATTTGAGACGCAGAGCGTCAATGGATGCATTCCCATGCGGAGCGTGGGAACGATACTAAAGATTTCCGATAAACTCCAATGATCAAAAACATCACCGAAAAACTCTACTCCGACACTCCTACGGAAACCATATACCACTACACCAATTTCCCCGGTTTGATTGGCATAGTGGAAAAACGGGTGCTGTGGGCCAGCGATATTCTGTATATGAATGATTCGGCGGAGATGAACCATACCGTCGATTTGATTAAGGCAGAAGTGTCGGCACGGATCGACCATGACCGCACCAACCAAAAGCTGCTGGCGCAATTCCTCGATTGGGTGTCCAACCGGATCATTAGTGGACACATGCTGTTTGCCGCATCGTTTCGCGCCAACGGAAATTTACTGAGCCAGTGGCGCGGTTATAGTGCTTTGGGCAAAGGAGTCAGCATAGGGTTCGATCCAGAATACTTATTGGCTTGCGCCCAAAGCCAGTCCTTTCAACTGGGAAAATGCGTTTATGACCCGGAACAACAACAGGCGCTTATCAAAAAGGTCATCGAATCGGTGGAATGCTTGGCTGAGGAATATGGCGAAACTACCGATGAAACACAACGCCCTCCCACCCAGTCGTATTATGCTATTTTCGAACAGTTGGAAAGTGATTTGCTGCGCATTGCGGCTATTCTGAAACATCCCTCGTTCCAAGAGGAAGAGGAATGGCGTATTGTATCGCCCGTGCTGGTCGATTATGTTTCAACGCCAGTTAAGTTTCGGGAAGGCACCTCCATGCTGGTTCCCTATCTTGAATTTAAGCTCGGGGCGGGCAATGATGAGCCGATTGAACTGGAGCAAGTGGTCTTGGGGCCGACACCCAATATCAATCTATCAATGAATTCCTTGACCATGTTCCTTTCAAAAATGCGCGTCAAAGTTAATGCTGGCATATCCTATTGCCAGATACCTTATCGGCAACGCTAAAATTCAGGTAAAATCACACGTTTTGTATTTATAGGGGGTCATCGGCATGGTCTAAATCGGTATCGTCATGGGCAGCAATAGCGACTGGGAGGTTATGCAACATGCGGCAAGGCAATTGAAGGATTTAGGGATAGGCTACGAAACGCGGGTCGTTTCCGCCCACCGCACCCCGGATTTACTGTTTGAATATGCAGAATCCGCCTCCTCCCGTGGATTGTATTGCATCATCGCCGGTGCGGGCGGTGCGGCCCATTTGCCAGGGATGCTGGCGGCGAAGACCACCCTGCCGGTTTTATGCTGGTTCCCAAGCTCTGGCTTGGGAACCCAAGTATTTGAAGCTCCTGCTTCTTTTAGCATGGCAAGCCGAAGCTTGCAAGATATGGGTTCTCAAGCTGGATCTCTTATCGTTATACACGAGTCGTTGCGGGAGCCTAAGGAACCCCGAAGGGGTTCAAGCCAAAAGCCTAAGGGTTGGGCGAAGCGACACCCCCGGAAGGCAAACCGAATAAAATATCGACACCGGAGGGGTCGTAGCCTTTCCTGTGCGGCCTAGAATACCACCAGCCAGAACCTAGCATTTGCAGCATTTTCGGAAAATATCCTAGGTTCATGGGCTGATTTCTGCGACCCCTCCTGGGTCGAATGCGGTATCCAATCTCAACCGGGGGTGTCGCTGACGCTCAACCCCCGGCTAATAGCTAGCAACCCTCCGGGTTGCAATAGATCGGTATCCGTACACTTGTGTATGACGATTCCCTAACTGGGTTCTGGGAGCCAGCAGACAAAGCTATTATTTCTTCAACGCCTTCGCAAACGCATCGGCAAACGCGCCTTGCGGCTTGGGTTCTTCCGCTGCACGGCGATCACGATTGCCGCCGCCAGCATTTCGGTTTGGCACAGGCCCGGCAGCGGAAGCATTTTCTCGCGGCACTTCCGCATCCTTCTTCATGCTCAGTGCGATCCGCTGGCGCTGCACATCCACTTCCAATACTTTGACGCGTACCATGTCGCCGGTTTTGACGACTTCACGGGGGTCTTTGATGAATTTGTCGGCGAGGTGGGAGATATGCACCAGCCCGTCTTGATGAACGCCGATGTCCACGAATGCGCCAAAATTGGCGACATTGGTGACGACGCCTTCCAGCATCATGCCGGGTTTCAGGTCGGTGATTTTTTCCACGCCTT
>Ga0268283_1001105_pt1 | contig 13772 bp, 13 predicted proteins | sample saktaG_13_FD_190140 | JGI IMG/M metagenome (GOLD analysis project Ga0268283, IMG submission 190140) | Saline water microbial communities from Sakinaw Lake, British Columbia, Canada - sak_2013_06_06_36m | ecosystem: Environmental > Aquatic > Non-marine Saline and Alkaline > Saline ... | reverse complement strand
TCGTCTTCGTCTTCGTCTTCGTCTTCGTCTTCGTCTTCGTCTTCGTCTTCGTCTTCGTCTTCGTCTTCGTCTTCGTCTTCGTCTTCGTCTTCGTCTTCGTCTTCGTCTTCGTCTTCGTCTTCGTCTTCGTCTCCCTCTCCACTGTCAGACTCATCACCGCCTATCATGTCGTTTTCCTCCTGAAGGCTGTCAAGACGGTTTAATAGTTCATTTTCTTGCTGTTCAAATTCTTCCTCCGTGATCTGACCAGTCTCCAGTAGCATATAGAGATCGGTTAGATTGTCCCTAATGCGGTCAGCCTCGCCTTCCAATTCTTCCTCGGCAAGCTCATGGATTTGCTTGAATACCCAATTAATTGCCGTTACCGGAAATAATAATATATCATCGACAATCAGCATGCTTAAACCCTAGTCTGGGTCATCACTTTCGCTTTCATCGTCCAAGTCATCACTTTCGCCTTCCTTAACCTTGGTCTTGGTCGATGGTGCATGCAAGTCCAAAGTAACGAAATTATGGGGTGCCCAAGGGCCGGTATAATCGAATAAATAGACATTATCGAAAAGCTTTGATGCCTGGAAAACACCCTTGGCGAAATCATCCATATGCTTTCTATCAACTAAGCAAGCTAAGGTCATGACATCCTTCTCTCTCTTAACCGGATTTTCAACGATATCTTCACAATAGTCCATCAAGACTTCCTTGACTTTTTCGGTGCAGTCTTTACGGTCTGCAGTGCGCAAAGATTCATAGAGCCGCCCCAATTCGACTTTATCATCTCTTCGATGGTTGGTGGATCTGCTCCATACCTCATCACGTGCATCTTGAAGAAGAGGGTGGGTTGCGACAAAATATTCATAGATATTGGAGGTGTCCCAACTGACTCTCAACCCCATCTCCACACGGCCTTTAAGACGTTCAAAATGCTCTTTAATACTTTTGTGGTTGGCATCAAGCACTTTCCTCACTGCCTCGGCATTACGCGCAATCACCCCGAAACGCATGGGGAGTACAGTTCCTTGCTCCATTAGATAATGCAAAACTGTTTGATGGGCGGTAATATTGCGTCTTTCTGGGCGTAGGCGAGGACTTAAAGTATCGCTAACTACAGCCCTTAATCCTCCATGGTCAATGGCATAAACATCTGCTGCTTCCAAACCTTTAACCTTATAGGCGGGTGTTACCCCATCCGTGGCACAAAGGGCATAGAGTATTTTTGGACGTCCGCTATTAGTCTTGATGGCATTCACATTACGCTCCCGCTAGGCTTCTTCTAAAACTATTTGCAAATACTACATGCAGCACCCGATTTAAACGGCGACACTCCTCAAGATGAATACGCCCAATATCAGGGAGAATTTGTGCCACACCTGTCGCATTTATACAAGAGCGAAAACTTCTTAAACCCCGATGGGTACGGATATGGCAACTGGTGCGAATACTTCTCATACAATTCACCTTAATATTTGATTTTTAAACCTGATGGTTTTTTTTCAACAGGCTCAGGTTTACCCATTTGTTCGGATTGTACTTCATCCGCAGCGTCTAGCAATATTTTTTTTTCCTTGTCGATATCGGCAATGCGGCTGTCAATACCTGCTATGCGCGATGAAGCAGCTTCACGCTCCCGTTCTCGCCGCCAACGCTCCAATTCTAACGCCCCTACCTGAAAATAGTTTTGGTAGACCTCATATTTGTTTTTCGCACGTCCAGAATGAGTTTTGATATCGGACACGGAACGTGGCGGTCTGGAACGTATAGCCATACTGCTTACTCCACAGCCTTTATCTTTCGAGCCTGATTTTTGTTAGCCGATCCTGTTTCTAACGGAGGGCAGACTTTGTTGATTACATCATCTACCATTTCGAAGAAAATTGACCGACCAGAATGTTGTACTTTGGCTGTTTCCATACTCAAAGTGTCGTAACATACTTCATGGAATAATTTATCTCCAAAACGTGGCTTAATACCTTTATAATTTAGAATCTTTGCTATAGCTATGCCTGCGCGTAGGCTGGTCTTGGATTTATGTTCGTCACCTCGTAGCTCTCTGACGATATCAACGATATAAGTAGATTCTTGTTTATCTAATCGAGAACGTGAGTGTAATATTTCAATCTCAGTGGCTCTATCCGGGTGACCAAGTTTTATAGTGATCATACGATCAATCAATGCATCCTGCGTCTTGTGCGTACCGGCATATTCTTCTGGATTTGAGGTAAAAATTGCCCGGAAGCTTGGATGCACATCCAAATAACCATCGCCCGAACCACGAAGACCAGGCAAGTTCAAAATGCCTTCGGCAAGAACAGAAAGCAACACATTATTTGTTTCTGCCTTTGATCGATTGAACTCATCATAAATTAGCATATCTCCCTTTCGACAAGCGGTTGTCAAGCGATTGTCCACCCACATACGACTCATTTGTTCTTCAGTTTTCACCACTGAATGAATGTAATTATCCACCAAGCTACTTTTACGATACCCAACATCTTTTCCCGTCAAGTCAGAAGTAACAAACTCTTCGTTACCTTGGAGAAGTGTTACGGGCCTTCCCCATTGAGCAGCCAAGTGGAAGGCCAAGGTTGTCTTTCCAGTTCCAGATGGACCCGCAAAATGCACCGGATATCCCGAATGAAGATAAAGCATGGCACGATCAATAATCCTACCAAGAGAGGGAGTGATAACAAAACTATCGCTCGCTTCTGGAATAACGTTTTCCTCATCTGTAAGGTGGTTTGTGTTAGATATTGTATTGTTATTTATCATTGATAGAGTTCCTGTTAAAAGCTGCAATATTGCCCTTGCCAGTGACAAGTGCTTATGATGGAAATTGTATTGTGGGATGAAGCATCAATGCGTCGAATTCATGTAATGATTGATGCCTAATTTAGCAGAAGCCGATCAAAACCCAAGAGTCCAAAACATTAGTAAGGATTTTCCGCTCACCCTGAGCCTGTCGAGAGGGGTGCATGCAAAATCCCAACCTAACTAAGCGTTAAGCCGTCCATGGTTCGACAAGCTTACCACGAACGGCTTAACTTAACGGCGTTGACCTTTAATCTCCGCATCTTGAGTTGGCGCAAGGACAATCCACCAAGAATCGGATCAGCTTTCGCCTTGCTTGCTATCCCGATTTTCCTCTCCAGCCGTTCCGTGGTGTTTTTTCTTAGGCTTTTCATGGTCTCCGCCTTTACCCTTCTTCACCATTAGACTGTCCCATAAAGTAGCTGGTTCCGGTGTATCCTGAACAGTCTCCGCCGCTGGTGGCGGCTGATCAAACGGCTGTATTGCCTCTGGTTGGACACTCGACGGTTCATTGGCTGCGTCAACCTGAGCCTCCGATGTTTCTCTAGCTGCAGGCTTATCACCGGACGCCTTGGCCTGGCTAACGACTATCTTGGGGATATCGTTTTTTTTTTCCGATTTAACGACACCACCAAAAAATGCAGCATTTGCCCCTGCACGTTCACTGGACACTTCGTTTACTAACGCTGCCACACTGCTTGCAAGATTAGACACAAAGGCTGCCCGGTCTTCGCTTGTACTCTTGGCCATTTCTGAGTGAGCCTGATGGAAGGAATCAAGCTGACTGGAAACATTTTCGACCAGCGACGCAACGAAGCGATTCCTTTCTTGCGATGAAACCCTAGCATCATTCGCTCGGTTATCTTGGGTATCACTCAAGAATTTGCTGACCGAATTCGCTAACTCTCTGAAAAACTCCGCCCTTTCCTGTGCTGCTTCACTTGCTTGAGGGATCCTTGTGGTGGTGAAATTCTCCAGCAAACTGGCCACTTCATTACCCAGATTGACTGTAAAGTCCGCTCTTTCCTTTGCAGCATTTTCAGAGGTTTCTTTATGATTGGCATTAAATTCTGCCATCAGATCGGCGGTCTTTTTTGCCACATCAGACACGAAGGACGCACGCTCTTCCCTGCCCTGTCGGGACATGGATTGGCGGTCGTTGCTAAAATTGTCAAGCAGATCGGCTACACTGCCGGTATTTAAGCTTACAAATGCCTCACGACCTTGCGCATCCACCTGTGCTTGGTTGGAGCGTGTGGAAGCAAACCCGGCAATCATTGTGTTTACACTAGCAGTTCTCTCAGCGTTATCTTTCTCGCGGCTGTCCCGGCTGCCATTGATGTTTTGGCGCAATCGCGCCATGTCTTCTGTTAATTGGCCCATGGTTCTTCTCCTTGTTTTTTGCTATACATCAGTTCTAAAAGCCTTATTTTCCTGCCTTACGCCCCGAAAGCACCTCGCCGCTGGCTTCACAGCGGCGGGGATGCCCTCATTTTCGCTTTAGGCTGGAGCGGCCGCGCTGGCGGTCAAGCCGATAGCTTCGGCATATTTCAAATAGGTTTCGACGGAAGCGATGACGACGCGGGCTTCAATGGACAGCAGTTCGATGCCGACCAAAGACACCTTAACCCATGCATCAACAACGATGCCCTTGTCCAGAATGCGGTCTACAACTTCAGCCAAGCTAGAAGAGTCAGTTGATTTTTGTACTTTTGCCATGATGCTATACTCCTACAAATGTTGTTTTTAGTTAGAACTTTATTGTTTTCATGGCGACGGAGTTACCGTCGCCTTGGCTCAAGCTTAATTAGGCTGGAGCTGCCGCGCTAGCGGTCAAGCCGATAGCTTCGGCATACTTCAAATAGGTTTCAACAGAAGCGATGACGACGCGGGCTTCAATCGAAAGCAGTTCGATGCCAACCAAGGATACCTTAACCCATGCGTCAACAACGATGCCCTTGTCCAGAATGCGGTCTACAACTTCAGCCAAGCTAGAAGAGTCAGTTGATTTTTGTACTTTTGCCATGATGACATACTCCGTAAATGTTAGTGTTATGACCCTTAAACGTTCTTAAGGTTTTTTAATTACAGCTTGATGCTGCATGGTCTTGGTATAAGCAAAAGAAGTGCCAATGTTTTGTCGCAAGAGATTGACAGCGTTATTTGCCGTTCCCGAGATGTTGCTATAATGGTAATATCTGTTGCATAAGCTGTCTTGGATGTCTGCAAGATCATGATTGGCATAGGGCTTGGTAAATGGCTTTATCAACCTGAAGCTCTTCCACGCATGATGTTAAAATACATGTTTGGCGGTCTGCCGAATGAGGTGACCAAGGTGCGTAGACGCTGGTTCTCTGTCGTTCACGCCATAACTATGGAATCAATTCCATAACTATGGAGTGAATGCCATGAGTTGCGTCGTTAACCATGCGGATTGAATTGACATTTTTGTGCCATGGCTGGCTAGGCGAGCTTTAAGGACGCTTACGAGAATGTCTTTACCTGTTGGGCGGCCTTCAGGCCACCGAAGCCGTTGAATTAAGCTCTGATGTTACGCACTGTGCCGCCGAAGCCCAGATTTAGGACGGAACAAAACCGCCCGGGCGGGCGTTTCCGGCGAAGTAAGCCGCACTTGTCCGGGTTATGCCGGAAACGCCCGTGAACGGGCTTATTCTGGCCTACGGTGCGTAACATCAGCTAAACCGTTCGTGCTGAGCCTGTCGAAGCATGAACGGCCTAATCATCAACGGCATGATATTTTACGCCCACCCTGCCATTTTAGCCAAAATGGGAATGATGGGCTTGGTGCGGCATTCATGCCGCCTTGGCGGGTTAAAACCCGCCCTACGAGGGCCATAAAAACGGACAGGTGATTTTGGGAATCCTTGCCATCATTTCGTCCATTTGACAATCATGGTATAGTTCACTCTCCGTTATACTGCCGGGCCTTGTGACGGGAACAATCTTAAGGGCAGGATGAGCCCCAATAGCTGCTTGTTGTGGCCCATAGGCATTCATGAAAGCCAAATGCCAGGCATAGCTTCCAATCACCGGCCAATTCAGCCGCCTTACACTTTCTGCTTAAACAATGAAGCCCATGTCAGCCAAAGATATGTCTCCAAACCGGTTTGAACTCCTCTACGGGATGCTGCTGGACGCCATTCCATCTTCAGTGTTGCTGGTGGATGAAAAGCTGCACATCGTCTCCGTGAACCGAAATTTTCTGGTGAAAAGCCAACGCGGCGAGGCTATGACGGTCGGTCGCCCCTTGGCTGAAGTGTTTCCAACCATCATCATGGAAAACACTGACATCGAAAGGCGAATTCGCGAGGTTTTCCGCACCGGGACTCCTGTCAAGGGGCAGCGTATGACCTATCGCGCCCCCGGCGTTCCCATCAGAATCTACTATTACTCCATCCTTCCCATTCCCACCAACCAAGTCATGCTGTTAATGGAGGATGTCACCGAACAGGTCCGTCTCTCCGAGGAAGTGCGCAGGGTTGAGCGGCATCTGGCATCAGTTGTTGAAAGTGCCAGCGATATTGTGCTTTCAACTGACACGGAAGGAAGGATATTGACTTGGAATTCGGCTGCCGAAAAACTTTCCGGCTTATCCACTCAAGAAGTCCGCGGTCAATATTTCTTTCAGTTTTGCGGGAGCAACCAGCAACAGACCTTGCGCAAAGTATTCCTGCTGATGAAATCCGGCAATGAATCGCACACTACGGAGTTTCCTTTGGTTACCAGCAGTGGAGACAGTATTTTGGTGTCTTGGGTTTTTTCTCCAATGAAGGACGACTATGGTCAAACCGTGGGTGCGGTTGTGGTCGGGAGGGATCTTGCTGAGCGGAGAAAGCTGGAGAATCAACTGCGGCAATCACAGAAACTCGCTGCCCTAGGTGTGATGGCTGGGGGTATCGCACACGAAATCCGTAATCCACTGGCTGTTTGCTACTCAGCCGCTGAGTTCCTATTGATGGATAATATTTCCTCCGAGTTCCGCAACGAGTGTTCCAGAAAAATACAGGCGGGCATTCAGAAGGCTTCCGCCATAATCGAAAATTTGCTACGGTTTGCCAGGCCTTCACCTGACACGGAAATGGTGCAAGTTGATTTGAACACGGTCATTAAGGACACGCTAGATCTGATTACCAATCAGGCCAGGGTCCAACAAATCCGCATTCAACTCGAACTGGAACAGAGGAGGCCGGTACTTGTCCTTGGTGTCTCGGGTTTGTTGCAACAAGTTTTTATGAATATTTTTCTCAATGGCATCAATGCCATGCCAGACGGGGGTGTGTTAAGCATTACGGAGGAGATATTTGAAGCCGAGGTGGCGGTGCGTATTTCAGACACTGGAATGGGGATAGAAGAGTCCGATTTGGACAAAATATTCGATCCATTCCATACCACCTCGCCGATAGGGAAAGGCACGGGGTTGGGGTTGTCTATCTGCTATTCCATTGCCCAGCAGCATCTAGGCTCCATCCATGTGCAGAGTTCCCCTGGGAAAGGGGCCACACTGACCGTTCGATTGCCACTGCTGTAAAGTTATGAACGGACCTATTCTTGTGGTTGATGATGAACCCGACATGTGCTGGGTGATGGAGTGCATCTTACGGTCAAAAGGCTATGAAGTGGTGACGGTACTCAGCGGTGAGGAGGCTTGCTACCAATTGGCCAACCGGGACTTTTTCTTCGTTTTCATGGATGCCAAGCTTCCCGACATGGATGGCTTGGAGGTGGTGCGCCGGGCCCATGCGGCTAGGCCCGGCATCGTGCGTGTCGTGCTGGTATCCGGGTATCACTATCACGACGACCCGGTCATTCGCCAGGCAATCAATGAAAACCTCATCTGCGGTTTTTTGGCGAAACCCTTTACCCACAGCGATTTGTTGAACGCGCTGCCTAGTTCGTGAGCAGGTCGGATGCCTACTTTAAGACAGTTACGAGAATGCCATACCCGTAGGGTGGCCTTCATGCCACCAAAGCGCACTGAATAACGCCATACAAAAATAGTGGTTATATTTTTTTGAAAATCGCCCTAAGACTTAAGTTCAAGCCCCATCCGTCGTTAGTGAGGAAAACACCTAATTTTTGTCTGGAACGACGGTCGGTAGGAAACCGGCGACAATGGGGGCGGTTTGGTTGATGGTTGCCGCATTGTCCGAAGCATTGGGGTCGCCTTCGGGATAACCGCAGGGCTGTCCACGGCAGGCATCGTTGAGCAGCGGCGTCGCGAATAGAAGCACACTTGGGCGGCGATAGCTCATGATCGTCCCGAAGCTTCCGTCGACTCCCCAAGCATAGGAGTAGGAAAATGCGCCGGCGGTATTTGTAAAGGGGCGGTCATGCACATTGCCCAAATTATGGCCTAGCTCATGGGCCAGGGTATGTTCCCCGCAATAGACCAACTGTCCATCCTGATCGCTGCCGTCGCTTATCACCGAGTAACCCAAGTAGGATGATAAAGCGCTTCCGTTGTCTCCGTTTACCCAAGCGATCCCACACCCTTGTTGGCTGCTGGCGTGGAAAGGCCGGATCAGAGTGACGAGATCGGCCCCGTACTTTTCCCGCAACGCTTGGGTCTTCCCGAGCGGGGCAGTTCCATTGGTCAGGTCGGACAGAGCCTTGGAATTGTCGCCCGTCTCGCCGTACTCCACCGCTTCGATTTTAACGACTCTTACTTTCGCGTTGATCTTGCTGTCCAGATAAGCTTGATTGGTCAAATCTGCCAGGTAATTGACGCGGGTCTCGGGTTGGGCGAGTCCCTTGGTGTAAAGCACAAGCAAGTCGATGGTCGTAAAACTTGCCGGATTCAAGGCATTGCCTGCTGTCCCTGCGGTGTTTGATGATGGGTGGGGGTAGGCTTTCAAGTTAGCCGCCGAGGACACTTTATTATATGAACCACCGCCCCCTAGCATGATAGGGCCGGTTCCTGCGCCGCCAGTGTCAGGATTCCCCGTGGCCTGGTCTTCCAGTAGCGAGCCGGACTGGAGACCTGACGCATCGACATCGACCAAATAGGTTTGGCCCTCTTCCGTGATGATCTGATAAGTGCCTGCGGCCGTGACAATATGGCCCATCGGCCCGTACTTGCCCATGGTGATCATGGCCCGGTTCGGCTGGCCTTCATTCTCTTGGTATCCGACCCAGGTGATGTCCCCATTTTTATGGTCGAAGCGGTTGTCATGCACGAAGCTGGAAGTACCGGAAGGCAAGGCCAGGGAAATTTTCTTGCCGGGTTTCATTCCCTTCAAGGTCGCTAAGGGCAGAGTGATTGGGGTCACGGAACCGTCGTTTAAGCCCTGAAAGCGGGCCGACAGGCCTTTTATTGGCGAGCGGGAATACGTTTGAAACTTGGCACCCGAACTAACCATCTTGCCGTCACCGTTTTTGCCGCTGATGGTGACGGTTTCCCAAACCCCATTTTTGCCGATCTCAACCGCGTAGTTATAGCCTTTAAGCAAAGTCTTGGCGGCTTCGGACCAGTCTTTTCCGTTCAGGGTGGCGGTGACTTTTTCCCGCTTCAAGCCCTCCGCCAGCCGGAAGTTGATGCCGCTTTTGCTGGCAATGTCTTTTAACACTTCGCCTAACAGTCGGGACTTTATCGGGTAGTTCACATGGTTTGCCGGCTGGCCGGCCTTAGTTTCCGGTTCGGCAGATGCCACAGACGGCAACGCAAAGATCGCCGCGCTCACGGATGCGACCAATAGCACCTGCCTTGCTTGGAAGAGTCGGTTTTTTGGTTCGCTAGACAGTGACATTGGCAAACTCCAGGTTGAATTGCTAAACCACGGGTTGATTCGGGTGGATTGAACTTACGCCTATTCTAGCACTTCGGCTTAGAGGTTGGTGCTTTGTAAATGGGTAGAAGGAGAACCCCGAAGGGGTTCAAGCCGTTAGCCGGGGGTTGAGCGCAGCGACACCCCCGGATGGTATGTAAAATAAAAATCGACCCCGTAGGAGTCGTAGTCCTTCATGCCTAGCCCAAGGTATCGCCAGTCGCAGACAACATTCACAGACTATTTGAACGGCTACAAGTCTGTTTGGCCAGTTGCTGCGACCCCTCCGGGGTCGTGGGTTTTTTTTCCGCATTATCCGGGGGTGTCGCTGCGCTCAACCCCCGGCTAATAGCTGGCAACCCTCCGGGTTGCGAAACGAGATAATCCGAATATTTGTGTATAACGGCGAACGCAGAGCGTGGGAATGATCATATTATATACCAGATTATTTACGATTACTTAGATCCAAGTTGATTAGTTATTTCTGTACGGTTTAACTGGTTGTAATAATCCCAAACAGTTTTTGTAAAATGCCCGTCTTGTCCTTCTATGAAAAAATATGATGTTTCGATTGAAAATTTTTTGGGCCAACAGAAGCCCACCAATGCTTTATAATTACAAGCATAAATAGAGATTTTTGGCAGGTAAACAGAAAAATAAAGATGTACTCTACTTTGTTTTTCTCCGTCAATATTCAAATAAAACCTGTTTATATCTGTAATGGTGGTATCAACTGCATGTTTTACTTGGTCTTTTGTCATTCCCAATTCTTCACCTCTGACTTGAGCATAAGCTGATTCGGGATTTATGATGTTAAGCTCGATTATTGTTTTTTTATTTTCCAAGGCTCTTTCAAGATAATGTGTAAGGTCGGAAAAGTTTGGTATCCAAGCATTAAGTACAATAATTTTCCCTGGAGTAGACATTAGCTCTTCTAGTTGTTGGTTCATCAAATGGCTGGTAGACATCTTAATTCCTGAGCCTTCTAAAGCATTTGATATCTGATCCTTATCTTTAAGCTTTAAATAAAAAAGTTCAGCTAGAAACAGTAGAGTTAACATATTTGCTGCACTATCTAATGTGTGATGACCAAAATATGTTGGTGAAAATAAACTAATCACAAAAAGTATAATTAGAATACAAAATGCACAATAAAGTACTATTATTGAAGTACCCCCTTGAAAAACCGTTTTTGCGAATAATATTATTGATTTCATTTCGTTTAATATGTCTTTAGGCACATAGCCATGTAGTGTGGGCAAACGGCTTTATCGTTTGCCCATGCGGAACAACACATCAATACCTAGCGAAAGGTGGGCAAGCAAAAAGACGCTTGCCCACCCTACAGCTAAACCGGCTCACTTTCTTCATACAAAGTCTCCCGTGCAATATCCGCCCCGTTAGGCCATGAGACAGACCAACCATCCACGAAAAATTGCTGAAAATAGTTCAAGTCTTTCAGGGGTTCAAAGATTTTGCCGTTTAACCACTTTTGGCAATCGGCAATTTTTTCTTCACCATTATCGAACGTGACCTGTATTTTGTAATCGGACAAGTATTTGGCATCAATCACCACCGGCATGTAATCCATGGGTTATACCTATCTATTCATAAACCAAGACTTTCAAGCATGAACATCCACAAACACACTTGATGAATGCGGCAAAGGCAACATCAATCCATCTTCCATAATCCCTTCAATGTGGAATTCTATAGCTTCTTGAATCAGCCGCATGACTTCTTGGCGACTTTCACCCACGGCTATGCAACCGGGTAAATCAGGCACATAAGCACCTAAGCTATTTTGGCCTTCTTCTACAACAACTAAGTATTGCATGACTTGCCTCTTTCTTTTTACTTTCATAGCAAAAGGGTTCCACGGCATGGGTTCCCAAGCTGGAGCTTCAAAGCCATTAACTTAAGGATTCTCGGAGCGCCAAGCCCCAGCTTGGCCTTGGGTTGGCCGACGCCAAGCTGGGGCTTGGCGCTCCATCAATGTCCGTTTTCGCATTCGAGGCAAAGCTCGGCTTTCTTAACCATCATGATCGGCGTTTCTGCTCGCCCCCGAGCATGAAAGCAATGCTACAATATATACTGTATCTGGGTTCTTCTTCATGACCGGGTGTGATAACGTCTCTGGGGAGAGATCGAGCATCCCGTAGTGGAGAAAAACCGCACTCTTTATACTTGCATCGTGTCATTGGCGCACGAGGTTTTTCTGCGTTCTTTTTCCGCCCATGCTTTCATGGTAACTACGCTCAAACGCTTTAGCGTTTTAGCGAAAATTAACCTGCCTTCTGCTTCAACGCATGGCTGATCAAATTCTTGCCCAAATCCTTGATCGCGCCGCCGACTTCCTGGGTGTCGGCTATGACTTGATCCATCGCCGACAAAATCCAATCGCGGTCTTTTTCACCGATGACCAAAGGCGGCAGGAATTTGACCACATTCATGCCGTGGCCCGCCACTTGGCTCAAGATGCGATGGTTTTTGAATAAGGGTATCGTGATGGTTTGGCTGAACAGCCCCTTGTTGGCGGCTTCCAGTCCGGCAAACGCGGCTTTGCGCAATAGCCCACTGGGTGATCCGAATTCCACGGCGATCATCAAGCCCTTGCCACGAACTTGCTTCAAGAAGTCGTATTTGGGGATCATCGCTTGCAGGCCTTCGATGATTTCCCCGCCTATTTTGGCGGCGTTTTCGACTAGCTTCTCGTCCTCGATGACTTGCAAGGAAGCAATCCCGGCCGCCATTGCCATGTTGTTCTTGGCAAAGGTAGACCCATGCACCACGGCACGATCCATGCGGTTGAAAACGGCGTTCATGATGTGGTCGGTCATCGCCACCGCGCCGACGGGGATGAAGCCGCCGGACAGCGCCTTCGCCATCAAGATCATATCCGGTTCTGCGCCGTAATGCTCAATTGCCCAGAACTTGCCGGTTCGGCCTATGCCGCATTGGATTTCGTCGGCGACGAACAAGGTGCCGTATTGTTTGCACAGGCGTTGCGCTTCTTTCAGGTAGCCTTCGGAGGGCAAGTTGACGCCTTTGCCCTGAATCGGTTCGACGATGAACGCCGCCACCTCTTTGCGGGAGAGTGCCTTCTCCAAGGCCGGCAGATCGTCAAATGGCACATCCGAGCAACCGGGCAGCAAGGGTCCAAAGCCTTCACGAAACAGGTTTTCGCCGTTCAGCGACAAAGCCCCTGTGGTCAGGCCGTGGAAGGCATGTTCGCAATACAGGATTTTTTCACGCTTGGTGGTGTAGCGGGCGAATTTGATCGCCGCTTCCACCGCTTCCGCGCCGGAGTTGCAGAAAAATGCCTTGGTGAGGTTGGGCGGGCAGGTGGCAAGGATTCTCTCCGCCAACAAGCCCGACAAAAGGGACGCGTCCATCTGCACCATGTCTGGCAATTCGGCGTCCAGCACGTCTTTCAAGGCTTGCACGATGGTGGGGTGGTTGCGGCCTAGCGCGAAAACACCAAAGCCTGAAAGCAAGTCCAAGTATTCATCGCCTTTGTTGTCGTACAGGTAGGGACCGTGGGCTTTGGTATAAACCCGATCATAGCCGATGGTTTTTAGCACCCGCACCATCTGGGTGTTCAGGTAGTGGTCATGCAGGTCGAAGTTTTCCCCCGACCGTTCGGCGAGTAATTCGGCAATGGTTTTTGACATGGTGTCCTCAGTCAATGATAGTGCTTTGGGTGAAATTATTGGTGAAAATGGCGTCGCCTGATATGCAACACGCTAAAGGCCGGCAACACGACCAGTGCGCAGATCAGTGTCATTAATAATCCTATGGAGAGCAGGATGCCCATGGACGCGGTGCCCTGGTGGGAGGTGAACGCCAAACTGCTGAAGCTGAAAATTGTCGTCAACGCACCGTAGAACACCCCTTGCGCCTCGCTGGTGCCGAGCAGGTTTTCCTCGGTCGAATCCAAATAGTGTAACCGATGGACCATGTGGATGCCGCTGTCCACGCCTAATCCAAACAGCAACGGCAGCGCGATGATGTTGGCAAAGTTGAAGGGGACGTTGAACACCACCGTCGCTGCAGCCGTGAACACGGAGGCCAACAACAGGGGCAACAGCACCAGCAAGGTGTCCTTGACATTGCGCAGGATGATTAACAGCAACACGGTGATTGCCACTAGGGCAATGCTGAATGCCTGCATAAAGGACT
>Ga0268283_1001104_pt1 | contig 13777 bp, 12 predicted proteins | sample saktaG_13_FD_190140 | JGI IMG/M metagenome (GOLD analysis project Ga0268283, IMG submission 190140) | Saline water microbial communities from Sakinaw Lake, British Columbia, Canada - sak_2013_06_06_36m | ecosystem: Environmental > Aquatic > Non-marine Saline and Alkaline > Saline ... | reverse complement strand
AAAAATATTTTATTTGCCTGTCAGGTAAGCGATATAAAACGAATTCCAAAGGGACACTTTATGCGTTTTACCTGGGCCATCTGACGGATTTTATTAATTTTTAATATACATATACTAACAATCCACATCGAATTAATGCTGACGGGGCATTACTCAAAACATTTTTTCTTGCGACATTGCTTCGGATTACCAACCCCTTCGAGTATGCAGATTTGCTGTAAATTTAAATACTAAAGTCAATTATCTGATCTGAGTATTGTTCAGTTTGCTCAACCGGCAATATTTGTTCGGAATGGTTTTTATTATTCCACTTCTGCATTTCCCGGTCTTTAAGCGTACTCATCACCTTTGCATATAATTGTGTAGTATTAACGCTTGCATGTCCCATCAAATCCCTTAAAACATACACATCAATCCCTTTTTCAATGGAGCAAGTTCCAAATGTATGCCTTGAGTAATGATATGAAATTGGATGATTTATTTTTGCTAAATCAGCTATCTCTTTTAAATACCGATTCATTGGCGGTTCGCTGTACATTTCAAAAATTTTCAAATCTGGCAAAGTATTTTCAACTTTCGGTAGTAGTTCTAACGCTGATTCGTTTAAAGGTAATGTAATTGTCTTTTTTACCTTAATCATTTTATAAACAAGATGGGTGCCATTAACAATATTTTTATACTTTAAATTATGCATATCAACAAACCGGGTTCCTGTATAACATGAAAAAAGAAAACAATGTAAAGCTCTTTTATGCTGCTTTGAAATGTTCGTTTTATAAAAGGCTGCCAGTTGTTCAAGCTCTTCAATAGCAAGAAACTTCATGCGGCTCTCACCTTTACGTACTTTAACATTATTAAGTGGGTTTTTTTCTATAACATTCGCCGCAACAGCCCGATTAAGGAAAACGTTTAAAACCGCGAATGCTTTTTGTATAGTAGTTTGATTGTTGCCCCTACCCAACAAGTATATTTCATATTTACGCCAAAAATTCGGATTAATTTCATTGAAATATATCTGCTGCTTGTGTTCCTGGAGTACCTTCAAAGTTGAATCGTATTTTCTTACTGTATTGTATGCGAACTTGGTTCTAAATTGCTTTATATCGTTTTTAATGTACTCAGTGAAACTTGCACGATCATACTGGCCTGATCTTAATAATTCATCTAATTCAATTAAGCTGGCTTTGGTTTTATGAGCATCAGCAATATTTACCATGTCTTTAGCCTTGGTGATATACTGACTTATTTTAGCATTTATTTCTACATTTTTCGGACATTTCTTTGTCACACATTGATGCTTAGGATCAAAGTGCAGCGGATCAATAAAATATTTCAATGAATAGTACTTTTTTGTACCATTAATCAAACAATATAGGTAAATCGCTTGTTTCCCGTCTTTCCGTGTAGAAAGTTCCCGAAGTATTATTTTGAAATGTGCAGCATTCATAAGGATTTCAATAAAAATAGTGTAGAATAAATGTAGAATATTTTGATACAAAAATAAGAAAAATATTTTCTAAAACTTAAACCGAAAAAATATAATTGCCTGAAAATTAAAACACTCAAACATTTTGTTTCAATGTTTGAGTGTGAAAAGTAGCCTCAACAGGAATCGAACCTGTATCTAAAGTTTAGGAAACTTCTATTCTATCCGTTGAACTATGAGGCCATTTATCGGACGGCAAAAGTAATGCATTATTCTGTATTGAGCAAACCAGGATTATTAAGAGAAGGAATACCTTTTTTAGAAACGATATCGATTTCATTCATATATCGTCTTATCAAGATAAACAATCTTTAAAAATGAAAAAACACCCTGACTATCAAAAACAGGCCAAAGCCAATAAGAAAAATTCCTACAACATGATTCACCCTCACCAGAATATTCACATTCAGGTGGTCTTTAATCCTATGAGCTATAAATACTTTTAATACATCAGCACTTAAAACGGTTAATAGTGTTCCTACAAAAAACGTCATTATAGCATGTTTATCTCCTGCTAAAGTGGCACTTACACCTACCATTGCAGAAATCCAGAAAAACCATACAAACGGATTCATAATATTGAGAAAGAATCCTTTCAAAATATAAGTCAGCGGACCCGGAACTCGAACTTCCAGGCCTTTATTGTTATCATCGATATTAATTTTATGCAGGAAAGTGTAAATCCCAAACCCAATTAGGATGGACCCTCCGATTACTCCGACAATTATATAATTGTTTTTCTGATTTATCAGCTGTAAAGCTCCCAGTAACGCAAGGTACACCACACTCACATCGCTCAGAAAAATCCCAAAAGCCAGGAAAATCCCTGATTTCAATCCACGGTGTATGCTGGTTTGCAGCAACGTAAACAAAGCCGGGCCAAGTAAAGCTGACAATGTTAATCCGAGAATTATGCCTTGAATAAAGGGATGCATGATTAGGGGTTAGGGGTTGGGGGAGACTGAGGGAACTAAGGGACTAAGGGAGGGGTTGGGGGTTAGAGAAGAGATTATAAGTGCTATTAAATTGATTTTGAGTTGTTATTTACTATTCTTCTTTTGCTATTTGCTTTTTACTATTTGCTTTTCCTCATTTCCTTTTTTCCAGAAACTCGGTCCAGCTATCGAGCTTTGCATTTTTCATCACTCGTGGAAACTTATGCTGTCCTCCCTCCTTCCCATGCATTTTCATCCATTCATAAAATACCGAAGGTGCCATTACTTCAGCAGTAACTTCACGGATGGCGTGCAGGCGTTCGGTACGGTAGTCGTCGTTAAGGATCTTCAGGTTTTCATCCAGCATCTGGGCAGCGGTAGCAGCATCAAGTGGCGAATCGCAGCCAAGGTACCATTTATGAGCGAACATCCCTTGCTCATGTTTTATCCCGGCCACAGTGAACTCACGGATAGTAATATTTAATTTCTTTGAGAGCATTTCTATGGCATAATTCAGATTTTCCTGTGAAATATGTTCACCACACAGGCTCAGGAATTGCTTTGTACGACCAGTTATCACGATTTCACTCAAAGCTTTTGAAGTAAACCTTACCGTATCACCAATAAGATAACGCCAGGCACCGGCACAGGTTGTGATCAGCAATCCATAATCTTTATCTTCTTCCACCTCCCTGATGTCAAGCACGGTAGCATCAGGTTTCAGGTTTCCGTCTTCATCGAAATTTTGTTCGTTAAAAGGAACAAATTCATAGAAAATACCATTATCCAGCACTAATTGCATGGCGCCACTATCCGGACGACATTCATAGGCTATAAATCCTTCAGAGGCCAGGTAGGTTTCGATATAGGTAAGCGGATGCGAAAGTAATTTTTCGAAACCTTTCAGATAAGGAGCAAACGAAACACCGCCATGCACATAGATATTGAGGTTTGGCCACATATCATGAATGGTGTTCAGATTGTAAGTTTCGATGATTTTTTCGAGTAGTATCTGTATCCAAGCCGGAACCCCGGTAATAATACCGATATCCCATTGGGGCGCTTTTTTTACTATTTCATCAAGTTTGGTAGTCCAGTTGCTTTCTTTCGAAATACGGTTGCCTGGTTTATAAAAATGCTGAAACCAGAATGGAATATTGCCGGCAGTAATACCTGACAAGTCACCTTCATAATACGTTCCGTTATACTGAAGCTGGGTGCTGCCGCCTAGCATCAATATTCCTTTTGAATAAAAATCGGGTGGGAAATCGTATTTCGCCAGTGACCATATCTGGCTTGTGCCGGTTTTCTTTATCGCCCTAAGCATTTCACGGGTAATGGGCAAATATTTACTCGATGCTCCTGATGTGCCTGAACTCAGCGCGAAATATTTTACCTGCCCCGGCCAGCTAACATAAGATTCCCCATTCAATGTACGATACCACCATTTGCTGTGCATACTATCGTAATCGAAAAGAGGAATACGCTTTTTAAAGAGACCAAGCGGGTTTCGAAGCCGTAGCATATCGTTAAATCCATACTCTTCGCCAAATGAGGTCAGTTGTGCTTTCCTTAATAATTTTTTTAGGGTCCGGATCTGAACTTTATATGCATCCTGAGTTTTCAAATTTTCAATAGGGATTCTACTCCTGAACTCAATAGCACTTTTAATAATTGATCCAAGTATGGGCATGACTTCTGTTAATTAATATTAATAGATGGCTAAATTAGAAATAATTTCTAATTGCGTCTATATCAAAACATAGTTGCTTAACGTATTTTAACCTAATACCGTTGATAATGAGTATAATTAAAAAAATAACACAGTTTTCAGTGCTCAATTTGTGAGTCTTTGCCAGGTTGTTTTTGACACTGTTGTTGTGTTTTTTAGCTTAATCACCTTTACCGATTTTACCATATTTGGAATAGAAGCTATTGCTATTCCACAAAACCCGTTACCAGGTTCCATCCTTGCAGACAGTGCAAAGTTTTATTGCTGGATGATAGGCTATTCTGGTTTGGTCGCAAATAGGAATTTCTTTTATGAAAATGGGGAAAGTAAAAGGAGCCATTATCAATGCTCTACAGGAGTAGTATGTTCTTATTCCGCTTCACCAAAAAGTTGTGCTGAAATACCATCAGCAAAAAGAAGGCCATCGGGTGTTAAAACAAGTTTACCTTGCTGGTATACCATTTGCTTTGACTCTATAAAAGTCAAAGCATCAAGAAGCAGATTTTCGGCAATTTCTTCACCAAATTTTCGCTGTACCTCTACTAAATCGCAGCCCCAGATGGTGCGAAGTGAGGTCATTATATATTCATTCAACTGTGTGGTCGGGTTTAATAATTCCTGCTCCGATTTTACTTCGCCGGCAGTAACTGTTTCGATATAATTTGCAAGGTTGGCCACATTCCAGCAGCGGGAAATACCATTGTACGAATGGGCCGACGGTCCCAGACCGAGATAGTGCTTTCCCTGCCAGTAAGCCGTGTTGTGCCTTGAATATGCTCCCGGGAGGCAAAAGTTAGATACTTCATAATGTTCGTATCCATATTCCTTTATCATACGGCTGAGTATGTGAAAGTGCGAAAGTGAAAGATTTTCATCCACCGGCTTCAATTTCCCTTTGCGGATCATAAACTCAAGCGGGGTTTTATCTTCAACGGTAAGCGAATATGCCGATATGTGAGAAATACCAAATGAGAATGCCTGCTGAAGGTTTTCTATCCATCCTTCGTCGGTCAGCGTAGGAATACCATAAATTAAATCGATGCTCAGGTTGTGAAAACCTGATTGCTTTGCATCGGCAATGCATTTAATAACCTGTTCCGATGAGTGTGTGCGGCTTAAAAAAACAAGATCTTCCTGTCGGAAAGACTGTATTCCAATGCTTAGCCGGTTAATGCCTGCTTTTCTAAGTGCATTGAGTTTCTCCGGTGTCAGGTCATCGGGATTGGCTTCAAGGGTTATTTCGGCTCCGGGTTCAACCCTAAAATGGCTAAGAATAGCATTAAGTATTCTTTCAATATCAGAAGTTTCAATAAGGGATGGCGTACCTCCTCCAAAATAAATGGTTTCAATAATTTGCCCCTCGAGGTAGTTTTTTCGTTGAACCAGCTCAGCAATAATGGCGTCAGCAAGTTGGTCCAAATACCGTTTGCTGGCCAGGGAATAAAAATTGCAGTAATTGCATTTATGTTTACAAAAGGGAATATGGATGTAGATTCCGGCCATTGGGGGGGGGGTAGAGGGGTTGTTGGTTGATAGGTTGATGGAGAAGGGTTGATAGGTTGATGGGTTAATAGAAAATGTAAAGGCGCGGGAATCATAGGTCCAAAACTTCAACAATCAAGATAACAAGTAACAGGCTATCTGTTTATTATTGCACGGCTTTCTTTTCCCTCAACCAAACATATCTTTCATAAATATCCTTTTCTCCTTCTTTCACGAATGCAAATAATTCGTCATTAAATCCCTGAGCGCTATACATAATTATTGCCGATTTGAATTTCTTCTTAATTGCAATAATGTAGTAGCCATCTTCATCTGTTTTTGAGGCCATTTTCCCGTCTAAATAAATGGAAACATTTTGTAACGGTTTAAGAGTAGTATCCATTACATACCCTTTTATAACATTACAATTCTTATATAAATCCCGTTCAGGCAAAGTATATTTGACATCAAAAAACTTTGAATACTCTTCCATTGTTGACAATCCAACCGACGTTCGTCGCTTATTTACATTTGGTTCGTCCCTGATAGGATCGAACACATTTTTGCCGGAGAAAGACGTTGATAATTGCGTGCCATACTCCTGGAATTTTCCTTGTTTTAAATTCGTCCTGTCCAAAAGAAGTGCATAATCATAAGGTTTTTTAGTCTTTCCTGCACTAGCGGCAATCTTTATGGTATTTAAATATTTTAATTGTGTTTTCTCATCGCTATGTTGAATAACCAGAAACAACGTCCAATTTGCTGTATCCGAAATTTGAGGAGGGGCCAGCCAGCCATATTTGTCAATGATTTCAGAAACTTGGATTGTGTTGGCAGAATCAATTTGTTGGATCAATTCGGCTTGTTTCCTGACTTCTTCAGATGAGTAACCAAACTCTTTTTCTAAAGAAATACTTTTTTGTCTCGGTACTTGGTCATCGTTGTAGATTTTCTCCAACACTTTAGACACACATTCCATAGTTTGAGTCTCTTGCCCAAAAAGACTAATTGTGATATGAAATAATAAAATACAAAATACTGTTCTCATACTTAAGCTACTTTAAATATTGTACCTATCAATAGTATTTTCGGAAATTTATTGGAAACATTCATCCACATTAACCAATCAACTTTTCAACCATTTTCCATTAACTATTCAACTATTAACCAATCAACCATTAACCTTTCAACTAATCAACCATTAACCCATCAACTAATCAACGATTAACTATTTCTTTAAAACTATCCTGAACGTAGTTCCTTTCCCCAGGGTGGAGTTTTTTACAAATATTCTCCCTTTGTGATATTCGTTGATGATCCGCTTTGAAAGTGATAAACCCAATCCCCAGCCACGTTGTTTGCTGGTATACCCGGGATTAAAAATGGTACGGAACATATTGCGCGGAATTCCTTTCCCGGTATCAGCTATATCAATGTTAACAACATGTTCTTCTTCGATAATATCAATTGTGATTTTCCCGGCCCTCGTCATGGCATCAACGGCATTTTTAACCAGGTTTTCAATAACCCATTCAAACAATTGCAAGTTCAACGGCAACACCAGCGAATGCTCCTGCGGCAGATTGATAGAGTATGTGATTTTCTGCGAAGTGCGTGTTTTGAGATATGATACAGAGCTGTAAATCACTGAGACCAAATTTTCGGGAACAAGTGACGGGTTTGACCCGATTTTCGAGAAACGGTCAGTGATGGTATTGAGTCGGTTAACATCTTTGCGGAGTTCCTCTATGGTTTCGCTGTCAATATCTTTGGCTTCGAGATAATCGACCCATGCCATCATTGAGGATAGCGGAGTGCCCAGTTGATGTGCTGTTTCCTTTGCCAGCCCTGCCCAAACCTGGTTTTGCTCACTACGCCTTGCTGTGCTGAACAGCAAGTAAGCCACAAGCAAAAAGATACCGATAATAGCTAACTGAATGTACGGGAAGTATCGCAACTGGGTTAACACATAAGAGTCTTTGTAAAATATAAGTGTTTTGCCCTGGCCTGCTATGCTAATTTCAATGGGGTCATTTTCAGAAGCCATATCGTGAATAAGGTGCTGAAGATAGGTTGAATCATGAATCTGAAGTGTGTCAATCTGTCCATATGCCAAAGCTTGTGTGCGAGCACTGTCGGTTACCAAAACAGGTACGGAAGCCGAGTTGTTAACTACTTCACTGAAAAAAGCACTTACCAGGTTGTTAAGTACCACCTGCATTTCAGTAAAAAGCTTTGAATCCTGGTAATAAATATAGTTAACGTCATTTTTTGACAACGGGATTACAATCCGGGGATATTTGGAAAACTCTTTTTTCAGGTATTCCTGCATTCCGGGAACGGTATCTGAACTAAAGACAGTATTGGCTTGACCTGTCATATTGCCTTGCCTGTCTGTGAGAATTACAGGGATTGTTGTATTGTTCTCAATAATCTTCAGATAGAATGTCGCATCTTCGTTAAGTCCTGCTTTAGCAAATCTGCGTTGTGCTTCGGCATACAATTCCACTTTGTTACGCTCGTCTTCCTGAATCTGCGTAAAGAACTTCTGCGTTGAATTCACAAGGCGGGCCCGCGTTTGCAAAGCATTGGCCCAGGTGTGTATTTTCATACGTTCGTCCCTGGCAATTTTTTTAACCAGCACGTTGGAATACCAGAGCGAAAATGCAATAATTACGATGGCAAAAAGAAATAACAGGATTTTCCAATACCTCTTGCGGTTATATATATCGTAACGGCTTAATATTGATTTTTTCATTTCATGACTTTTCTAAAAGGCGTATACAAGCTTTGTTATTTCTGAAAACCGGAATTATTGAAGCGCAATTTCCTTCTGGTTCCTGATGTTCCAACGGGCAATAAATGTACAACAATAGTTTGTTGGGTATGATTATGAAAGCGCAGATGGGTATGATTGTTCATTTTATACATTTGAAACTTTCAATATTTAAACAATCGGGCATTTGCATTCTCCCTTTTCCCCATTCATTTTATCTATCTCTCTATCGCTTTCTCGCCCCATCTCCCAGTCTCTTCGTCCCTCAGTCCCCTAGTCTTCCCCGCTCCCTAGCCCCAAAACCCTATTCCCTTGCAAATCCAATACACGCCACACTCAGCTTTACTCCCTCAATTGCCAGCAAAATATGTGCGGCCGATTCGAGTGTGGCACCCGTGGTAATTACATCATCAACCAGCAGAATATGACTGTTTTTAAGTTTTTCAGGTGCGGTAATTTTAAAAATCTCCTTAACATTTTCCCATCGGGCAAAGCGCGATTTACGGGTTTGGGTTGTGGTGTCAACCGTACGTATAAACGAAGTAGCATCAATCTCAATATTCATGGCTTTTGCCAGCCCGATGGCAAATTGTTCGCTCTGGTTATAGCCGCGTTTCCTTTGCTTGTCAGGATGTAAAGGCACCGGGATCACTTTTGTAACATCTTTAAAAGATTCGGCTTTAGCCAGATCGGTTCCCAGGATTTTTCCAAGGTGAATACCTACATCCATACGGTCCTTGTATTTTAATTGATGGATGAGATGCTGAACCTTGCTCTTCTTCTGGAAAGTATAAAGCGCTGCTGTATTTACTAATTGAGCCCTTCCCCAGAAAACCTGATCCAGGGGACTGTCATCCATAAGGTGATAATTGGTTTTTGGCAGGTGATACAAACAATACGTGCAAATAATTTCTTCGTGTTTAAATAAAGAATTGCCACAGGCTGCACAAACCCTGGGATACAATAACGATATGAAATCTTCAATAAATCCAGGGATTTTCATAAACAGATATTGATAATCAAAGATAAGGAATAATCTCAGAACGAGAAATAACTGTTATGTTTTTCAGATAAAGGTTATGGGATTACTTTTAAAACAAAACGTATAGAAATCTGTTTTTTCTGATCTGTATCCTTATTCTCGCATTTACCAGATACAAAAGAAAATCATCGTGATACACTAATGCAGCGTTTCCAGACAATCAAAAAATGTCTGTGCTTTGTAGTCTGCTGTCAATTCATTAGATTTGCATTACTAACTAACAAATATTCCCATGACAGAAAAGAAAAACGGAAATCCGGCCGTGGTCGGTCTGGCGGGCTTTGGTATGACAACCCTGCTTTTACAATTTCATAATATTGGATTAATGGGCCTTGGTCCGGTTGTAGCCATGGGATTTGTTTTTGGTGGTCTGGCACAGATGATTGCCGGATTCCAGGAGCAGAAAATGGGGAATAATTTTGGGTACAGTGCCTTTGTAGCCTATGGTTCCTTCTGGATCGGACTGGGTGTTATCTGGATGCTGAATATCTTCAAAATCTATGAAGCATCGAAAACAGATATCGGGTTTTACCTGGTTGCATGGACTCTTTACACAGCCGTAATGTTCGTAGCTTCGTTGCGCATTCATACGGCAATGGCAGTTACTTTCGGCACCTTGCTTTTAGGGTTTATTCTTCTGGATATTGGCCACTTCGGCGATCCTGTTTTTAATGTTATTGCCGGTTATGAACTTATTGTTTGTGCAGGTGCCGCCTGGTATATGATGGCTGCAATTGTTATCAACGATCTGGCCGGGAAAACTGTTTTGAGCATGGGAAACCAGATAATCAAATAAGGCACCATAAAAACAGCTGAACAGAACTTATTACGGCAATATACATTTCATTCTATCTATAGTTTTCATCGCATTAATTGACCTGACTTTCAAGTCGGGGATAGTAATAAAAAACAGAAGCAGAGCAGGATTCAGATAATATAGCTGGCTGTAGAAATTTATTCTGTTTTGAAACAAAAAAACCTTCCTGAATTACCCAGGAAGGTTTTTTTATTAGTTATTTCGGATTTTTAAACCTAAAAATCCGTCTCAGGAATTACATAATTTCCAGTAATTCGACTTCAAATATCAATGTTGCATTTGGGCCAATTACCTTACCTGCACCTTGTGATCCATAAGCCAGGTTCGAAGGGATAAAGAATTTGTATTTTGCGCCTTTCGACATAAGTTGCAGCCCTTCGACCCAACCTGATATAACCTGGGTTACACCAAAAGTAGCTGGTTCGCCACGGCTAACTGAGCTGTCGAATACTGTTCCATCGATAAGAGTTCCTGTATAATGGACTTTTACCTGGTTTTTTGCTGAAGCTTTTATGCCTGCTCCTTCGGTAATAACCGAATATTGCAGTCCGCTTGGCAAAGTAATCACACCGGGTTTGTTTTTGTTTTCCGCCAGGAAAGCACTTCCGCTTTCGCTGTTTTTACCTTCGTCCTTTTTCTGCATACCTTCGAAGAATTCGTTAAGTATATGGTTTACCTCATCAGGCGACATGCTGATTTCTTCGTTGTTTAAAATAGCGTTCAGGCCTTTTGTAAAATGCTCAATGTCAAGTGCCTCAACACCTGAATTTTTTAAATTGCTTGCAATGCTTAAGCCTAATGCGTAACTGATGTCTTTCATAAAATATATTTTATCTTTTTTGGGCTGCGAAGGTAAAACTTTTAAGCCAGATTGTATTTATTTATACTCCGCAATCAAGAATAGATTGTAAATTGCGGGTAAATATTTTGTGTTTCCTTATATTTTTAAAATGATCATTAGGCATGAAAAAAGGTGCAGGTTAACATCAGGGCAAAAGCCATGACAGGTGTATAATATATATGAAGTAGTTTGATCATTATTGATTTTAAAACTCTGTTAAAATGAAAAAAAATCTTTTCTCGGTGCTTTTCACGTTGCTGTGTATTGGTACAGGAATTTTACTTTCCAGTTCGGAACCGGTAGTATATGGCGATTATACACCCGTTTACATGGAAAGAGATGAAATGGAAAAAGCAGTGAAAATTGAATCTGCCCAACCGCTTCATTCCACAGGTAAAATTTACATTTATGGTCAGTACATCCTTGTGAATGAAAAATACAAAGGAATTCATGTTATTGATAACAGCAACCCGGCAGCCCCGATAAATATTGCTTTTCTGCATATCGACGGTTGCATTGATATGGCCATGAAGGACAATATCCTATATGCCGACAATGCTACAGACCTGATCACACTGAAAACAACCGACAATTTTGCCAGTATTCAGGTAACCCAAAGAATGATAAACATATTTCCTGAAACCGAATCGCCAGACGGATACTGGTCACCTTATTATGTTAATGAGTTCAGACCGGATAACGGAATACTTGTAGCCTGGAAAAAGAAAAGCTAATAACCGGAAGTATGAAAAAGATTAAAATTTACTTTATGCTTACTGTCATTCCTTTACTAATGGCAGCCTGTTCAATGAGCGAGAAAGACAACGCAGGCGGTGGTGATGTTTCAGGAAAAGGAGGATCGCTGGCACGTTTTACCATTTCCGGCGACTATTTGTATACGGTTGATCAGTCGTCACTTCACACCATAAGTCTTGCTGATGCTGAACATCCCCAAAAAGTAGCCAATAATTCTTTGGGGATCTATGCCGAAACGATTTATCCGTATCAGAATTCCCTTTTGCTTGGAACTGAAACCGGTATGTTTGTTTACGATCTGAGTAACCATGCAAACCCGCAACAAGTAACCTATTTTCAGCATATACGTTCATGCGACCCTGTGGTGGCAGAAGATGATTATGCTTATGTAACCCTGAACACCGGTAACCAACGGTGTTTCAATGGTACAAACGAGTTGCAGATAATTGATATCAAAAACCTTAATTCGCCACAACTGGTAAAAACCATTAATTTATCAACTCCGCTTGGACTTGATATTGCAAACGATACTCTGTATGTTTGCGATCAGGGGCTGAAAGTCCTTAATGTGGCAGACAAACAAAACCCTGTCCAGATTAATTACTTCAGTAATATCAACGCACAGGATGTAATACATCAACCAGGCAGGGTAATCGTGATCGGTACCGATGGACTTCATCAATACAAACAAACTGCCGCTGGTTTGCAAAAAATAAGCACTATCCCTATTCAAAAATAATCTATGAAGAAGTTTTCTTTAATTCTTTTACTGGCAACACTTATTGCATCTTTCGGTTTTGCACAGGAAAAGGAAGCTTTCCTGCCACGGATGGGCCTTGGATTTGTACCGCAATATACCATTTCAGGAGGAATGCGCTTTGATATCGACCGTAGTATTTCAAAAACATCCAATCAATGGCTTATTATTTCACCACAGGTTTTCATGCTCACCGGAAGCCGATACGGGCATGATTTCAAGGAACTCTCCGGTGTTGGACTTGATTTTAAGCATAGGATTTATCTGAAACTGAATACAATGCAACCTCTTGGATTCTATGCGGAATATGGAATTATGTTCCAATACTTTTCGATTACCGAAAACAGGCAGTATACAGTTCCCGTTTCCGAAAACGGGGTTCCGTATTATGAAGTAGTTGTAGGCGATTTAAATACAAAACTTTATAAGGCCGGCGGCAATTTTCACCTGGGCTACCAATGGCTGCTTGGCGATAAAGTTTATTTCGATATTTATGCCGGGGCTGGTATCCGCATCAGCCACAATAATATTAACGAGGGTTTGGATACCTGGTACAACAATTACTGGGTCGATTACGGATATTCCGGCACATTACTGGATGGCGGATTCCGGGTTGGTTTTTATTTCTGAGCTTAATTATTCTCATTATATCAATCTGGCTAGCAGTCGGGCTGATTTATTCTATTTATTCTTCCTATTTCCCTTGTTTATAAATGATAAAAAAATCTTATCCTGCCATTTTTAATTTATCAGCCATAATCCATTTTTGTAACGGATATTTGCATCCTGATATTGATTTTCTGTTTCGCAGCAGGATTCTATGTTGCCTTATGATTTAACACTATTTCTATGGTATTTAATGAACTGATACTTTCCCGCCAGAGCGTTCGTCGCTATTCCGAAACACCTGTTGAGCCTGAAAAATTAAGCCAATGCCTCGAAGCTGCGCGTTTGGCGCCATCAGCCAGCAATTCCCAGCCGTGGAAGTTTATAGTTGTGGATCAGGAACCACTGCGGACCGAAGTGGCCAAAGCTACATTCAGCGACATTAAGCTGATCAATAAATATACGTTACAAGCCCCTGTAATAGTTGTTATAGTTATGGAAAAGGCCAAACTGATCACCCGTCTTGCCATGATGGTGAAGAAAAAGG
>Ga0268283_1001103_pt1 | contig 13781 bp, 14 predicted proteins | sample saktaG_13_FD_190140 | JGI IMG/M metagenome (GOLD analysis project Ga0268283, IMG submission 190140) | Saline water microbial communities from Sakinaw Lake, British Columbia, Canada - sak_2013_06_06_36m | ecosystem: Environmental > Aquatic > Non-marine Saline and Alkaline > Saline ... | reverse complement strand
AACTTTAATGGATGTTGGGTTATCCTATATCAAGTTAGGACAAAGCTCCACAACATTATCAGGTGGAGAAGCTCAAAGAATAAAATTAACAAAAGAATTATCTAAAAGAGATACAGGTAAAACAGTTTATCTTCTAGATGAGCCTACAACTGGTCTTCATTTCCATGATACAAAAAAATTAATTGATGTTCTCTCTCGTTTAGTTGAAAAGGGTAATACAGTTGTTGTTATTGAACATAATTTAGATGTCATAAAGTCAGCTGATTATATAATTGATTTAGGCCCAGAAGGGGGGGAAGGGGGAGGTTACATTATTGCAACAGGAACTCCTGAAGAAATATCTAAAACCAAAAATAGTTTTACTGGAGAATTTTTAAAAAAGATGTTATAAAAAAAATTTATTTCATTTTTTATTTTCAAATACCCAAAAATTATATAATAAATAACTTTCAATTGTAACTAATGGTAATATTATTATTGCTGAAATATATTTATCTATAAATAATACATTAACACACAAGAAAAGGAACATTTCTGAAAACAATAATCCAAGCACAGTAGCTATTATGTATTTGTTAAACATATGAATGTGCTTTTTTGAATTTGGTTTAAATACCCATTTCAAATGTAAGAAAAAGCTAACAAAAGAAGATATTGAATAAGATATTATGTTCGCAACTAGATGATTTATTCCTAAATAAACTAAAATTATATAAATAATTAAAGTAATTATTGAATTAAACCCACCAACAAAACTATGCTTAATGAATTTGTGTTCTCTCTTTTTTTTAACTTTAATTTGGGTTTTCATATATCTATATACTTAGAAGGATATATTATATAAAATCTATTGTTTCTTATATTATATATGATTAACTTATCAAATATCCCTACAAATCCAGGATGTTATATTTATAAAAATAAAGATAATCAAATAATTTATATTGGTAAAGCAAAAAATTTAAAAAAAAGAGTTACTTCTTATTTTACAAAAAAAGATCTTGATCCAAAAACAACTGCTCTTATCTCTAACATAAATTCAGTGGATTTTATTATCACAAACAATGAACTTGAAGCATTAATTCTTGAATCAAATCTAATTAAGAAAAACAAACCGAAATATAATATTGAACTCAAAGATTCAAGAGAATATTCTTATCTTTTGTTAACTAAAGAAAAGTTTTCTCGTTTAGTTATACTAAAAAAGAAACCAGAGAAGAACGATGTTGTTTTTGGGCCATTTACAATTTCAGGAGATAGAAATAATATATTAACTTTTGTAAATAAAACATTTAAATTAAGAACTTGTAAAAAATTACCAAAAGTTGCTTGTATTAGATATCATATTGGGCATTGTACTGCTCCTTGTGTTAATCTTGTAAACGAAGTTGATTATAATTCCCAAATAAATAATGCAATTTTAGTTTTAGAAGGTAAAGAAAAGCATCTTGTACGAAATCTTGAAAAACAAATGTATGATTATAAAATAAAAAAAGAGTTTGAACCAGCAATTGTATTAAGAGATCAAATACAAGCAATTAATTATCTAAAAGAGAAGCAAAGCGTAGAAACAAACAAATCATATAATCAAGATCTTATTAATTATATTGTTCAAGGGGATAAATGTTATCTTTTAGTATTTAATATTTCTAAAGGGATGTTATTAAACAAGAAAGAGTTTGTACTCCCTGTTTTGGAAGAAGATTTTTTAGATGAATTTATTATTGACTACTATTCAAAGAGTTCTCCATCATCTCTTCCAGAAGAAATAATACTCCCAAGATTAATTTCACAAGAAACAACTAAATATCTTACTGAACTTAAGAAAAAGAAATTAAATATTATTGTTCCTGAAAAAGGAGAAAAGAAACAACTTCTAGATTTAGCAATAAAGAATATTGAAATATCATTCTTTTCAAATCAAGTAACTCTTGAATTATTGAAAACTGCATTAAAATTATCAAACTTACCAAGAGTTATTGAGTGTATTGATATCTCTCACTTATCTGGTACAAATACTGTTGCTTCTATGGTTCAATTCAAGGATAGTAAACCAAATAAAAGTGAATATCGTAGGTTCAAAATAAAAAATTTAGATAAAGACAAAATAAATGATTTTGCATCTATTTTTGAAGTAGTAATCAGAAGATATAGTGGGTTATTAAAAGAAAACAAACCATTTCCAGATTTAATTGTTATTGATGGAGGTAAAGGTCAGCTTTCTGCTGCTAAGTCTGCACTAGATTCATTAAATCTAGAAATTATGCCTCCAATTATTTCTATTGCAAAAAGAGATGAAGAAATATTTAAGCCAGAACTTATTCATTCAATAAAACTTGATAAAAAAAATAAAGCACTTCATTTAATTCAAGCAATAAGAGATGAAGCACATAGGTTTGCAATCACCTATAATAAGCTACTGAGAAAAAAAGAAATAAGAAAGAAAGATTAAGAGAACTATTTTCTTCTGGACTTTTATTCTTTCTTAAATTTAATTATTGTTATTTCATTTCTTGAGAAGTTTCTCATTTTAAATCCCCAAATATATGTTCCTTGATTAACATATAGCTTCATTCCACCATTAATCTCATATAATCCTTTTAGATATGGGTTTGCAAGATATTCAAGAACATCCATTGGAAATATCTGACCTGCATGTGTGTGTCCTGATAACATTAAATCATAACCTTTGGAGCTTGCAGAATCAACTTCTTGAGGTTTATGATTTAATAAAATATTATATTTTTCTTTGTTTATATCTATATTACTTAATGCTTCAGTAAGATATATTTTTGTGCTCTTATCTTTAACTCCAGTTAATACAACTCCATCTATTTCATAAGTTTCATTGTTTAAACTTATTATTTTGGTTTGGTTTAGAAGATTATCTACAATTTTATCTCCAACCATAACATCATGATTTCCATATATGAAAAATACAGGTGTGTTGTAATCATTAACAATGTTAATTGTGTCTATTGGTATTTCTCCTGGATAATCAAAGAGATCACCAGTAATAACTATAAAATCAGGATTGTTGCTTATTGCTTTTTTATAAACTATATCAAATCTATTTTTCGAATGAGCCCCAAACAAATGATCATCAGATAATTGAACAATTTTAATATCTTGTTGGATTTTAGGGGATTCCATTACAATTGTTTTTTCTTTATAACTTAATGTATTAACATATGAATATAAGCTCACAGCAATAGTTAATATAATTACTATATATGCAAGAGATCTGTAATTCTTTTTATTTATTTTAAAAATAAGTCTTGTTAATTCTATAATGATTGTAAATATTACAAAATAAATCATTGTTCCAATTATTATATATGCTAAATAATACAATACAGTAGTAAATCCTGTATTAAATTTTAATTGTAAAGTTATTGATATTGGCAAAAATAAAAAGATACTTACAATTAAATATAATATTTTTTTATGATATTTTAAACTAAAAAGATTAAATAATCTCTTAAATGAAAATATTGTTAATGGGAAATAAACTATTGCAAGAACAATAAGATCAATAATATAGTGTGTGAAATATACATTCATAATAACCAGTACCCTTCTTTTAAAATAAGATTACGAATAATTTAAATAACTATATTTTGCTTGGCCAGGACCCCCCTCTTACAAAACATATTAAAAAAGGAATTAATCATAAATATATTAGGAAGATATATGAATTCATTTAAACTTTTTTCAACTTATAAACCTGCAGGTGATCAACCTAAAGCAATAGTTGAATTATCAGAAGGTTTAAGAAAGAAATTTAAGTATCAAACTCTTCTAGGAGTTACTGGTTCTGGTAAAAGTTATACAATAGCAAATATTATTGAAAAGCACAACAAACCAACTTTAGTTCTTGCTCATAATAAAACACTTGCAGCTCAACTTTATCATGAACTTAAAGGTTATTTTCCTGAAAATAAAGTAGAATATTTTGTTTCTTATTATGATTATTATCAACCAGAATCATATGTCCCTCAAAGAGATTTATATATTGAAAAAAATACAAAGATTAATGAAAAAATAGAAGAATTAAGATTATCTGCAACAGCATCAGTAACATCAAGAAATGATACTATAATTGTTGCTTCTGTTTCTTGTATTTATGGTTTAGGTTCACCAGAAAACTTTAAGGGTTTAGGTTTTGATCTTGAGATTAAAGAAAAAATATCAAGAAAAGAAATTTTAAGAAAATTAATAAATATTCAATTTAAAAGAAATGATGTTGCATTAGAACCAGGAAGATTTAGAGTTAAAGGGGATGTTATAGATATTATCCCGGGTTATTATCATAATATTATTAGAATAGAATTATTTGGAGATACAATAGACCAAATATTAGAGCTTGATAAAACAACTGGAGAAGTTATTTCAAAACCAAAATCATTTTTTGTTTTCCCCGCTCGTCATTTTGTTATTACTGATGAACAAAAAGAGAGAGCATTAATTTCAATTAGAGAAGAACTTGATCAAAGATTACCAGAACTTGGTGTTCTTGAAGCCGCAAGATTAAAACAAAGAACAATGTATGATCTGGAGATGATTAAAGAAACTGGTTTTTGTTCAGGTATTGAAAATTATTCCAGACATTTTGAAGGAAGAGTTGCTGGAGAAAGACCTTCAACTTTAATGGATTATTTTCCTGATGATTTCCTACTTGTAATTGATGAATCTCATCAATCAATTCCTCAACTTCATGGGATGTATGCAGGAGATTATTCAAGAAAAAAGAATTTAATTGATTATGGATTTCGCCTTCCATCTGCATTTGATAATAGACCTCTTAAGTTTCCTGAATTTGAAAAGAATTTTATGAATAAAGTTATTTTTGTTTCAGCAACTCCTGCAGATTATGAAAAAAATAATTCATCTCAAATAGTTGAACAAATAATTAGACCAACAGGACTTGTTGATCCTCCTCTTTTCATGCATGAAACCAAAAACCAAGTACCTCACTTGATTTCAGAAATAAAAAGTGCTATTAATCTTGGACATCGTGTTCTAGTTACAACTTTAACAAAGAAACTTGCTGAAGAATTATCAGAATATCTTGCTGAACAAAAAATAAAAACAAGGTATCTTCATTCTGAAATAAACACTCTTGAAAGAAGTGAAATAATAAGAGAGTTAAGACTTGGAAAGTTTGATTGTCTTGTTGGAATTAATCTTTTAAGAGAAGGGCTTGATATTCCAGAGGTTGGTTTAATTGGTATTCTTGATGCAGATAAAGAAGGTTTCTTGAGAGATGGGAGAAGCTTAATACAAATAATTGGAAGAGCTGCAAGAAATTCAGAATCTAAAGTTATTTTATATGCAGACAAGATGACTGATTCAATTAAGTTTGCAATTTCAGAAACAGATAGAAGAAGAAAAATACAACAAGATTATAATATTAAAAATAAGATTACTCCAAAAACAATAATTAAACCAATCCCTGATAAGGAAATAGAAATTAAAGATATCAAGCATATTCCAAAAGCAGAGATTGATAAAGTTATAAAAATTTTAGAAAAAGAAATGAATAGAGCATCAGATGATCTTAACTTTGAAGAAGCAATAATGTTAAGGGATAGGATTAATGAACTAATAATTAAGAAAGGGGCTCCAAAAGCATAGGTTAATTATATATTTTAATTAATCTTTTCCCAACTTTCTCAGCTTCTCTAGTAATGAAATAATTATAGAGTGTGCTTTTTGGATAATATGCTTTTTTCATTTTTGCTCTTATGTGTTCAAGCTTTTCTTTTGGACCTTGAAAAGTTATTTGATTTTCAACAACCAAAAGATGAGATAAATAGGTAGCTGACAGGGTTGAAGCTATGCTTGAGACTGTTCCAAATTCAACAAGCACTTCATAATTTTTTTTAGCTTTTGTTTCTTTTAAAAATCCTTTTGCAAGAGAATAAAGATTATAAATATGAACTCCTGTGTGGCTTGCAAGATTTTTAATAATTTTTTTACAATATTTATATTCTTCTGAATCTTTGGTGTGATAAGTGGAACCAGACATTTCATATTTTCTTCCAAGACCAGTGTGCAAGTCAAGAAGAGTTGCTTCATTATATCCTTCTGTTATTTTTGAAATATAATTTCTAAAAATTAAATTTTCTTTTTCAGGTGCTGTTCCTGCATAATTTATTCCTGTGGGATATAATGATTGTCCAACAACACCAGCTTCTATTGTTTCAACAAGTCCATCTTTTATTACAGATTTAAACATTGTAGTGTAAAGTTTGTAATTTTCTTTGAATTTATTCTTTCTTGGTCCACTAGCTTCAAAAATATTTTCATGTTTTTTTATAATATCAAATATTTTTGGATTTAGCATTTCTTTAAAATTTTCACTGAAGTTTCTGTTAAGATCTACATTATTTTCATTTACTCTCCTATTATTCTTAAACCCATATGGATTAAGAGAATGAATTAAGCAAATAGAAACCTTGTCTTTTAATTGAGGATATATTTTTTCTAAGAAATAAAGTTGAAAAAAACTTCCAACATATCCTTCAACACCATGTACTCCAGAAACCAAAATTAATATCTTATCTTTTTTTGTAGTTTCGGAAATTGCAAAATCAATAGTTAAATCATCCATTATTGTTTCTGATGATGTATTCATTCCAAGAGATTTAGTTAAAATTCTAAACTTATCTCTAGCTTCATAATAATTGTCTGATGAATATTTGTTATGATTTATTTTTTTGTTAGTTGGTAGCTTTGGTAATTCCATAGTAAATCAATTTCACTCGTAACTTTTTATTATTTCAAAATTATCTCTGAACTTTTCATTCTTTGATAAGTGTATTGGTTTTGGTTGCCCACCACTACTTATTCTTCTTTTATCAAATTCATCATAACTTCCTGGTTTTATAATTGAAAGAATTGGGCTATTTAACCTTCCAAACTCTTCTCTCATTTGTCTATAATCTGAAATATATTCTTTTAATGTACTATCAAGCTTATTTTTTATTTCAATTGCTTTGCTATCATTTATTTCTTGTTCTGGAAGAAATTCAAGCAATAGTTCATATCTTGGTTTCTTTGTGGTGTCTTTTGCATATGGAAGGAAAGTAAATGATTTTATTTTCAGGTTGAGCTCTTCAATTATTTTATACATTATTGAAATTAATATATTTTCATGTGCAAGCTCTCCTGCAATATTTAAATAATTATTTCTATCCACAAATTCAATTAAAGGTAATTTGTGTTTAAATCCAGTAACCTTAACAATATCTCCCATATTATATCTGTACAGTCCTTCTGTTGTGGTTATTATTACTTCATAACTTTTTCCAATCTCTAATTTTTCAATAGTTATTGGATAAGAATCGTATCCATCTTCTCTTTTTTCAATAAACTCAAAAAAAGTAACATGTGCTGGTATTATTCCAGAAACTCCTTCTTTTTCAAGTCCTAAAGATAATCTCCCTTCAGAAGCATAGATTCCTGGGTCTCTAATCTCAATATCTGGTTTTCCTATTTTCTCTTTTAATGTATCTAAATAATGTAAATTAAATTTAGATTTAATACATCCAATCAAACAAAGGTTAGGCCATATGTTTATTGGTTTAAATTCAGGAAGTTCTTTAAGTTCTTTTGCTCTCTCTGAATTTCCATTTTCTTCAAGTTCATTAATTAATTCTTCTTTATGTTCTGTTATAAAATCAATAAATAAAATTGCTTCAATTGGAGATGCAAAAGCAAATTGAGTAATGTTGCTTTTTAATGCACACATTGCTATTGCTCTAATTTTTTTATCAAAATCAAAAATATTATATACTTTTGGTGGAACAACAACTTTACTTTTAATATACCATGGAGATTTTGCAACTAAATATCCAGATATACTTCCACAAATTAATCCTGACTTTGTTCTGCCTTCAATATATGGACCTGCAAAGTATAATGTTTTTCCTTTTAATACATTTGTGTGATCTTTAAGCACATACATTGACCATAAATAAAATTCACGTTTAAAGTTTTTTATTCTATCTTTTGTTACTGGTATTAATTTAACAGAAGAAGTTGTTCCTGAAGTTGTTGCTAAAAATATTATTTTATCTTTTGTTAAAATATTATTTTCTCCTTCTTTAATTTTTTGAATATAAGGAATAATATTTTCATAAGTAATAATTGGAACTTGTTCTTGATATTGTTGTATTGATTTAATTTCTTTGAAGTTATGTTCTTTACCATAAACTGTTTCTTTGTTTTTCTTAAGTATTTCTTTTAATATCTTTTGTTGTATCTTTTGAGGATTAGTTAAAGCTATTCTAAATTCATTAAGATATTTAATTGGTCTTAATGGACCTGTTAAATTTTTTAGTTCAAGATAGTTACCAAGTTCTTTGAATTCTTTTTCATCAAAGTCTAAGGTTTCTTCTTTAACATGTGTAATGTCATCACTCATATTTTTCCATAAATTAAATTATTATTCTGTTTAATTAGAAAGTAGGTTAGAAAGCTTTATATAATATTATTTTTTATGTCTATTAACTACATTGTGTGCTCTATCTTCAATTTTGGTTCTAAACATTATGACAAATGCAGTTAACCCTAAAATAATGATAATTAGGATAATTCCAAATAAATAGTTTGTTCTTGCAAAAGATCTGCCAGCTAAAGAAAAAAGAACAATTGTTGGTAATCTCCCCAGTATTGAGATTATTAAAAATCTATGATATTTAATGTTTGTTAGTCCAGCAACATAACACATTGCATCTGGAAATATTGGAGCAAGAAAGAATATGAATAACATTACATCTCTTTTTACTCCTGAATAATTATCGAATTTAGTCATTGCTTCTTTTGAAACAACCTTAACAACATAAGGTCTACCTAATAATCTAGCAATAAAGAAAGTTGCAGCCCCTCCAATAATAAATCCAATTGCAGAATAAATTGCACCATTAACTATCCCAAAAGTAAATCCACCTGCAATAATTATTGGTATTTGTGTTAAAAAACCAAATAAATGAATAAGAACCATCAGCCCCATCATTGCAAGAGGTCCGTATATTCCAAATGATTGTATAGTAGTCTTAATTTGGTGGATATCTGTGAAATTTCCAAAAACACTAAATCCTAAAAAAATGATTATAGCTATAACAATTAAAAGTATTATTCCTAATCTTATAGATTTTCTCTTACTTTCATTTGATGAAAAGTATTTCATATTTTTACCTTTTATTTAACTATCATCCCATGGTTTTCAATTATTTTTTGTGCAACTTTATTTTGATTCTTAAACACATTTGTTCTTTGAATAATGAGTGTGGTGTTATCTGGTTCATAGAATAATTCAAATCCTCTTTTTTGTAACGCAATTTCAAATCTTTTCATTCCATATTCTCCTTTGGGATTATTTTCTGGATTGGTTATTAAAATAGCAAACCCATTTTTCTTTAATGAATACAAGTATTTTAGTAATATTTCTTTGTTAATTTCTGGTATTGAATAATATAATCCTCCAAAAGAAGAAAAAATAAAATCATATTTTTCTTCAGGTAAGTGATCTGCAACATTTGGTATGTGAATTTTGTTAATCATAGATTTATTTTCTAGTTTTATTGTATCTGTTAAACTAATTCCTGTTGTTTTGCATTTAACTCCTCTTTCTTGGATTCTGGATTTCATTTCTTTTAAAAAATTACCATGTCCTAGACCATCATCAAATACATTTATTTCTTTTATTTTGTGGGTTCTTATATAATCCATCATAAAATCTATAATTACATAATGTAGTGTAATTAATTTGTACATTGGTATTTGTGTTTTGAACTCCTTATACTTAAGGAGCTCATTTTTAAATAATTCATCATATAAATCTAAATCCCTAAATAATTTGTGTGACTTTTGGTTGTCTCTTTTAGCTATATAGTCTGTTCTATTTTGAAATCTAGATTTAATTTTAGCAATATTTAATTTTTCTTGGATTTTTTGTTGTTGTAATCTTTCCATTCCAAACTTTTGGGGTTTGGGTCTTGAACTTGGTTTTTTTGGAATCATATCTTTCTACCAATGTTTAGTTCTTTTAATAATCTGCAAGATGAACAAATATCTTGACTTGAAACATTATTACAAATCTTACATTTTCTAATCTTGCTTCTATCGTGGTTATTTGTAGTTATCTTATCTATATTTATTACATCTTTAAGCTTTAAAAATGATCTAATTAATCCAAATTTACTTCCAGGATACTTAACTTCTGTTTCATTTAAGATTGCTCTATAATGATTTCTTTTAGCTTCTGAATAGAAAGGACAATTACAATCATGGAAAGAAATATTGTTGTATAATGCATAAGCACCTATTTCTTTTTCTGGAGTTAAATAAAATGGTTTGATTCTAGGTCTTATGTCTTCTCCAAGATCTATAATTCCTGCAAGTGGTCCTGTTCTAAATAATCTAATTGCGTCATTACTAAACATATTCATTAAAACAGTTTGTGCTTCATCATCTAGATTATGCCCAGTTGCAACTTTTGTGATTTTTTCTTTTTCTGCAAGTCTATTTAATGTGTCTCTTCTAAGAACCCCACAATAAGTGCAGAGAGTTCCTTCTTTTTTATTATATTTTTCTGCAATTTCTCCAGTTGATATTCCAAACTCTTTTTTATGAGATGATGAAACTAACTTTATTTTTTCGCGTTTACAAAAAGTTTCAACAACTTCTTTTGTTTTATTTGAATAACCTGGTGTTCCTTCATCTACAAACAAGGCACATATTTTTGTTGGAGATTTTTTATATAATTTATTCATAAGATAAAGAAGAACCATTGAATCTTTTCCACCAGAAGTTGCAACTCCAATATAATCTTTGTTGTTTGTTAGATTATACATTCTTATTGTTTTTCTAAATCTTTTTTCAAAGAAATCATTAAAGTGATTAATGCATAAAGAGTGCTTTCCATAAGCAAGATAGATTACAGCTGGCTTTTTACATTTATTACATTTAATTGTCATGTTCATTCCTTGCTAAGTTCAATATATAAAATTACATTTGATAATATTTTATGTGTTTTAATTTTAAGATTAGCTTGTTTTGCTATTTTTTTGATATCATCTAAATTATAAGATTTAGATTTTAATCCTGATTTTGTATAAAATATTTCATCTTTTTTATTTATTTTTTTAATTTCAATTCCAACTGTATTATACCAGTTTATTCTTTTTTCAATTGTTCCTTTCTTATAAACAGTAATTATGATTTCTTTGGATGTAACTTTAGAAAGTTGAGTTAATACTTTTACCTCATCTTTAACATTTCCAAGAGTATTCCAAATACAAAGAGAATAATCAAAATAATCTTTTAAATAATTTTTGTCTAATTTTTCTATATCTATTTTTTTTATTTCAACATTTTTATATTTTTTGGATATTTGTTTTGATTCTTCAAGCATAAGGTTTGCATTATCTATTCCCACAAACAGTTTAACCTTTGGAGCAATGAAAGGAATTATTCTTCCTATACCAACCCCTGCTTCTAATATCTTGTTTGATCCTTTAACTTTATTTATAATTAATTTTTTTTCTTCTTCAACGTAATTCTTATATTCTAATGGATAATATTTTGGAATTAGTGCTTTAAATTTATTATTGAAATCTTTTCCTTCAAAAAATTTATTTTGCATATTTTATTCCTTAGTTTTAGAATTTAATTATATGAAGAACTTCTATTTCTGTTTTCTTTTTAATTATTTCAGAGATTGGAGTAAATACCCCATCAATCTTAATTAGAACAACTTCTGGACTGATGTCCAGATTAATTAAGATTTCTTTAATGGTTTTACCAAAATCTTCTTTAGTTATAGTTATTTTTTTTATTTTCATACAAAATCAATCTAAATCATAATCTGATTTTTTAAAAGAAGCTCAATTCTTGCTTATCTAAACTAATTGTATATAAACCTTTTGTTTTATAAATTATATATGATAATGAAACAATTAATTCAATAACTCTTTTTAATTGATTCTTTATTATATCTATATATAGAGAATATAAGATAATAAATAAAAATGGTGTGATTTATGACAACAGCAACAAAATATATTATGCAAACAATGCAAGATGAATATAATAAGAAGAAAGATAAGGATTATGATTATAAGAAGATTTATTTTGATAAACTTGTTAAATTCAGACACATGGATGGTTCAATTATTAGAGTTGAAAGACCATCAAATCCAATTAGAGCAAGAACAGTTGGATATAAAGCTAAACAAGGATATGTAATTATCTTTGTTAAGGTTAGAAAAGGGTCTGGAATAATGAGAAGACCAACAGCAGCAAGAGATCCAAAGAGAATGGGTGTTAATAAATTAACAAGAAGAATATCAATCCAGAGAATGGCTGAACAAAAAGCAGATAGAAAATATCCTGGACTTGAAGTATTAAACTCATATTATGTTGGAGAAGACGGTCAACAGAAATATTTTGAAGTAATTATGGTAGATCCAAACCACCCATCAATTGTTAATGATAAAAACATTAATTGGATATGTTCAGAAAAGCATAAAGGAAGAGCATTTAGAGGATTAACATCAGCTGGTAGAAGAAACAGAGGATTAATCCAAAAAGGAACAGGTAATGAAAAGAATGGTCCATCTAATCGTGCTAACCTTAGAAAAGCAAAGTAAATTAAGAAAAGAAGGTAAAATAAATGGATAGTTTATTTTTAATTGCAGGAAGTTTTGAGCAAACCTTATGGATTGCTCTTTTAATTGTATTTGGGCTTGTAATATACACCTGGAGTAAGGGACAAACCGCAAATAAGACTCTTGCAGTAATTATAACTATTCTTTTAGTTTATTTAGTTTTTATTCAATTCACTGAAATGATTTGGTTAGTTGCTATTGGTGTAATAGTTTGGTGGATATATAGTTCAGATGTAAAGAAATGGTTAAAGGATAATGTTAAACTTTGAGGCTGGAGCAATAATAAACTATGTTTGATACATTTTCTTTTTTAATTATTGTAATCCTTTTATTTATTTCTGCTCAATATAATTTTTATTTAATATCTGCTTTTGTTTTAATGATATATTTTTTATGGTCCCCATCTTGGTGGAACCTACTTTTACTTGGAGTTTTCGTATTTAGTTTAGCAATAACTGGTGGATCTCTAGCAGGTGCTGGTTATTTAATTGCAGTAATATTATTAGTTATAATTATTATCTCAAATGTATTTATTAAGAAAAAGCCAAAAGAAGAAGCAGAACCAGACTTTTCTGATTTCTCTAAGTTATTTGGTGGTGGAGGAGGCGGTGAATAATGAAATTCAATAGAAAACCAGTAGATAAACCAGTTAATCCAAAAATGGCAACACTCACGAAAAAGCTTAGAGAAAAAAAAGAAAGCATAATACATCACCCAGGAATTATTAAAATAGAGAATGAAAGAAAATATAATGCTTTAAAAAATTCTGTAATTGCAAAAGCACATCCAACTGAATTTACTGCTGGTTCTGATTACATTAGAAAAATATTAAAATTCAAACAACTTAATCCAATCTTATTTACTGTTGGAAAGTTAGCTCCTCAGATTATTAAGGAATATCCTGAACTAAGAAAACCAGAAACAATCAAATCAATTATGATTGCAACAGGTAATCCGAACTTAAGTATAGAAAAAATAGATTTATTAGTTAATGAGATGTTTGCAGATCCAAAACAAGTTGATGCAAATGTTATCTCTTTTATAAGATTAATAAATAAAAAAAATTATGGATATCTTTTAAGTTTTAAAAAAGATTTATAACTT
>Ga0268283_1001102_pt1 | contig 13784 bp, 19 predicted proteins | sample saktaG_13_FD_190140 | JGI IMG/M metagenome (GOLD analysis project Ga0268283, IMG submission 190140) | Saline water microbial communities from Sakinaw Lake, British Columbia, Canada - sak_2013_06_06_36m | ecosystem: Environmental > Aquatic > Non-marine Saline and Alkaline > Saline ... | reverse complement strand
AGTGTCATCGACACCTGCCGCCGGCGCGGCCATTCCCCCTGGGAATACCTGCAAACCGCCATCACCCGTCGGCGCCAGGGATTGGACCTCTTGCCGTTGCCGGCGTAAGGGGGTGAACGCTTACCTTCCCAAACGAGTCGAGGTTGCCTTTGGGTTCGCCCGACTGGATCTGCTTGATTTCGCCCTTCTCGAACCGTTCCTGTTGGATTGCAGGGTAAGCCGCCACGAAGGCCACGGCGAGTTTGTCGAACTTTGACCTAGGTATGCCGATGAGAGCCTTGATAGCACGGTCATGCTTGCCGTCGTTCAGCTTTTCAAATTTATCGTAAATCATGGTCTGGCTATTTTTTATGGTGATTAAATACCTTATTACAAGGCAGTATTATAAACATTGAAAGGTCTGGGAACAAGTCTAATTGGCTTGGCTGCGGGGGTTCCAAAACTTCTTGACTCTTTTCTAAAGGATTATCAACACCTCAGTCAGTGGTACAGTGGACCCTTATGTCAAGACAGTTTACTGCCTAATTTAAGAGGGTAAGCCATCACTTGCAGCGGAACGGCGCTGCCCCGATTCGACTTCTGTTTCCGTGCGAGAGGTTTCCTTCTCGCTGAATTTGTCTACGATCTTGGCCCCCCCGCCACTGCCTGTCCGGTACACCTCGTCGGGTGTCAGGTAATCCAAGGACTGGTGGGGCCGTTCCGAGTTGTAGAACTCGAAGTAGTCCGCCAAGCCCAGCAGCAACCCGGGCACGCCGGCATAGCCTTTCAGGTACACGTCCTCGTACTTGACGCTGCGCCAGAGACGCTCCACGTTGTGTTGTCCAACGCCCGGCCCCTTCCATCCTTGGCTGTGGCGATGCCCTGTGCCTTGAGCGCATCGGTGAACGCCTCCGAGGTGAACTGGCTGCCCTGGTCGCTGTTGAAGATTTCAGGGTTTCCGTAAGCCCGCAATGCCTGCCCCAGGCAGTCCACGCAGAACCCGCTGTCCAGCGTGTTCGAGACCCGCCAGGCCAGCACCTTGCGCGAGTACCAGTCGATCACCGCCACCAAATACACAAACCCCCGCGCCAGCCGGATGTAGGTGATGTCGGTACTCCAAACATGGTTCGGCCGGTCAATCTCCATGCCACGCGAGCCAAGTAGGGGTAGACCTTGTGTTGCGGGTGCGGGCGGCTGGTGTCCGGCCCCGGTGCCATGCCCGCCAACCCCAGCACCCGCATTAGCCTTTGCACCCGCTTGCGGTTGACCCGGTGGCCCAATTGACCCAGATAGACCATCATCTTGCGGCTGCCGTAGAACGGATGCCGCGTGTATTCGGCATCAATCAGCGCCAACAGGGCCAACTCCTCGGGGTCCGGTTCCGCCGCCCGGTGTGGCGCATAGGCCGTGGAGCGGGCAACCCCCGCCAGCTCGCATTGACAGGCCAGCGGCAACGGCCCGTCCGCGTCGATCCAGCGCTTGCGGTCGCCTAGGGGCTGATCCCGGACTTTTTTTTCAGCCAGTCCAACTCCATCTTCAGCCGCCCGATCTCGGAATACAGCCGGTCCGGGCTGGCAGACGGGCCCACCGGCCTGGCACCGCGCTTGACCTCGAACAGGCCCGCCGCCTGCCCTTGCAACTCCTTCTTCCACTGCCCCACTTGCGTCGGATGCACGCCAAAGTCCTGGGCTATTTCATTGACCGTCTTCACGCCGCGAATCGCCTCAAGCGCAACCTTCGCCTTGATCTCGCCAGTGAAAACCTTACGTTTCTTCTCGCTCACTACAACCCCCGTTTTCCCGAAAGCTACCATCTTAAATGATTGTCCGAAAACTGGGGCCCACTATAGAAATATAGGATCTGACTTACCGCGTTGATTGGGCCAGCAAAGCCTTAAGTCGCTCATTTTCCTCTTGCAAGGTTTGCTTTTCCTGCATGACAGCTTGTTCACGCTGCAAAGCATCTTCTTCACGTTGCAGCGCGGATTGTTTCTCTATCCGCTCCCGCTGCAAATCCTGTTGAGCCTGTTCCATATCATGTTGTATCTGCTCCTTTTCCTGCTTAATCCTCTCCATTTCCCGCTGATCTTCTTCCCGTTCTATTTGAATGGTACGCTGTTCGCGTAAGTAATTTTGCCGCGCTTGGTAGGCGTGGTAGTCGCGTTCTTTATCGGAAAACAGTTTCAGGGTTTTCATGGCTTGCCTCATTTCAGTCGTGTTCATCCAATCCGGTAGTGCGGTTTCGTCCAATTGATCGCCTTCTTTGAAGAACTGTAGCCAGCGTTGTTCCTCGGTTTCGATCCGTTCAGCCGTGAATTTCTTCAGTTCCAACAGATGGATGCCGCCCAAATCCGCCAAACTGCGGCCTTGGCGGTTTTGCAGTTTATACTCATGGGCATAGTCGGTTTCACCGGGCAGCAGGTTTTCCGCCAACAGCCATATACTATAAACTGGCTTTAACAGGCTATAATCATTGCCGCTTTGCAGTTGCTGACTGATGATGTCGCACCATGTATAGACCATCCGCTCAGGCAAATGCCGGTAGGTCAATAACTGGATTTCAATCTGGTAAAGCCGTCCGTCGCTGTCCTTGGCTTTGACATCCACCACGCTCAGTTTGTCGTCCAGAAATTCCTTGTCGTTGTAGGGATTGAGTATCTCCACTTCGGTTATCGGCGCAGTCAAATCGCTGGTCAATATGGCATTGAGGAAATGCATCAGCAGATTGCGGTTTTCCACCGATCCGAGCAATGCCTTGAATACGCAATCTATTTTTGGGTCTATGCGGTGTTTCATGGTGGGTTATATTAGGGCTGGTACAGAGGTATGATCCACTGAATGAGGATGGTTGACCAAAATCATACGACGAAATCCGTCTAAGGTTCCGCCCTAAGCGGGCTTACCGAGTTATCACCAGCGAGGATCAAGACAACCCCAACTATACACTCCATTTCCACCACCAATAATTGCCAACGCTAAAATTGTTGCGCCGCAAAGCCCATATAAACCATATATAGCCCATTTTCTATAGTCATTATCTGATGGTTGTTCAAGTGCTTTCAATGGTGGTTCAGGGTATTGTTTATGCCAACTTATCACTTGATCTAATTGTGACCCACTTAATTCGATTAGTGACTCTATTCCTGAATGTGAAACTGTTATTTGCTGACCTTTCTTCAGTTCAATATGCTCTGGACTAAGCATGATCACCTTGCCATTCAATACTGTCAGTATTGAATTTTTCTCATCGGTTATTAGGTTGTACGCTCCATAAACTGGTTTATAATTTTCTGAATTATCAGATGATAAATATGCTATCAATTCAATAAATGATATTTTTATATGAAGAGGCAACAAATCATTGCTATAACTGTAAATTTGTCCTTTTTCAAATATTAGTGTAGCTTCCGGTATTCCAACATTTAAAAAGCCACTGGTATTTTGATCAAAATGCGTAAATCTATAAGGAACATAGTTCTTGTTAAATAAAATATAATGAATGTAACCACTGCTATTCTCATTAATCACTATATGGTCATTATTGTGAATTAAAACTGTACCGGAATCATCAATTTTATTTTTATTTACTAATACGTTGTTAACACCAAGAGATTGTAGTTGTCCTATTAAGAATTAATAATTAGTGTGTTTTGGATTTTTAGCACAGCCCTGTATAATTAATATAACTACAAATGCTTGCAAAATATAGATAATGTTATAATATATATTATGCATAAATATTCTCGTTGTTTTGCAGATTATTCTTACACCTGGCAATCACGGCAAGGAATCCATCAAATTATGATGAATGTCGCGTAGCACTGGCTGGTTGCCTAATCATCATTGCCTTATTTTGATCGATCCCACGGTCTTCGCTCGTCGTTATACACAAGTCCCGCCAAGCTGATAATGCCGTCATTCCAGCAGGGATGCAGGAATCCAGTGCCATGGATGGTAACTCGCCGTTATGTAAGTGTTTGATTCAATGTACACACCAACCCGCAGATTTACCTCCCTGTGACTGGATTCCGGCAGTCCATGCCGGAATGACGGGCTTCAACCACTTGTGTATAACGGTGAGCGGTCTCCGTGGGAACGCCGATCTTCACACTCCCAGTGATAAGAACCGCCGGAGCGTTACGAACCCCGTAAGTTTAACTTCTACATCCCCAGATGCAAACAAATAGCCCGTTCAATCTGTGCCATTAAACTAGATCCAATTTTACCGCATGGCTGACTGCCTAAACGCTGCTTTGATATCGTGCGGATTTGCTGGGCTTGGGCTTTGGACGGTTTTGGTAAGCCACTATCGCCCGCCGCCAGAAAAACCTCGAAAGGGTACACATGTTCGATGTTTGAAGTAATCGGAATGATGGTGACGGTATCGGATGCCCGGTTACTGCGGTCATTGCTGACAATCAAAACGGGACGGCGTTTAGCGATTTCAGAACCCAACGTAGGGTCAAGCTTGGCATAATAAATATCACCACGCTTCATCGCTCAATCCATCCGCTACAACACATTCCCATGTAGAATCAGTTTCTTTACTTGCGTTTCGATAAGCGATTTCCAAGTCTTCATCGCTAGGCAGAAGATCATCGGGTGACTTGATGGGTTCAACCAGAGTCACAATTGCCCGATAGCCTGTTTCCAGTCGGATGGATTCGCAGAACTTGATAACACCTTGCTTGCTTACTTCAGCCTCTATTGCTTGCATCATATTCGACTCCCGATCAATTTGACATAGCGCATAATAAAATATGCTTTTCTCCATCACGAACAGAAAAATTTCTACGCATCCACCGTCACGCTAACCACATCACTCTACTGTCCGACTTGCTCATCATGCAAGCGGTAGATGGCTTTGTAGTTCCAGACTGCACTGGTGCCGGGGGCGGGTAGCGGGGTGGGGTCTGTCGTGTTCGGCTCGGTGTTGATGATGAGGAAGACAAAGCCGTTGCCGTCGTTGCGGTCTACCCATAGTTCAATCGCGCTGGCCTTGCCTTATATTTTCTTTTCACCACGCGGCGCGTGGTGAAAAGAAAATAGATTGGGTGACTCACACTGCTTGACAGGCATCTAGCCAGCATTGCGTGATGTCTAGCACTGTCCGCTATTCGTCTGGCAAGGCTTGATGAAAGTCCCTTGGCATTGGCTGGTTGTCCGGTAAATATGGCCTTGTTTTTGTCGTAATAAAAAAAGGGAATTTTTTGTCCTTTGTACACCTAGTAAACATAGAAGTCCAGCCATTCTCATTTTGGCGAAAACCCAAGGAGCGAGGGCATCCTACTATCCAAACAGGAGAAGATGTCTCACGCAACGACGCAACGTAAATCGCCCTTCGTTGCGCCTTTGCGCCGTTGCGTGAGGCTTTCTTTGCCTTTGATTTTGGGGCGCAGCCGAAAACTCAAGCCGGAATGATGTGGCTATAGGCCAAACTAAGAATTGCTGATAAAAGTCAAACGTAACCTTCGGACTGTTCGCGGCAAACGTCCAACACCGCCCCAATGACATGACGGCGGTCCGAATCAAGCGGCGGATCAGTGAAAAGCCCGCCGCGTGCTCCAAACCGTCCGGGGACTTCGGCGTCCCCGGTCGTCCCTCTTCCACCCCGACAGGGCGCTTGCCCGTCGCGGGGAGTGCCTTGCCCCAAAAGCATGGAGGCACCCCCTATGGTCAACCTCCCGGGAAATCTTTACATACGCACACTTGTTCGGCATCCTCTGGCCGCTGGGCGATACCGTGAAGCTGGACACGTCGGTCAACCGGTCCCTGTTCCGCCGCCAGAAGGAGCGGATCAAGGCGCTGGGTTACGCGTTCCAGGCGTCCGGCCAACGCTGGGTGCGGGCGTGAAAGCGCGGATGCCAAGGCCATGCCTTGGCATCCGGCAACCGGATTTTCCAGCGTGGCGGCTGCGTTTCCAGCCGCGCCCTTACGCCTTAGTGCCTGCGCTTCCGGCGGCGGGTTCCCCTCGGGAATCCTGCAGGCGTCGTGCGGTGTTTGCCGCCACTTGAAGTTGTCTGGCTGCGTTTGCAGCTTTTCGTTTGACCCGTCCGGGGAAGCCACCCGGCGGGCGGTTTCCCCTGGTTTTTTTTTGGAGAACCCACATGAATACAGAAATCCACCCGTATGACCATGGCGATAGTGAGGGGGTGCCATGAACGCCAACAAGCTTGAATCGGGCCCGGTCCGCGCAGCGGCGCGGGGCCGTTGGGCGGCGGTGCTGCAAGCGCTCGCCCCCGAACTGGGCGCGGCGCTCGCCAAACCCGGCCGCCATGTCGGCTGCCCGGTGCTTAGGCGTAGCGACGGCTTTCGCCTATTCAAAGATGTTGACACCTCCGGCGGCGGCATCTGCAACACCTGCGGCGCGTCGCCCGACGGCTTCAGTTTGTTGCAGTGGCTCAAGGGCTGGAACTTCCCGCAGGCACTCGTTGCGGTGGATGCCGCCCTGGGCGGCGTTGCCACCACGGGCGTTGCATCGACCAAACCGAGGCTTCAACTGACGCGGCTTGGATGCCATCCGCTTCCACTAGGGTTAATCGCTTGACACCATTCCGAATTTTTTTTTTATAATCTCCTATAAAATAATGCGAAATGTTTAAACTTGGATACAATACGGTGACAGCCATGCAATCGAACCGCATTGATGCCGCTTTTACCGTCGAGCAGAATGAAAAATCCAAAGCCGCCCTCGCCACCTTGGCCGCACCCCTGCCTTTCCTAATCGACCTGAATGCCGAAGGCCCGGCTGCCATAGCAAAGTTTAGCGAAACGAAGAGAAGTAAAAATGTGTAAGCCCCTTGATGGGAAAATTCACCCGCCACAGCTAGGCGTAATCGATTAATTTGACTGAACAATACCCGGTATTCTTAATTATTTTGATATAACAACTATTTCATTAAATTCGTAATGAATCATGAAAGATTCTAATGTAAATTCCCCGCCTATCGAACATTCCTATTGGAATCCGACCGACGTAATCATCACCCAAGATTTAATTCCGTCTCTGGTTGCCGCACTCGAAAAATTTTGTCCACAAGCCAAAACCGTCTTGCTGGTGACCGGGCGCAACGCAGTGCGCAAGTTCGGCTATTTCGATCTCGTTTACCAGAACCTGCAATCGGCTTTTCATGTGGTGTTGTTTGAAGGTGTCGTTCCAGACCCTAGCCCCAAAACGGCGGAAGAATGCGCCCGCCTTATTGAAGAAAAGAAGGTCGATGCGGTCATCGCCATGGGCGGGGGCAGCGTCATTGATTTATGCAAAGTGGCGACCAGTTTTGTCGGGGCTCGCGCCGACATCGAACCCTTCTTGGCTGAGCAGAATCACCTAATCTCCAAACGCAAGCTACCGCTGATTGCAATCCCGACGACCGCCGGTACGGGTAGCGAAGTCACGCCTTATGCGGTATTGACCGGCGAAAATGGACGCAAGCTGTTTGCCATTTCCCCGCATTTCTTCCCGACAGTGGGCATCGTCTGCTTTCAGTTTCATCAGACGGTTCCGCAGCGCATCATCCGCGAAGTTGGGATGGACGGGTTCACCCATGCGTTGGAAGCCTTGTGGGCTAGGCGGGCCAGCCCGGTCACGGATGCCTTGGCGATGCAAGCCTTGATCCGTTTCCATCATTATTTAGTGCCGTATTATAAAAACCCCACCGACAGCCATCTAGCCGAGGAAGTCGCCACTGCCGCCATGCTCGCCGGCCAGGCGTTTTCCAATGCCTACACGGTCATTTGCCACGCGCTGTCCTTTCCCTTGGCGACCCATCTAAACCTGAGCCACGGCAAGTGCTGTGCCTTGACCATTGTGGCAACAGCGGAGTTTAATGCTGACATTACAACCCCGGCTTTGGAGCAATTGGCACGGGAGATTGGTTTAAATTCGCCCAAGGAACTACCCAATTATATCAGACGGCTTCGGGAGGGATTGGAGGATGATATTACTTTAAGCAGTGTTGGGTTTAAGCCTGTTGATATTCCGCTGATTGCAGAAAAAGCCAATGCATGCATGTTGGGTAATAATATAATACATTGCGATATTGAAGAACTTTCAATTGTTTTATCCAACTCACAATAATTAGATGTCAATATAGGTTTTTGAAATGACTTATCAAATAAGAAAGCTTACCCGTCATTACTATGCAAAGTTTTTTAAGTTCGTTTATCAATGTGGAAATTCAACCGACAATCCATCCGTGTTGATTACCAATGAATTAACCCGCATTAAAATCATGATAGAACTTATTTACGGCATAAAAAAAACCTATGATAACGATACTATTAATGATTTTTTTTCAAAGCTTGAAACACCTGAAGAAATTGACGAGATTATTCCTAAAGATCAAATAAAAGAAAAGTATAAATTTGAATATGAAGCTCAAAATTATTTTTTTAAAACCCTTGTAGAGGGAAAAGCTATCATAGTATTTGCAGAGGAATCTATAGAAGAAAAAAATAATAAGACCAAAAAAATAACACTATCCTCACTAATAAGGATTACTGAACCACAGAATGATGATATTGCAGAACTTATCCATACTCTAACCAATAAAATTGATTATAGTCTTTCGCTGCTGAGTAATTTTTTTGGGTTGATTGAACGTTATGCTAGTGCTAAAGGCATACGCCAGCTAAAGATAACAGTGAGTCACCGATCACCCTTGATCCGTCATCTTGCAAATGAAGAATTTTCCATAAAATCTCATGGACTTAGGTCTGATGTTTTCCAAGAAGGAATCCATGGAAACATCGTGGTAGAACTCGTTTTCACAAAGTATCTATTATTGGATTTTGCTGGTGACATACGCAACTGGTCAGACTTTTGTCGCTGGTATTTAAATCTTTTGTTTGGTCATCTCGCTAAAATAGAAGCTTATTCGAAACTTAATAATGAAGATAAATCTTCAAAAACAGCTATAGAACAATTTTGTTTTTCGATTAAGCCTCAGTCTGAAAAGATCATTAACTTAAATACATCTGATATATCTGAAATACATGTATGTGCAATTTCTATAAGCAAAGATGCGAATATTAATGAAATAGATATTTCTATTTATGATAAAAGCACTATTTTCCCACCCTATAAATTAGTTTTAACAGAAGAAAAATTTTTAAATAAACAGCTAGATAATATAGATATAAAAAATAAAGATACCCTACTTAATGCGCTTAATTCGGTAAAAAAATCATATTTATTTAAAGACTGGTACAATAAAAGCACGTTATCAGACAAAAATAAAAAAGGGTATTTTACTAACTGGCTAAAAATTAAAACAGGATTCCATAAAAAAATTAAGCCTGAGAATATGTGTGCAGGGGTAATAGTTGAAATCGACAGATTATCTTATAAAAGGCTTATTGATGAACGTATTAATAGAAATGATTTGCCAATTTTATTTTTTAATACCGCTTCATTTGGGGAGGTAATGGCTCGTAATACCACTCTATTTTTCTTTGTATGGGATAGCAACTGGCAATGTGACGAAACGAGTGATGAATGTTCTGGAGTTCTATGCGCTTATGCTAATATATGGGATGTTAGTAGATTAACAATTAAAAAAATTGAAGATAATTGGTGTATTGGTGAAAATTATAGTTCCCAAACAATTTTTTCTGATCAATTTATTAAGCAATACTTTCGAGATGAGGTAATATGTTTTTTTCTGTCAGAAATAAAATATTTTGAACCCGAAATTGAAAGTGATTATGAATATATTAAAGGTATACCTTATGAAGTTGAAAATACAATCAATTCTGGCTATGAAGGCTTGAGGGATATTTTATGTCCAATACCATTTAATAATAATGATGGAACTTCAGATGAACATAAAGAATTTGCGACACAGCTTTTACCAGTTTGGGATATAGGAAATACCTATTTAGATAAAAGATTAGTTGAAAAGCTAAAGAAAAAACTAGACGAAACGACAATTTGCCCTAAATATTTTGGAGAAAAAATGAACTCTACATCAAACAACACCGAAACAACTTTCCAAGTATTTCTTAGTTATAATAGAAAAGATAAAGATGCAGTCATTATAATTAAAGATAAATTACAAAAAGCTGGCATAAAATGCTGGTTTGATAAAGAACAAATTATGCCTGGAAGTGAGTGGCAGGTTGCATTGGAAACAGGTATTCCGATTTCTGAATCTTTTGTTGCTTTCTTTGGATCATCAGGTATAGGGGCATGGCAAAGCCAAGAAACGCAGGCGGGACTTTCACTTGCTGTAAAAGAAAAAAAACGGATAATTCCAGTGATTCTGCCAAACTCTCCTGAAGGTGAGCCTAAGCTTCCCTTGTTACTTACCAATAGGTCATGGGTTGATTTTCGAAATGGTGTCAGCGAAGATGGATTGGACGAACTCATTTGGGGTATTACTGGTGTTAAACCAAAATAACCCCCTAAAATATTTAAATTTATTTCCAATATTCACAAAGGCGTATATAGAATGAAAAAGCCCCATATTGTGTGGATTTTGGCACTAATCGCCCTAACCGTCGCTTGCTCCGGCAAAGACGACCAGCAAGCCGCCAACACGGAGGCCAAAGCAGACAGATCTAACCCGCCTGTCGAAAAAGTGGTCGTCGGGCTGCTGGCGCCGAAAACCGGGGTTATGGGCGTACACGGCGAGAGCATGGAGATGGGGGCCAAGGTGGCCGAGACCGTGCTGAATAAGCGCGGCGGCATCAACGGCAAGACAGTGGAAGTCGTCGTCGTCGATACGCAGAGCGACCCGGCGGTGACGGCACAACGCGCACGCGAACTGATCGAAAGAAAGCATGTGAACCTGCTGATGGGAACCGGGCTGAGTTCATCGACCCTGGCCGCCATCCCCATTGCGACCAATGCCAATGTGCCGTTCATCTACAGCATGGACGGCGAGGCGAAGACTTGCCAGCCCGGCAAGCCCAATGAAGTGTCCAAGCTTGTGTGGGGGGCCGGCTTTACCGAACGGATGATAGTACGGCCGTTCTTATCGTTCTTGGTGGAAAAGATACTCCCCAAACATGCCAAGTCCAAGGTTTATTTTCTCGGTGGGGATTACGTCTTTCCTCGGGCAACTAACCAATATGCCCGCAGTGTCGCCGAAGCCATGGGTTTGAAAGTCGTGGGTGAGGAATATGCAGACGTGTCCACCACGGACTACACCCCGGTCATCCGCCGCATCATGAAAAGCCGCGCTGACTTGTTGCTGGTCACCAATCCGGGCAGCGCGGCGGTGACCTTCATGCGGCAAGCCCAGCAATTGGGCTTAAGCGACAAAATGATCGTGTCCGGTTTCGCCACATTTGCCCAGGAAGCCGTATCCGGCATGGGGAATGCCTCGCAGGGTGTGTATTACGCCAACCGGTACTCCGACCTCATCGACAGCCCGGTCAACGCCGCGTTCGTAGCCGAGTTTAGGAACCTATATCCCAACCAGCCGCTATTGCCGGGTCCGACGGTGGCGGCGGGGGGTTATGGCGCGTTGATGGTTGCCGCCGAGGCGTTCCAAAAGGCGGGTTCTACCGATCCTGCGGCGTTCTATAAGGCGATGCGCGGACTGGAAATGGACTTGCCGCAGGGTCATGTGATCGTCGATCCTGATAATAATATCTTCCAGCAACCGATGTATTTGTTACGGGTCGATAAGCAGAAATATATTGTGCTAAGTGACTTGGGGCTACAGAAGCATCCCGGTTTGGAGGGTTGCTCCGTGCGTTAGCATGTGGCCGAATGCGATGGATGCTGAATTTGACAGTTCATTCTTCATAGGTGCGATGCTGGATTGCCTGAATGGGTTTTCTAGCGTTTTCATCCTTGCCTTTGGCCTTTATATTGTCTATGGCCTGTTTAAGGTGATTAATATGGCCCATGGCGAGATGGTGATGCTTGGGGCGTATGTGGCATCCGTCTCGCAAGAGTCCGGTTATCCGTTTATTGTCGCGGTCCTCTGCGCCGGTCTCAGCGGCGGGATAATTGCGTTCGCCATGGATTGGCTGTGCATCCGGCGCTTGCCCGAGCGATCTTCAATGTCCTCGCTGCTGGCGACTTGGGGTTTCGGGCTAATCATCGCCCAAGGTGTGCGCTTGTACTTTGGTTCGGCGGGACGATTCGTCAATCCGCCCGTTTCAGGGCGCATCGACATTTTCGGCGTTCCCTTGCCCACTTATCAGGCAATCCTTTTTGCCGTCAGCCTGATCTTACTCCTGCAATCTTGGTGGCTACTCGGGCGCACCCAATTGGGCTTGCGCATTCGCGCAAGCATCGACAACCCGTCGCTTGCCGAGTTGAACGGCATTAACACGCAGCGCTTGTTCGTGTTGTCCTTCGTCGTTGGGGGCGCGTTTTCCGGCATGGCCGGGGCCTTGTTGGCACCGATCAGCGCCATCGACCCGACGGTCGGCACTGCCAATTCTGTAACCTCCTTTTTGGTTGTCATCACTGGGGGTGTCGGGCAGATATTCAGCGTTCTCTTTGGCTCTGTCGTGGTCGGGGGACTGCGTTCACTCATCAATTCTTTCTGGGGCATTACGACGGCGACGCTTGGGATGCTCGCAATTGTTGCGATAATCCTTGTATTCAGGAGGCGAAGTGCCTTACTCAATGATTAATTGGAAATATTATGGAATCATTGCCGTATTCATTGCCAGTTTGTTTGCTCCGCTGATTTTTCCAGAATATGTTTTGAACCTGATTGCCGCCGCTTTATTATTAGGGCTGTTTTCGGCGGCTGTTGATCTTTCCATCGGTTACGGTGGCCTACTCAATTTAGGCTCTGCAATGTATTTCGGTCTGGGTGCCTACTGTCTAGCCTTGACGCAACAAGCGGGCTGGAATTTTTTATCAGGGCTTGCCATCGGTGTATTCTGCGCCTTCATCCTTTCGGCTTTAATAGGGTTTATTGGGTTAAAGCTGCAACGCTCCATGATTCAATATGCACTGCTTGGCCTAGTCATCAGTTTAAGCCTTGAGCAACTTGCGATAGGCAGTTATTCGTTTGCTGGTGGCTCTAATGGCATAACTAATATTTCTGTACCAGACCTATTGAGTTTTATAGGAATTAAGTTTAAGTCTGATTATTTCTACTGCGTTGTCATACTCACTGGAATCCTGCTATTCTGCCTATCCTTTATCACTCGTTCGCATTTTGGAAAGTTGTTGCTCCTCGTGCGCGACGAACCTGGAAAAGCAGCGTCTTTGGGATACGACGTGGATAGGGTAAAGATTAGCGTCACCATGATAACGGCGATAGTGTCTGCGATTGCGGGGGCATTTTATGTGCCGTTGATAAACATTGCCTATCCCGGCATGTTTTCGGTAACACCGAATATGTTGGTTTTAGTCTGGATTGCCGTTGGCGGTGTAGGGACGCTCATCGGGCCGTTTGTACTCGCGGCGGCTTTGCACATCTTTGAGTTTGAACTAGGAAGCCAGTTTGTAAATTGGTATATGTTTGTCCTTGGGATTATATTTGTTGGCGCAGTTATGCTACATGCAAGGGGTATTCGTACCTTGATACGCCGCTTCTCTGGAGGATAAACTGCATGAATTCCTCTAATCTATTTCTTCAATCGATCCATGTGGCTTTCGGTGAATCAAAAATACTGACTGATCTTTCTTTCAGAATCAATGAAGGTGAAGCCAAATTCATTGTTGGGCCTAACGGTTCTGGAAAAACAACATTATTCAATGTAACAATACCTTCGCCAATCAGCATGGGTGATTTGGGGTTTGGCCGTCATCCGGCAAGGCTTGCTGTGGCATGGCATCCGGCGGATTCGACGATGGCAAAGGCGTAATTGTTGTACAAGGATGGATGG
>Ga0268283_1001100_pt1 | contig 13809 bp, 14 predicted proteins | sample saktaG_13_FD_190140 | JGI IMG/M metagenome (GOLD analysis project Ga0268283, IMG submission 190140) | Saline water microbial communities from Sakinaw Lake, British Columbia, Canada - sak_2013_06_06_36m | ecosystem: Environmental > Aquatic > Non-marine Saline and Alkaline > Saline ... | reverse complement strand
CAAATAAACAGCTCGCCGGCTTCATTGCCTGCGGGCTTTTTTTCAACAAGCGTATTACCTTTTGCCTCCTTTCAGGATTAAGTAAAAAACAAGGAAACAGATATGTAAATTCAAACGGAAAATATTTCCGGGCTGATTTATTATATCCGGGGCGAAAAGGTAGTCCTTGATTTTGACCTTGCAGCATGCTACGGGTACAAACAAAAAACCTAAACCTTTCTGTAAAGAGAAATATCAACAGGTTTCCGCCGGATTTTATGTTTCAACTGACAAAACCAGAATGAGATCGTTTGAGGCTGCAAATTGCAACCTCAAATAGCAAAGGCGGGGCCAGATATTTACCATATGCCTTCACCGAACAAGGGGTCGCCATGTTGTCGGATCTTCTTAATTCTGACCGGGCGATCCGGGTCAACATTGCTATTATGCGTGCATTCGTCCAACTCAGAAAATTTCTCGAAAAGAATAAAGAACTGGCGCTTAAAATTGAAGCGTTGGATAGAACAGTCTCGGGTCACGATGAGAGCATCCATTTGATTTTCGAAACGATCAGGCAATTAATGGAAAAAAGAATGACCCCAGAGAACCAATTGGGTATAAAATCATTCCCGGGAAGGAATAGCACCCCTCCCCCAGGGGGATTACCCCACCCCAGCCCTCCCCTTTGGGGGGGGGGCTGGGGTGGGGTAAAAACTTTTCAACAACCCCAACACCTTTTACCTTCTTCCCGGATTAAGCAGAAATAATTATAGATATGAAATCCTTAGATGTCGTCACAATTCCGGAGGAAGTAATAATAAGTAAAATTTATCTTGTCCGTGGAATCAATATCATGCTTGATTTGGATTTGGCGAACTTATTTGGAGTTGAAACAAAACAATTAAAAAGATCAGTAAGAAGGAATTTGGACCGTTTTCCGCAAGATTTTATGTTTGAATTATCAAAGCAGGAGCTTGCCAATTGGAGGAGTCAATTTGGCACCTCCAATCGTGAAAAAATGGGAGTACGCCGGCCGCCATTTGCCTTTACCGGGCATGGTGTTCTTATGTTGTCCAGCATACTGACAAGCCCCAGGGCGGTGCAAATGAAAATAGAAGAAACTGATTTTCATCATCGAAGAAAAATTGGATTTAACCTGGAACAAAAATAAGTTTAAACACGGGAAACAAAATGAAATACGTCGAAATCAAAAGATTGTCCCGAAAACTACGGCGACACCAAACCGGATATGAAAAACGCTTGTGGGCAAAATTAAAAGACCGGCAACAGGATGGCTTTAAATTTTTGCGTCAGCATCCGTTATTATATGATCGCCAGGGTAATGACCTGAACTTCTTTGTTCCCGACTTTTACTGTCCCAAGGCAAAACTGGCCATTGAGGTAGATGGCTTCATTCATGATACATCAAAAATTCATGATAAACACAGGGAAGAAATACTCCGATCCATGGGAATAAGAATTATCCGGTTTAAAAATGATGAGATTGGTGAAATGGAAAACGTGCTGATGAAAATCAGGGAGCAGTTGGTTTTGGCACCCACCCCAACCCCTCCCTATAAATAGGGAGGGGCTGCCTCCACGTCCAAACAAGCGGGGAGAAGCCAATTCCCCCTCCCTGCCGGCAGGGAGGGGGCCAGGGGGTGGGTAACAAAAAGGATGAGAAAAATGTAAAACGCTTGTGGGCAAAATTAAAAGACCGGCAACAGGATGGCTTTAAATTTTTGCGTCAGCATCCGTTATTATATGATCGCCAGGGTAATGACCTGAACTTCTTTGTTCCCGACTTTTACTGTCCCAAGGCAAAACTGGCCATTGAGGTAGATGGCTTCATTCATGATACATCAAAAATTCATGATAAACACAGGGAAGAAATACTCCGATCCATGGGAATAAGAATTATCCGGTTTAAAAATGATGAGATTGGTGAAATGGAAAACGTGCTGATGAAAATCAGGGAGCAGTTGGTTTTGGTACCCACCCCAACCCCTCCCTATAAATAGGGAGGGGCTGCCTCCACGTCCAAACAAGCGGGGAGAAGCCAATTCCCCCTCCCTGCCGGCAGGGAGGGGGCCAGGGGGTGGGTATTAAAAGTTATTAACAATCGTTTCCCCTTTTACCCTGTTGACGGATTAAGCAAAAAAAACAGTTCATGGACCCCGGTTTGACAACTACAGATTATGAAACCCTCATATTTTTCATAAGAGGGAAGAAGGTGATGATTGACGCTGATCTTGCATTGCTTTATGAGGTTCTAAATAAAGCACTTAAACAACAGGTGAAAAGAAATCCCGGAAGGTTCCCTGAAGATTTTATGTTCGAATTAACATCAGTGGAAAAGCAAAATCTGGTCACAAATTGTGACCGACTTGCAAACCTCAAGTATAACTCAATAAATCCAATGGCTTTTACTGAGCAAGGAGTCGCTATGCTTTCTTCAGTCCTTAGGTCTGAAAAAGCCATATTAGTGAATGTGGAAATTATGCGTGCCTTTGCCCGGTATCGTGCATTAATAAGAGAAACGGATGAACTCAGGCAGGAATTAATAAACCTTGATCATAAATTCGACAAGGCATTCAAATTCCTTTTGAATAAATTAGATGCGTTGCATCAAAAAAAGAATGACCCCAGAGAACCAATTGGGGATAAAATCATTCCCGGGAAGGAATAGCAACCCTCCCCCAGGGGGATTACCCCACCCCAGCCCTCCCCCTTGGGGGAGGGAGGCGTTGCTAATAAACTTTATATGGCATACTTAGGAAAATCGGTCGAAAAGGCATTTTTTTTCGGGGCAGGCCCCGAAATCATTGCACGGGCAAGAGCGTTACGCAACAGAACAACTTTATGTGAAAAAATTCTATGGCAGGAATTAAGAAAAAAGCGATTGAACAGATTCATTTTCCGAAGACAGCATCCGATCAGCCGGTTTATCGTTGATTTTTATTGTCATGAACTCAGACTGGTTATTGAGGTTGACGGCTCGGTTCATGATTCGGAAGAACAAAAGGAAAAAGACCTGAACAGAACTGCTGAAATTGAAAACCTCGGATTAACAGTAATCCGTTTCAGAAATGAAGAAATATTAAAAAACGAAAGAAAAATATCAAAGAAAATCACCGACGTAGTCAAAAACCGTCAGAAAAATGTCTGAAAAGAACAATACGCGGCAAAACCATTCTACAAAGACTACTCAAACCCCCTCCCCCCTGGGGGAGGGCTGGGGTGGGGTTCTTCTCCCGGCAGGGAGAGGGCCAGGGGGTGGGGGCCCAAAAACTTAACCCGTAATTAACATGAAGAAAAATATTTACCTGTACTTTTACCAACGTCCTCAAACCGGAAAAGGTTTTAGATGATAAAAAACCCTCCCCGTCGATGTTGAAGGGCAGGAATGTGAAGCAAAAGCCCCTCCCTGCTGGCAGGGAGGGGTTGGGGTGGGTAACAAATGCAAAAAATAAATATACGTTTTTCAAAATTTTTATTATCTTTATCAGTTCAGACAAAATATCTGTTATTACACATTAAAAACATAACATATGAAAAAAGGAGTTTTACTATTTACTTTATTATTTAGCTTCTGCTATTCAAGGGGGGCTGTTGATAGATATTCTGTTGCTTCTGGTAATTGGAATCAAACATCGACGTGGTCAACAACATCAGGTGGCGCACCTGGGGCATCTGTGCCCGTAGCTGCTGATAATGTGTATGTTGAGGGGGGGGGTATACGGTAACTCTTGATGCCGCAAAATCCGCAACAAATGTTACTGTTAAAAATGGAAGTTCACTTGATGCGGCTACCTTTGCTCTTACGGTATCTTCTACCTTTACACTTGAGGGGGGAAGCACCTTTAAACAAGGTGGTACTATAGTTGCCGTGCCCGGAACGACAAGGAGTCTTGCTACAACAAGCACATATATTTATTACGGTACACAAGCTGGGCTAAGTGGAACGCCTCCAACATTTGGTGATTTAACATTTCAGCCTTCACCTGCAGGAGCTGGCACCTTTGGGGTTGCTCTTAACGTTGCTGGAAACATGGTAATTAATCTTGGAACAGCCCAGGAAATACGCTTTGCAACAGCCACTACTGCGCGAACTCACAATATCACTGGAAATTTGACCATTCAGGGAAGTGGAACTGTTGTTGGGAGTAATGGTTCATCCGCTGCTGGTTCGGCTACAATTACTATTGGCGGAAATTTACTTGTCTCTTCTGGAACTTTTAGGGGTATTAATGATGTTGGTAATGCCACGTTTAATATCGCTGGAAATATTACCAATAACGGAACTTGGCAAAGGGATGACGGTTCCGCTAACGGAGTATTCTCTACTGTTTTAAATGGTTCCTCCATAAATCAAACAATTGCTGGAACAAATGCAATTACCTTTGAAAACTTAACAATTAATAGTTCATCTATTGGGGTTCTCAATCGTGATATCAGTATTGTAAGTCCGGGATCCCTTACAATTAATGGAACATTAGATTGCGGAACATCAGTTGTTTCCGGTACCGGCGCATTTACAATTGCTTCTTCTGCCACCTTAAAAACCGCAAAAGCAACTGGTATTACAGATGCTATCGCAGTTTCTGGAACTAAAGCTTTCAGCAGCGCCGCCAATTATGAATTCCAGGGTGCAGCCACGGGAACTTTTACCACCTCTCCAACTACTCTTACCGTAAACAACCTCACCATTAACAGATCCGCCGGTGTTAATTTAGACCAGGCATTTGCAGTCAATGGTACATTGACAATGACCAGCGGGGTAATTTCAGGAAGTGCTGTTTCATACGGAGCCAGCGGAACCCTGAAATACGACGGGGCTTCATATACAACAACCACAAATACAGAATTCCCGTCTTCAGGCGGTCCGGCGAATCTGAATCTCAACAATGCCGATGCGGGAGGCCTTAGCCTTCATGCCTCACGGGTGCTTACCGGCACACTTACCATCGCTTCGGGAGAAGCCCTCATTATTCCTGCAAGCACCAGTCTCACGGCCGGAGGTAATACAACCATCAACCAGGCAGAGGGTCTTGTAATAAGATCAACGGGTTCTTTTAAAGATAACGGAACGATCACCGGCAGCGGAACGGCAAAAGTCGAACGCTCCATCGCCAACAGCAGCGGCTGGCATTTCCTGTCTTCCCCGGTTGCCGCACAAAACATCTGCGATGGCAACTTTGCTCCGACTTCCGGTCATTTCGACGCCGCCTATGGCGCTACGTATGATTTCTTCTACTGGAGCGAACCGGTGGTGGCCGGCGACCTGAACTGGATCAACCTGAAAAAATCCGACTGGGGATTAAACACCGCCGAATATGGGGGAACTCCTCAATTTGCCGTGAATAAAGGATACCTGGTGAATTACGGAGCATCCTATTCAGGCAGCGCTACCAAATCGTTCACAGGAGCACTGAATACCGGGGACCAGTCGGTTACATTAACTACCGGCGGAAACACCTGGAACCTGATCGGAAATCCTTTCCCTTCTGCCATCAACTGGGGCTCCATCGACAAGGGAAATCTTGCTGATAATTATTGTTACATCTATAACCCGGCAAAATCAGGCGGAGCCGGATATGAAGCCCAGGACAACGGTTATATTTCCCCCATGCAGGGCTTCTTCGTAAGCGCTTCGGGCAGTTCCCTGAGCCTTCCCAATTCAGCCCGCGCCCATGGCGGAACCTGGATGAAAAATTCCACTTCGGATCCCGTCAACCAGATCAGCCTTCAGCTTTCAAATACCTCCAATTTCGATGAAACTGTCATCAGATTAGATCCAAACGGAACTACCGTAAAGGGCCGAAATGATGCCTTTAAACTCTTAAGCCTGAGCGGCGAAGTTCCCCAGGTCTATACCCTGAAAAACACCGATGAAAAGATCTGTATCAACTCCCTGCCGTTTATCAATGACCCGCTTACGCTTCCGGTGGGCATGTATATTCCTTCGGATGGAAATTATACCCTGGAGCTGACGGGCATGGAAAGCTTTCCTTCCCTTCCCGGAATCCTGCTCGAAGACCTTTCTACCCATACCACCCAGAACATGGTTCAAACCCCGGTTTACACTTTCACCGCTTCGGCAGGCATCGATCAGGGTCGCTTTCTCCTGCATTTTGCAGGACCCATCGGGATCGGTGAAAAACCAGGCAAACAAACTTATATGATTTTTTCGTCCGGTAATTCCTTGTTTATCCAGGACAATACCGGGAAAAACCAGGGAAATGTGTTCGTTTACAACATAATGGGACAACTTATCGCCTCATCGGAACTGAATGGAAATTCCACGCTTAAAATGAATCTGGATGTCCCTGCCGGGTACTATATCGTGAAAGTAAGGGGAACGGAAACCATTCAGTCCTCCAAGGTGTTCATACCGTAAGAAACAAAGACATTCACAGTTATAAAAAACCTTCAAAATGAAAAATATAATCAAATCCCTGGCCTTTGTTTCTATCCTGGCCCTGGCCATCTTCATCACCAAGCCTGTAAAAGCTGAATCGCCCGCCCCTCCGCCTCCCGGAAGCACCGGGGGCGCAGGTAACCAAGGTCCCGCCGGAGGTCCCATCGATGGCGGACTGGGAATCCTCCTGGCACTCGGAGCAGGCTATGGAGCAAAAAAGCTTTATAAGCTGAAGAAGGAGAAAGAGGAGGTGCCGGAGGAATAAGATAACAGGGTAACAAGGTGCATTCCTGCATTTCTGCATTCCTGCATTGGTGACCAGGCGACCAGGCGGTAGACAGATCCCGGATCGCGGATCGCGGATCTCAGATCCCAGATCGCCCATCGCTACTCATCAGAAAGTCGGTAAGATTGTTCCACTTTATTCCGTTTCTGCTGTTATTCAGAAATTTATCCATGGATAATACAATTTTTGGATAATTATCCTGTATTTTTTCCAATGCGCCAAATTCCCGGTCTATGGTCTTCCCGTCCGTTAGCAGATAAGCTACCTGGAAATAAATTCTTTCGTTTCCTTTCGTGGCAATGAAGTCAATTTCAAGATCATTGTACTTCCCTATGTTCACCGTATAACCCCTGGATAAGAGTTCCAGATAGACGATATTCTCAAGCTGTCCCGATATTTCAATTTTCTGAAAGCCAATCAGGTTGTTCCTGAGGCCAATATCGCCGGTATAATATTTTTCATGTACTTCCAGCAATCTTTTTCCCCTGATGTCGAAACGATTTGCCTTGAAAAAAATATAAGCTGTTGTAAGCATGCCGAGATAACTCTGAACAGTATCAACCGAGCCTTTAATTTTTTGCGATTTCAGAAAATCGGCTATTTTTTTTGAAGAAGTTATATTTCCGCAATTATCAGCCGTGAAGCGGGCGATCTTTTCCAATAACACAATATCGCGCAATCCGTTTTTGGCTACAACATCTTTCAGCAATATGGTGTTGTACAAAGCAGAGATATACTGCCCAATGACTTCATCATCAAAATCCATATGGTGAATTCCCGGAAAACCTCCGTATTTCATGAACAACCCGAATTCAACATCTGTCTCATGGGGTTCGGTCACCTTACGGAATTGCAAAAACTCAGAGAAGGTAAGCGGAAATATTTTAAACTCAATGTATCTCCCCGAAATATAAGTAGCCAGTTCCGAAGAAAGCAGCCGGGCGTTTGATCCGGTAATGTATAAATCGGCCGTATGATCAGCTAAAAATCCTGCCACCGCCTTTTCCCAGCTTTCAATCTCCTGCACTTCGTCAATAAAAAGAAATTTTTCTCCCTTTAAATTTTTAAACTTTTTATTTACATATTGGTGAAGATCATGATAATTCCTGATAAAATCGAATTCAAGAGAATCCTTGTTTATTAAAACAATATTCCCGGGTTTAACCCCTTTCTCCTGAAGCTGATCGCAAATCATTCTTAAAAACGTGCTTTTTCCGCAACGCCGGATACCTGTAATAACCTTGATCACCGGTTTCCCGATAAACGGTGTGATTTTTTCTAAATATTGTTTCCGCTTTATCATTTTATCGTATTATATTCTAAACAATACAAAGATATTGATTATTTTTAGAACATGATCGTATTTTTTGTGAAATATGATATAAGGAAACAGGGCGGATGACAGATGGCAGATGACAGATGACGGATCGCAGATCGCGGATCAGCCCGTTTTATAATTTGCACATTGCATAATTCCGTATTAATTGCTATCTTTGCATTGCAATTTGAAGGCAATGGAACAACTATTTGATTACCAGGAAAAAATATTCTCTTCAGCCACTCCCCTCTTGGATCGCTATCTTGAGAAGAAAATCGACTGGGGGAGTCGGTTGATTGCAATAAAAGGAGCCCGTGGAGCCGGGAAAACATCCCTGCTGATAAAATATATCCGGTCTGCATTTAACAATGATCCGGCTGCGCTTTATGTAAGTCTCGATCATTTGTATTTTTCAAATAATTCTTTGCTTGATTTTGCTGATTCATTTCAGAAAAAAGGAGGGATGATTCTTTTCCTGGATGAGGTTCATAAATATCCAAACTGGTCTCAGGAAATTAAAAATATCTATGATGCATTCCCGAATTTGAAGCTTGTCATTACGGGCTCTTCCATTCTTGATATTTTAAAAGGGAAAGGGGATCTCAGCCGGAGGGTGATGATTTACGATCTTCAGGGTCTTTCCTTTCGTGAATATCTGTCGTTTGAGACCGGGATACCGTTCGAGGCTTTTTCGTTAGATGAAATATTGAAAAACCACCGGAATATAAGCCGGGAAATTGTCGGGCAGATCAAACCCTTTGAGCATTTTTCAAATTATCTTCAACACGGGTATTATCCCTTTTATAAAGAAGGAATTAATGCTTATCCGTCAAGGTTAATGAACGTGATCAACCTGACCCTCGAATCCGACCTCCCCCTGCTAAGAAATGTGGATCAGAAATATATTCCCCGCCTGAAAAAATTATTATATATGATTGCTGTTTCTGCCCCCGTTCAACCCAATATAAGTAAGATCAGTCAACTGATTGAAACTTCACGCAACACCGTTCAGCTATATCTCGAACACCTGTGTGATGCACGATTAATCAATTTGTCACGAAGTGCGAAGTCGGGCTACGCTTTACTTTCCAAACCTGAGAAGATCTATCTCCACAATACCAATCTGTCCTATATTCTGGCCAATGATAAACCAAATACAGGTAACCTCAGGGAAACCTTTTTTTATAACCAGGCCGGGGTAAACCATGAAATTCATTCCCCCTCTGCCGGTGATTTTATCGTGAATGGTCAATTTACTTTCGAAATCGGTGGAAAAAGCAAAAAGGTAGAACAGATCAAAAAAGTTAAAGACGCCTACATTATTGCTGATGATATTGAATTTGGTTATGAACATAAAATCCCCTTATGGTTGATGGGATTTCTTTATTGAACAGCGGAAAAGATAACAAGATGCATTCCTGCATTCTTGCATTCCTGCATTGGTGACCAGGTGACCTGGCAGATTGCGGATGACAGATCGCGGATGACAGATCGCGGATAACGGATCGCGGATCGCAGATCGCGAATCGCCTATCGCAACTAGCTCACCAGCTTTTTCCTGTACTCGCTGGGCGTGGTTCCTTCTATGTTTTTAAACGCTTCATTGAACGACGACTTGGAGGCAAAGCCGGCCATCTGGGAAATGCCGTGAATCGAATATTTCAGGACTTTGTCTTCCTCCATCAGCCGCTTTGCTTCTTCCACCCGGTAACAATTGATGAAGGTATAGAAGTTCTTTTTGTAGGCTTCATTCAGGATCTGTGAAAGGTATTTTGAATTGGTTTCCATCAGCAGGGCCACATCCTCGATAATCAGTTCATTGTTGGTATATACTTTTCCCTCCCGCATCAGTTTCTCCAGTTTTTCGGTCAAAATCTCCTTTTGTTCCGCGGTCAGTGAGGAACCGGAATATTTGACCTTCCCGGGAACTGGAACGGGAACCTCTACCATGATTTCATTTTCATCATTGTCCGTTATGGGCTTCCCCTTTTTAATGTCTTTTTGCATCAGCGCGTGATAACCGGCAAAAAGGCTGATTCCCAGCATGAAGATATTATAAAAAATCCGGGCGGCCGGATGCTTTCTTATTCCAAAAATGTACAGCAGTTCGATGATGATAATAAAAACGACAAAGCAGAATATGAGGGTTTTGATCCATCTGAGGCTGGTATGCTCGGTATAGGAAAACCGGTTGGCAATATAGACCTGGTGACGGTGAAAAAGCTTCAGCGACCGGTACACGTAATAAGCCAGCTGCAGGTTGCAAACCACGTATATTCCAAGTAAATAAAGGATAAAAAGATAGTAGATTACCGGGCTCATCTCAGGTTGTCTGAATCCATGGGTGATATAGGCCAATCTTTCCTGGTCCGTGGCAAAAAAATAGGGTGTCTTCAGGAGTAAAAACAGGATGGCGGGTAAAAAGTGGAATAATTGCTGCTTCCGGAAATGAAAATCCGGGTCGGTAATGGATTCCAGGTAAAGATAAAACAAGGGAATGAAAACCAGGATGATGGGAAGGATCAGAAAATAAAGATTCAATAAGGCTTCATATCCCTTCAATATAAATAAAAGGTTGAAAGAGAAATAAATAGCCGTAAACACCAGGAAAGCGCCCATGATCCGCTTGGAATATCCCCTTTCCTGCCTCCCGGAGGCATACAACAATATGGCGAGCATGACCGATTGATAAACCGGGAGTACGTAAAGAATTTTAATAAAAAGTTCCATGAAGTAAAGATAATAAAAAGTAACAAGATAATAGGGTAACAAGGTGCATTCCTGCATTCCTGCATTGGTGCATTCCTGCATTCCTGAATTCTTGCATTCCTGCATTGGTGCATTCCTGCATTGGTGCATTCGTGTAACAGAGTGACAAGATAAAATCTGAAAATAATTCTTATAATCCAAATAAAAACGTTATTTTTGCGATTTGATTCGCAATAACATGATAAAAAGGGTGGTCGAACAAGCCGTCTCAGACAAGCTGAACAGCGGGAAAGCAATTTTACTTTTTGGCCCCAGGCAGACAGGTAAGACAACTTTACTGCATCAGCTACTCGATAAAAAGAAGAATGTTCTTTGGCTCAATGGCGATGAGGCCGATGTGCAGCAGTTGTTTGCCAATGCTTCTTCCACAAGGTTAAAATCAGTATTCGGAGAAAACAAAATCATTGCCCTTGATGAAGCCCAGCGGATTCCGGAAATCGGTATTTCGCTCAAACTAATCACCGACCAGATTAAGGAGGTTCAATTGATTGTTACCGGTTCCTCGGCCCTGGAACTGGCAGGCCGGACCCAAGAACCTCTTACCGGAAGAAAATGGGAGTATTTCCTCTACCCTGTATCTTTTGCTGAAATGGTTGAACACCACGGGCTGCTCGAGGAAAAGCGGATGATTCCCCACCGGCTTGTTTATGGATGCTACCCGGAAATAGTGAATAACCCTGGCAGGGAAAAAGAGGTATTGAAACAGCTGACCGATAGTTTTCTTTACAAAGACATTTTAATGATTGAAGGCCTGAAAAAACCAGCCAGGCTGATTTCCCTTTTACAGGCTTTGGCGTTTCAGCTTGGGAACGAAGTTTCATTCAATGAACTTGGCAGGACAGTGGGACTTGACAACCAAACAGTTGAAAAATATATCGATCTGCTGGAAAAGACTTATGTAATTTTCCGCCTGGGGGCTTTAAGCCGGAACCTGCGAAAAGAACTAAAGCGCGGAAGAAAAATATATTTTTATGATAATGGTGTGCGTAATGCAATCATAGCTCAATTCGGCCCCATAGAACTGCGATCCGACCGGGGCGCGTTATGGGAAAATTACCTGATGTCGGAGCGGCGAAAATATTTAGCCTATAATGAACGTTGGGTGAATTCGTTTTTCTGGCGTACGCAGGATCAACAGGAGGTCGATTACGTTGAAGAACAGGATGGCCGCTTCCTTGCCTGGGAATTCAAATGGAATCCCAAAGTCCGGGTCCGTTTATCAAAAACATTTACAAATGCCTACCCTGATTCTGTTTTTAATATTATTAGCCCGCAAAATGCTGAAGACTTCCTAAGCTAACCCGGACAAGATAACAAGGTGCATTCCTGCATTCCTGCATTCTTGCATTCCTGCATTGGTGCATTCCTGCATTCCTGCATTCCTGCATTGGTGCATTCCTGCATTCTTGCATACTTGCATTGGTGCATTCTTGCATTGGTGCATTCGCGCCATGTGGGATCGCCTATCGTATAATTTATTTGTTTTTTATACGACAGCGTCGTATATTTGTTTGAAAAATCATGATGGAGACCATTCTGCATCGTTATAATCCCTGGTGGACAGGAGCCGTTGATCGGTTGCCCGGAATTCCACGACCATCGGTTGAAGCATTGATCTGGCAATACTTATCTAATGAACAAATCATTTTTATCACAGGTCTGAGAAGAATCGGGAAAACAACCCTGATGAAAATGACCATTCACCGGCTGATCAGTGAAGCTGTTACAGACGGGAAGCATATATTATACGTAAGCCTTGATGATTATCAGCTTCAGAAACATTCAATACTGGAAATTATAGAAGAATTCAGGAAAATTAACAGGTTGCCATTTTCGGAATCTGTTTTTCTTTTTCTGGATGAGATTACCTATAAAGAAGATTACGAGATCCAGTTAAAGAACCTGCATGATACGGGGAATGTAAAGATCATTGCATCCGCATCAAGCGCTTCTCTGCATAAAAGCCAGAAGGCATATCTTACCGGACGTCATTTCGATATCGAGGTAAATCCGTTATCCTTTATGGAATACCTTGATTTTAAACAGATTTCTATTTTATCCGGTGATGAGGGGCTGAGGGAGCCCTATTTTGATGATTTTCTTAAAACCGGTGGAATTCCTGCTTATGTGCTTTCAGGAAATGCTGATTATTTACGCGAACTGGTTGATGATATCCTTTACAAAGATATAGCGGCCATACAGCAGGTGAGAGATATGCGTATCCTCAAAGAGTTTTTCCTGCTCCTGATGGAAAGGGCAGGAAAACAGTTCAGCATCAATAAAATTGCCAACATTCTTCAGCTTTCCCCCGACACCGCGCGCAGGTATCTTGATCTCTTCGCAGATACCTTTTTGATTCATCTTGTAAGCCGGCATGGAAAAACGAATGAGCGCCTTATTTCTCCTAAAAAGGTCTATGCGGCCGATACCGGTATTCGTTGTCTGTTTACCGGGTTCAGGGATAAAGGCAGCCTGTTTGAAAATTATGTTTACCTGCGTTTGCGAAAATACGATCCCGCTTATATCTATGAAAACAAAACCGAAATCGATTTTTTCCTGAAAGACAAAACCCTCATTGAGGTAAAATACCATCATGAGCCGCTTTCCCCTGCCCAGGAAAAACTCTTCAACACCTACCCGGCCAAAGCAAGGAAGATCATCCGGAAAGAACAAGACCTTGAAGAGGTGACAAGGTGACCAGGAGGTTGGCGGATGTCGGAGCGTAGCGGAGATCCCGCCTTGGCGGGAACGGATAACGGATGGCGGATGACGGATAACGGATGTCGGAGCGTAGCGGAGATCCCGCTTTGGCGGGAACAGATCGCAGATCCCAGATCTCAGATCCCAGATCTCAGATCGCGGATCGCAACTAGCTCACCAACTTCTTTGTCTGCATTCCTGAATCCGTACCTGCTTTTTTTGCAAGCATCCGTTTTTTTAATGGAATATTGTATCCGTATTATCGACTGCGGCAGGATGAAACAACAAAAATCCTTTGTTTCCTGCTGTTAAGGTGTTGTTTTTAAGTTATTTGTA
>Ga0268283_1001098_pt1 | contig 13812 bp, 16 predicted proteins | sample saktaG_13_FD_190140 | JGI IMG/M metagenome (GOLD analysis project Ga0268283, IMG submission 190140) | Saline water microbial communities from Sakinaw Lake, British Columbia, Canada - sak_2013_06_06_36m | ecosystem: Environmental > Aquatic > Non-marine Saline and Alkaline > Saline ... | reverse complement strand
ATTGCTTGCCGGACCACAGCGTGTGCATGTCAAAGATAGCCATGGTTCATGCCCCCGCCAGTGCCGTTTCCGGCTTCGGCCAGCGCCACAGGCGCAGGTTGACTTTCACCGGGTGCATCTTCAGGCACTCGGTGGGGCAGACCTCCACGCACTTGGCGCAGGCAATGCAGGCATCCGCCACCACGACATGGATCATCTTCGGCGCACCGACCAGGGCATCGGTGGGGCACAATTTGATGCAACGCGCACAGCCGATGCACAGGGATTCGTCGACCCGCGCCACCAGCGGCATCCGATCCCCCATGCCCGACAAGTCCAACTCGATGGACAGTTTGTTCGCCAGGCGTTCGGCCAGCGCCTTGCCGCCGGGCGGGCAGAGCGTGGGTGGGGCCTCGCCCGCGACCAAAGCCTCCGCCGCCGGGCGGCAGCCGGGAAAGGCACACTGCCCGCACTGCGAACCGGGCATCATCTGCTCGATCTCGTCGATCAGCGGGTTTTCCTCGACCTTGAAGTAACGCGACGCGGCACCCAGCAGGAACCCCAAGGCCAGCCCCAAGGCGGCGAGGGTGACGGCGGCAAGAAGAATGTACATAAGCGGTGTCCTCCCAATTCAATGCGTGTTCAAACCCGCGAAACCCATGAATGCCAAAGACAGAATCCCCGCCGTGATAAACGCGATGGGGGTGCCGGCAAACGCCTCCGGCGCATTCATCAAAGCCAGGCGCTCGCGGATGCCAGCGAAAATCACCATGACCAGCGTGAAGCCTAAGGCCGAGCCGAAGCCGAACAGGGCGCTGTGGATAAAATCGTATTCCTGCTGGATGTTCAGCAAGGCCACTCCCAGCACCGCGCAGTTGGTGGTGATCAGCGGCAGGAAGATGCCCAGCACCTGGTACAGCACCGGGCTGGTCTTGCGCACCACCATCTCGGTGAACTGCACCACGGCGGCGATCACTAGGATGAAGGAGAGGATGCGCAGGAAGCCGATCCCCAACGGGATCAGCAGGTAATGTTCGATAACCCAGCTCGCCACCGCCGTGAGGGTCAGCACGAACGTCGTCGCCAACCCCATGCCGATGGCGGAGTCGAGCTTCTTGGACACGCCCATGAACGGGCACAGCCCCAGGAACTTCACCAGCACCACATTGTTCACCAGCGCCGTGCCCAGCAAGAGCATTAAATAGTCGCCCACAAACATTCCTCCTTTGGTTTGTAAGCTGTGAAGCATAGGCTGTGCCACATGCTCTAGGGGACGGCATGGCCTTGATCTGAATGTAGTTCTGGCCGTTTGACCGGGAATTTGGATTGTCGGGAAAAAAACAGGGCAGCAGGGTTGGTGCGGGATTGTCCGGTTTGCGACAGCTATTTTCTTGTCGCCACGCGGCGCGTGGTGAGAAGAACGAGACCGGTGATTGTCTGAATGATAAGGCAAGGCCGTCGTTTGCAACGGGTTCACAAACTCCAACGGCATTAAGCTTGCTTGGGAATTCAAAAGCAGTCAACGAAAAATCAAGAGGCGTACCATGAAAAAAGACCAAAGCGCCCCTCCCGTGGAGCAGGAAACCCCTTCGAACCGCGAAGACCCGCACCCTTTGTCAAAGCTCCCGCACGGGTTGTTCGCCGAGATCGTGCGGCAGGCACCCGTCGCCATCGCCATCACCGACGAGCGGGCCAACATCCTCTATGTCAACAAGGCTTTCACCGAGATCACCGGTTACGCACCAAAAGAAAGCGTCGGATGCAACCAGTCGATGCTTTCCGACCGGCGCACGCCCAGAAAGGTCTACGATGATCTCTGGTGCAAACTGGAGGAACAGGTCCCCTGGCGGGGTCTGCTGATCAACCGCCACCATGACGGCCATCCCTATCTGGCAGACCTGACCATCGCCCCCATCCTGGACTTGCAGGGGGAGACCACCCATTACATCGGCATGCACCGCAATGTCACCGATGTCCACCAATTGCAACAGCAGGTGGCCGACCAGAAACTGTTGATCGAGACGGTGGTGGATTCCATGCCGGTGGCCACCGTCCTGCTGGACGAAACAGGCCGCATCGTGCTGGACAACCAAGCCTATAAAAAATTGGACAGCGACCTTGGCCTGCGCGAACCCTCCAAGATGTTCCTGGAAATCCTGCGGGAAGACATCGGCGAGGAATGGGAACGGCTAAAAGACAAAGGCATGGGCTTCCACAACCGGGAAATCCGCTACGACCGGGGCGGGCGGCACGGGCCGCGCTGGTTTGCCTGCTCCGGCACCTGGTTCAGCCAGGGCGGCGGCGGCGTGGACGCATTTTTCCAGCAAAGCGCCTGCACTTACCTGTTGCTGACCTTGGACGACATCACCCAGCAAAAGAAGAACGAGGCGGAAATCCGCATCAACGCCCTCAAGGCGCTGATGGCGGAAGAGGAAAAAGTCCAGAGCATCAAGGAGACCCTGCTCGGGGCGATGCACCACATCCAAGGCCCGGTCAACCTGCTGAATGCGGCCAAGACCTTGCTCGAACGGCGTCAGGGGGAACGCCAAAACCCCGCCTTGCTGGACATCCTCGAACAGATACTCAGTGCCGGGGAGGCATCGCTGGATCGCTTGAAAGAGTGCATCCCCGAAGCCGTGGAGGCCGCGATGAGCATGGTCAACCTCAATCAAATCCTGCACGAGTGCATCGTCCTCCTCACCCCGGGCCTGTTGGCTGCGGGCGTGGTGATTGATTGGCAGCCGACACCCATACTGCCCATGGTCATGGGCCTGGAAAACCGCTTGCGCGCCCTATTCAAGCAAATCATCGAAAACGCCATCGAGGCGATGAACCAAAGCGGCGTCGACAAACGGGAATTGCGCATTTCCACCTGGCCGGACGGGGAGATTGTCCATGTGTGCATCGAGGACACCGGGCCGGGCATTGCGGAAAACCTGCGCGTCAAGGTCTTCGAACCGTTCTTTTCCACCAAAGGCGGCGGCGGGCGGCATCATTCCGGCATGGGCCTGACCATGGCCCAGGAAGTCATCAACCGGCACATGGGGCTTATCCGCTTCGATCCAAACTACCGGCACGGCTGCCGGGTGCATATTCAATTGCAAACCCATGCGCAACAAAGCACCGGACAAAGGCTCCATGCCCATGGCTGACCGCACCCGGCTTATCGAACAGGAATTGGATGCGCTGTACCAGGTCAGCCGGGTGCTGAACAGCCCGTTGCCGCTGAAGGACAAGCTCCAGGGCATTCTGGAGGTGCTGCACGAAAGGGCGGGCATGCGTTCCGGCATGCTGGCGCTGCGCGAGAAGAGCACCGACGCCCTAGTGGTTTGCTCGGTGCGGCAAGGGGCCGGCGGCGTGGCTGGCCGGGAGCCGGTCCGCTACGAACCGGGGGAGGGGCTGATTGGCACCATCCTCGACGAGGGCTACACCATCGTCGTCGAGCGCATCGCCGACGAACCGCGCTTCCTCGGCAAGACGGGCCTTTACGATGCCGAATTGCCGTTCATCGGCGCACCCATCCGGGTGGACGGGGACGAGGTGGTGGGTGTGCTGGCGGCGCAACCGGCGGACGCGATCCTGCTGGGCGAACGTTCCCGTTTCCTGGAAATGGTGGCCAACCTGATTGCGCAAAGCGTGGCAATGCTGCGCGGGGTGGAACGGCGGCAGCGGGATTTGACCGAGGAGCGCGACCAGCTCAAGCAAAGCCTGCGCAAGAACCACGGCTTCGAGAACATCATCGGCCACGCGCCCGCCATGCACCGGGTGTTCGATCTGGTGCGCCAAGTGGCGAAATGGAACACCACCGTGCTGCTCCGGGGCGAGTCGGGCACCGGCAAGGAAGTCATCGCCAACGCCATCCACTACCATTCCGCCTGCGCCGGTGGCCCCTTCGTCAAGTTGAACTGCGCCGCCCTGCCGGACAACCTGCTGGAATCCGAACTGTTCGGCCACGAAAAAGGCGCTTTCACCGGCGCGCTCAACCTGCGCAAGGGGCGTTTCGAACTGGCCAACCAAGGCACGATTTTCCTCGACGAAATCGGCGAAATCTCGGCCTCGTTCCAGGCCAAGCTGTTGCGGGTCTTGCAGGAAGGCGAGTTCGAGCGGGTCGGCGGCATCCAGACCCTCAAGGTGCGGGTGCGTATCATCGCCGCCACCAACCGCGACTTGGAGGAGGCCGTGGAGAATGGCCAGTTCCGCGAGGACCTTTATTACCGCCTCAACGTCATGCCCATCAACATGCCGCCGTTGCGGGACCGGCTGGAGGACATCCCGCAACTGGCCGAATTCCTGCTCGCCCGTATTTCCAAACAACAAGGCGGCCGCCCGCTGGCGATCAAGGAAAGCGCCATCCGCATCCTGATGCGCCACGACTGGCCCGGCAACGTGCGGGAGTTGGAAAACACCCTGGAGCGGGCCGCCATCATGAGCCACGAGGGCGTCATCGACCGCGAGGCGATTGCCCTCACCGGCATCGAGGACGAGTTGCCCCTAGGTGCCCCCGGCACCGCCAAGCCCGAGTTCAACACGGAAGGCATGGACGAGCGCGAACAGGTCATCGCCGCGTTGGAACAAGCCGGCTGGGTGCAGGCCAAGGCCGCCCGCCTGCTTGACATGACACCCCGGCAGATTGCCTACCGGGTGAGGATTTTGAATATAAAGATGCGGCATATTTAACGCCGCTTCGTAGCCCTACCCCTCCTCCGCCCTTAATTCCTCCGCGAAGCAACCAATCGGCTCGCCGAGGTTTTTCCCCGCGTCCTCGAAGCGCACCAGGAAAACGCTGCGCCCCTCGTCTTGCTCCAAGTGGCCTTTGCGCACAATCACGCCACGGGTCTCGGCGGGATGGAGCAAGGCGTTTTCCGCGATGCCTTCCAACCCGCCATCGTTGTACAGTGGCGTGGCCGCGAAAACCACATCGCCTTCTTCCAAAGTTTCCACGTTAATCATCGAGTTGTCTCCTAATGTTAGGTTGAATGTCGCAAACCCGACACGGCTGCGCGGTCTTTGTCGGCATCCGGCTGTGCCATTATTGTCGGCCCATCAAAAGAATTATTCATATTCAATAGGTTGCAATAACAATCAAAAATGGCACGGCGGTTGCCCTATTACTTTACAAAGACAGTGCCATAACCTTTAAGCAACGGGAGAAACTCATGCTTACATTGACCGACAACGCCGTGAAGGCCATCAACCGATTCATCGCCGGTTCCGAGACCGGGGCCAGCGGCTTGCGCATCCAAGTCAGCGGCGGCGGCTGCTCGGGGCTCCAATACGGCCTGAAGCTCGAACCGGCCGCCGCCACCGGCGATGTGGTCGTCGAATCCGGCGGGGTCAAGGTTTTCGTCGACCCGGCCAGCGCGTCGTCGATTGCCGGGGTCACCGTCGATTTCGTCGAGGGCATGGAAGGCTCCGGCTTCAAATTCACCAATCCGAACGCCAAGAACCCGTGTTCTTGCGGCAAATCCTTTTCCGCCTGATATCTGGAGCGTAAACACATGTGGGATTATTCAGACAAGGTCAAAGAGCATTTCTTCCAGCCGCGCAATGTCGGGGCGCTCAAAGGCGCCAACGGCATCGGCGACGTGGGCTCCATCTCCTGCGGCGATGCCTTGCGGCTCAGCATCATCGTCGATCCTGACACCGATGTGATCGAGGACGCGAGTTTCCAGACTTTCGGCTGCGGCTCGGCCATCGCCTCGTCCTCGGCGTTGACCGAAATCATCAAGGGCATGAAGGTGGAAGACGCGCTGAAAGTCACCAATGACGACATCGCCGATTATCTCGACGGCCTGCCGCCGGAGAAGATGCACTGCTCGGTGATGGGCCGGGAAGCCCTGCAAGCCGCCATCGCCAATTTCAAGGGCGAGGAATGGGCGGACGACCACGAGGAGGGCGCGTTGGTGTGCAAATGCTTCGCCGTCGATGAAAAGCTGATCGAAGGCTTGGTCCGCTCCAAAAACCTGCATACCGTCCAGGAAGTGACCAACTACACCAAGGCCGGTGGCGGCTGTTGCGCCTGCCATGAGGGCATCGAGGAAATCCTCATGCGGGTGATGGAGGAGCGCGGCGAGATTTTCGACGCGGACAGTGTACCCGTGGTCGTCGCACCGGAGCCGGAGCCTCTGCCCATCGCCGCCAAGGCTACCGGCGGCATGACCTCGTTGCAGCGCATCCGCCGCATCGAGGCGGTGATCGAATCCATCCGCCCGAACCTGCGCATGGACGGCGGCGACGCCGAACTGGTGGAAGTGGACGGCAACACCATCTACATCAAGATGATTGGCGCGTGTGCCGGTTGCGGCATGGCCTCAATGACCATCGGCGGCATCCAGCAGCGCTTGATGGAAGAGTTGGGCGAGTTCATCAAAGTCGTCCCGGCGGAAAAACTGGCGCAGCCGCCAAGGCGGGTGGCCCATGGCTGACATTTACCTAGACAACAACGCCACCACCCAATGCGACCCCAAAGTCGTCGAGGCGATGCTGCCGTTTTTCCTGGAACAGTTCGGCAACCCTTCATCCATCCATAGTTTTGGGGCCGGGGTGGGCAAGGCATTGGGGCGGGCGCGCAAACAGATCCAGGCGTTGCTCGGCGCGGCGCACGATTCGGAAATCATCCTGACCTCGTGCGGCACCGAATCCGACAACACCGCCATCCTGTCGGCGCTGAAATGCTTCCCCAACCGCAAGGAAATCATCACCACGACGGTCGAGCATCCGGCGGTGTTGGCGCTATGCACCCAACTGGAAAAGGAAGGCTACACCCTCCACCGCCTCGGCGTGGATAACAAAGGCCGGTTGGATTTGGACGGATATAAGCGCGTGTTGACGCCCAACGTCGCCATTGTCTCGGTGATGTGGGCCAACAACGAGACGGGTAATCTGTTTCCGGTGGAGGAAATGGCGGAAATGGCCCATGCGGCGGGGGTGCAGTTCCACACCGACGCGGTGCAAGCCGTCGGCAAGGTGCCGATCAACCTGAAAGACACCCAGATCGACATGCTCTCGGTGTCCGGCCACAAACTCCATGCCCCCAAAGGCATCGGCGTGTTGTATTTGAAACGGGGTTCGAGGTTCCGGCCGCTGTTTCGCGGCGGGCATCAAGAACGCGGTCGCCGGGCCGGGACTGAAAACGCCGCCTCGGTGGTGGGTTTGGGCAAGGCGTGCGAACTGGCGATGGAGCACATCGAGTTCGAGAACAGCCAGGTCAAGGCGCTGCGCGACCGCTTGGAGCAAGGCATCTTAGCGCGGGTGCCGAATTGCTTCGTCACCGGCGACCCCGACAACCGTCTGCCGAACACCGCCAACATCGCGTTTGAATACATCGAGGGCGAGGGCATTTTGATGCTGTTGAACAAGGCGGGCATCGCGGCCTCTTCCGGCTCGGCCTGCACGTCTGGATCGCTGGAACCCTCGCATGTGATGCGGGCGATGGACATCCCCTACACGGCGGCGCATGGCACGATCCGCTTCTCGCTGTCGCGCTATAACACGCAAGTCGAAGTCGACCGGGTGATCAGCGCAGTGCCGCCCATTGTGGCGGAATTGCGCAGGCTGTCGCCGTACTGGGGCGAGGACGGCCCGGTCACCGAGCCGGAAAAGGCGTTCGCGCCGGTTTATGGGTAGAGAATAAACATGAACCCCCGCACCATGATTATCGACGACACCACCCTGCGCGACGGCGAGCAGTCGGCGGGGGTGGCCTTTTCCCTGGAGGAAAAGATCGACATCGCCACACGCCTGGACCGCCTCGGCGTGCCGGAGTTGGAAATCGGCATCCCGGCCATGGGGCCTCGGGAGCGCGAGGAAATCCGCGCCCTCGCCGGGCTGGGCCTTAACGCCAGGATGCTGGTGTGGTCGAGGATGCGCGAAGAGGATATTGGCGAATGCCTGAACCTGGGCGTGGGCTTTGCCGATTTGTCGATCCCGGTGTCCAGCCAGCAGATCAGGCTGAAATTGAAGCGCGATGAAGGCTGGGCCTTGGCGACGATTGAAACTTGCGTCAGACAAGCCCGCGAAGGCGGCTTGGCGGTCTGCGTGGGGATGGAGGACGCCTCGCGGGCCGACCGCGATTTTTTGCTCAAGGTGGCCGAGGCCGCCCAGGCCGCCGGGGCCGAGCGCATCCGCTTTGCCGACACGGTGGGCGTGATGGAGCCTTTCGGCGTGTTGGAAACCATCAAGGCGTTGCGGGCCGCCACCGATTTGGACATCGAGATGCATGCCCACGACGACTTGGGGCTGGCCACCGCCAATACCTTGGCGGCGGCGGTGGCCGGGGCGACCCATTTGAACACCACGGTCAACGGCCTGGGCGAGCGGGCCGGCAATGCCGCGCTGGAGGAGGTGGTGGTGGGCTTGCGCCAATTGTACGGTATTGAAACGGGCATCGACCTGCGCGAATTCCAGGGATTGTCGGCCTGTGTCGAGACCGCCTCCGGCGAACCGGTGGGCTGGCGCAAGAGCCTGGTCGGCAAGCGGGTGTTCAGCCACGAGGCCGGCATCCATGTCGACGGCCTGCTGAAAGACCTGGCGAACTACCAGGGCGTGGACCCCGCCATCGTCGGGCGCAGGCATCAATTCATCTTAGGGAAGCATTCCGGCTCCCGTGCCGTGATGAGCGTGTTCGCGGATTTGGGGTTCGTATTGGAACAGCGCGAGGCGGCGGCGGTGCTGGTCAAAGTCCGGCAATTCGTCGCCCGCCACAAGCGCTCGCCGGAAACCGGCGAATTGCTTGCCCTGCACCGGCATCTAAACCTTCAGACCGGCTCGGTTTTCAAAACCGGGCCGGTCTCGCTTGACTTTTAAACTTGCAACCAGAGGCCAGCCGCCATGACTATCGAATCCAAGCCTGAAAACTTACAAGACTTGCCGGACAATAAAACGATGGAAGCCTCTGCCAACGAGTCGGTGGAATCCCGCAAACCCCTGATCCTGCCGCCGCCGGTACCCGGCCAGACCGCCTGGAGCATCATGCCGTGGTGAGCGTGTCCATTGCCCAAGGGCCGCCGCTTAGGCAATCGCTGCCGGGGCAGATGAAGGAGGATGTCACTTGCGTGTTCGCCCGCGACCCGGCGGCGCGCAACCTGCCGGAAGTCCTGTTGATTTACCCCGGCGTCCATGCCGTGCTGGTTTACCGCATCAGCCATAGGCTTTGGCTTTCGGGGTGGAAATTCGCCGCCCGCTGGCTGTCGTTCATGGGTCGCTGGCTGACCAACGTGGACATCCACCCCGGCGCGAAAATCGGCCAGCGCCTGTTCATCGACCATGGTGCCGGGGTGGTAATCGGCGAAACTGCCGAAATCGGCAACGATGTCACCCTGTACCACGGCGTCACGCTGGGCGGCACGTCATGGAACAAGGCAAAGCGCCACCCCACCCTGGGCAACAACGTGCTGGTCGGCTCGGGGGCGAAAATACTGGGTCCGATTTATTTGGGCGACAATGTCCGCGTCGGGGCCAATTCGGTGGTGAACAAGAACGTGCCGGCCTGCTGCACCGTGGTGGGCATACCGGGCCGCATCGTCCACCGCAAGGGCGTGCAAATCCAAAATGCCTTTGGCATCGAGTTGGACCACCATCTGATCCCCGACCCGGTGGGCAAGGCGTTGCATTGCCTGGTCGAGCGCATGGACAAAATGGAAAAGGGCATGGCCAAGGCCAAACGGCCCGTCAAAAACGACTGCGCACACTGCGAGGCGGAGGATGCCTGCCATGTGCATTCGCAATCGGAACCTGATTTGAGTTTCAAATCAATCGTGAAATATCCGTAGGGGCGGGTTCCAAACCCGCCCTATGACCTTCAAGGCAACAAGGGCGGGTTTGGAAAAGGGCGGGTTTGGAACCCGCCCCTACGTGTGAACTTTAAAATAAAATTAGAATGGGAACCTTTGTGGAGGAAATCTGATGGATCTGATGGATTTTGAAGGCGAGAAGCTTTACTTTGAAGAATCCCTCCCGCCTGAAGTCGAGGCGCTGCTACAGCAAGCGGGGGACCTTTATGGCGATGGCGCGGCGGAACAGCCTTTGGCTGAAGCTTTGCGGCTTGCGCCCGAGTCGCTTAACGTGCTGGTGGCAATGTATCGCTTGTATTACTACCAGCACCGGCTGGAGGATGCGCTAACCATTGCCCGGCTTGCCTTGTCCGTCACCGCCAAGCGCTTGGAGGTTCCTGAAGACTGGAATCTATTGACGGTGGCACATATCGGCCAAGCCGGGCCGGCCTCCATGGCCTTGTTCCGCTTTCACCTGCTGTCGCTGAAGGCCCTGGCCTATTTGCACTTGCGCCTAGGCCGGCCAGCGGAGGGCAGGGCGATATTGACGAAATTGCTGGAACTGGACAGCCACAACCGGCTGGGGGCCAGGCAACTGTTGGAAGTGGCCGAAACCGTGGCGGATTAGTTTTCCGGTTCCCATGCCCGGCATCACTGCCATTAAGTTAAGGAGATTGGCGGTATTTGGTTTTGTGGGAGCCGCGCCCTCGCGGCGATAGAACAGGCGGGGAACATGGCCCCTTGAACCCAATCGCCGCGAGGGTGCGGCTCCCACACTAGGCTAAACTTAACGGCAGTGATGCACCGGCGTGACAACCCATTTAGCCGCTCCAGCGGCGTTGCGGCGCAAGAGCGTCGCCATAGGCATTCCCACGCTGGAGCGTGGGAACGGGAAAAACAACTCGGAGAACCCAACATGAGCTTTGCAGACGACCTGGAAAACCTGGAATCCGCCGAGGAATTCCTCGACTACTTCGGACTGGAATACGACACCGGGATTGTGCAGGTCAACCGCCTGCATATCCTGCAACGCTTCCACGACTACCTCGCCAAGGGCGAAGCGGCTTTGCCGGACGGCGACGACGCCAGGCGCGAAGTTTACAAGAGCCTGCTGTCGCGGGCCTACCAGGATTTCGTGGAATCCGACGCCCTTACCGAGAAGGTGTTCAAGGTGTTCCACATGCACGGGCCGCAAACCACCTTCGTGCCCGTCGGCGACCTATTGAAATAAGCGGCTTCCAAACTGGCTTGGTTTTTAAAACCGAGCGGGTTTGGGCAGGCTTCCGTCCCCAACATGCAGAAACCATTTTATGTGCGAAGAAGGCTACGAACGCTACGATTACGGCGACGAGGTGCGGGTCGTCCGCAATGTCCGCAACGACGGCACCTATCCGGGCCTGGATGTCGGCGCGCCCCTGGTCCGGCGCGGGTCGGTGGGCTATGTGGTCAACGTCGGCACGTTTTTGCAAGACCAAGTGATCTACTCGGTGCATTTCCTCAACGAGCAACGCCTGGTCGGCTGCCGCGAGGAAGAGTTGATCCCCGCCGACGCGCCGTGGACGCCCAGCCAGTTCGAGTTCCGCGACAAGGTGGCAAGCCGCATCAACCTAGCGGTGGGCGGGGAAATCGTCGCGCCAATCGGGGCGGAGGGGGAAATCCTCAAAGTCTTGCGTCACAGTGACCCGACCCAAGTCCAATACCATGTGCGCTTTCCGGGCCGGACTTTGCAAGTGCCGGAAAACGCCCTACTGCCCTTGAGCCATAAGGAGGAAGCCCATGCGCCCAGTGCCTAGCCCGGCCAATTCCATTGGGGCGGAAATGCCCTACAACCGCTTGCGGACTGCGTTGGCGCTGTTCGGCAAGCCGCCCGTCGAGCTTGACCCCGACGAAAGGCAGCGGGTGTATGCCCAGGCGGAAAAGGAATACCAAATCGAGCAATCCATCCTGGAAGCTCCCGAGGCCGTCGGCGTCATGGTCGGCGACGCCGAACTGGGCAGGGCGTTTGCGGAAGTTCGGGCCAAGTACCCAGACGGCGAGGCATTCCTCTCAGGGCTGGAGGCGGGCGGGCTGGATGAAAGCCTGTTGAGGCAGGCATTGGCCCGGCAGTGCAAGGTCAACACCATCCTCGACAAAGTGGATGCCGCCACCCCGGTGGAACTGTCCGAGGTGGACATCGGCATTTACTACCACGCCCATTTCGACAAATTCCAGCAGCCGGAACGCCGCGACGCCTACCACATCCTCGTCAGCGTCAACGAAGACTTCCCGGAGAACGCCCGCCCCAAGGCATTGGAGCGCATTCTTGTCCTAGCCGAAAAGCTGGGGCGCAGCCCAAGGCAGTTCGCCGAATTGGCGCAGCGCCACTCCGAATGCCCCACCGCCATGCGCGGCGGGCGCATCGGCCTAGTGCGGCGCGGGCAACTGTACCCGGCAATCGACGAAGCCCTGTTCCGCCTCCGCCCCGGCGAACTCAGCGCGGTGGTCGAGACCGAAATCGGCTTCCATGTCGTGTTCTGCAAAACCATTGAACCGCCGCACACGCTCTCCTTGAAAAGCGCCACGCCGCACATCCGCAAGATCCTCGGCAGACGCATCCGCGAAAGCCGCCGCCGCCTGTGGATCGCGGGTTTGATGACAACCACCCCGGGGAAACCGACACCATGACCCAGACCGACGACAACTATCATGACCATTGTTCCTTCTGTGGCACCCGGCAATCCCCCGCCACCCCGCTGATCGCCGGGTTGGAAGGTTCCATCTGCGAGGCCTGCGTCCGCCTGGCCGACCAGGTCGTCACCAACTGGGGGCGCAAGCGCATCCTCAACGAATTGCACGGGCCGATCCCCAAACCCGCCAAGATCAAGGAAATCCTCGACGGCTATGTGGTCGGGCAGGATCTGGCCAAGGAAATCCTCGCCGTGGCGGTCTACAACCATTACAAGCGGCTCAAGCACGAAAGCGGCGACGCCGGTTTCAGCCACCTGCACGCCGAGGTCGAGCTGGGCAAGTCCAACATCCTGCTGGTCGGCCCGACCGGCACCGGCAAGACCCTGCTCGCATCGACCTTGGCTAAAATCGTCGGCGTCCCCTTCGTGGTCGCCGACGCCACCACCCTGACCCAGGCCGGTTATGTCGGCGACGATGTGGAGCACATCCTGGTGCGCCTGCTGGAAGTCGCGGAGGGCAACGTCGGCCGGGCGGAATGGGGCATCGTCTACCTAGACGAGGTGGACAAGCTGGCCCGCAGCCCGGAGATGGCCACCAACACCCGCGACATTTCCGGAGAGGGTGTGCAACAGGCGCTGTTGCGGCTGGTGGAAGGCGCACAGGTGAAAGTGTCCTTGAAAGGCAAGAAGCGCGACAACACTGCGGATGAAACCCTCATCGACACCCGCAACATTCTGTTCATCGCCGGCGGGGCCTTCCCCGGCCTGGAAAAGCATGTGGCGAAACGGCTAGCCCCTGCCAAGACCGGCATCGGCTTCCACGCCAGCCCGGTGGACGCCGGGGCGAAGCCGGGGCTGGATGTGTTGCTCAACGAAACCCAGCCCGGCGACTTGCGCCAGTTCGGCCTGATCCCCGAATTCATCGGCCGCTTCCCGGTGCTCGCGCCGCTGGAGCCGCTGGACGAGGCGGCCCTGATCCGCATCCTCACCGAACCCAAAAACGCCCTGGTCCGCCAATACCAGAAGCTGTTCGCCTACGAAAACGTCAGCCTGGAATTCACCGTGGAAGCCCTCAAGCGCGTCGCCCAAAAAGCCATCGAACGCGACACCGGGGCGCGCGGCCTGCGCGGCATCCTGGAACAGGTGTTGCGCAAACCCATGTTTGAAATCCCCTCCTTGTCGGGGGTGGAGTGCTGCGTCGTCGACGAGGACGTCATCGACGGGGCCGCCGAGGTCAAAACTACGCAGGTCGATCTGCAAACCCTCGCGGAAGCAGCAATTCTCATTTTGGCGATTATCCGTTAAAGTAGCCACATTACCCACACTTGAATCCCACTAATGAGCGCACCTTTTGGCCCCTTGGCCCTGACCCTTGACGACATCACCCGGCAGATTCG
>Ga0268283_1001097_pt1 | contig 13817 bp, 9 predicted proteins | sample saktaG_13_FD_190140 | JGI IMG/M metagenome (GOLD analysis project Ga0268283, IMG submission 190140) | Saline water microbial communities from Sakinaw Lake, British Columbia, Canada - sak_2013_06_06_36m | ecosystem: Environmental > Aquatic > Non-marine Saline and Alkaline > Saline ... | reverse complement strand
AACAACTGCGTGACCTCCTTGATAGGGCGGTTCAGCGACGCCTGATGTCAGACGTGCCATTGGGCACTTTCCTCAGTGGTGGCATTGACTCATCGGCAGTCACGGCCTTTGCGGCCAGGCATCTGGGCCCCGGCAAGCTGAATACCTTTAGCATGGGTTTCGAGGAAGCGAGCTTCGACGAATCCCGTTATGCAAACATGGCGGCGCAGTCGCTCAATACTCGTCATTTTCCAGAAATTCTCTCCCTCGAACAGGCATCGAAACTCTTGCCCAGGATCAGCGACGCGCTGGACGAACCCATGGGGGATAGTTCCCTGCTGCCGACTTATCTGTTGGCCGGTCACGCACGCAAGCACGTCACCGTGGCCCTTGGGGGTGACGGGGCCGACGAGTTGTTTGCGGGCTACGATCCTTTTCGGGCGCTCAAGTGGGCGGAGCTTTATCACAAGATCATCCCCCGGCCGATCCATGCGGCCATCCTTGGCATGGCCGGACGTTTGCCGGTTTCCCACAGCAATATGAGCTTCGATTTTAAAGTCAAGCGAACCCTGCGCGGGTTAAGTTATTCACCCAAATATTGGTCACCCATCTGGATGGCAACACTCGCCCCGGCCCAGTTGGAGCGATTGTTTGGTGAACCAGTGGACTTGGAGGACTTGTACTCCGAAGCGATCGAAGCCTGGGACAGATGCACCCAGCCGAACTTGGTGGATCGCACTATGCAGTTCTACATCGAACTATACCTGCAGGATGATATCCTGGTGAAGGTCGACCGGGCCAGCATGATGCACTCGTTGGAAGTGCGCTGCCCGTTCCTGGACATTGATCTAGTGGACTTTGTCCGGCGCATTCCCAACGATTTCAAATACCGGCATGGGGAAACGAAATATATTTTGAAGAAAGCCCTGGAGCCGGTACTTCCCCGCGAAATCCTTTATCGGCCCAAAAAGGGCTTTGGGGTTCCGATTGGCAAGTGGTTCCGCGAAGGTGCATTTACCTTCGATTCTTCGCGAGCGGTTTGTGGCCTGCAACAGGGGGTTGCGCAAGAACGGATCAAAGCGCATTTCGAAGGCCGGGTCGATGAAAGGGCTTTTCTCTGGAACTACTGGCTTTTAGAACGGTTTGAAAACCGGATGCCCGATGCCGTTCATCAACGATGAATATTAAAAAATGGGCTCTTGGACTTGTCGAAGGGCACACCACTTGTCATGGATTCTGAAAAACTAGAAAGGCAGATTCCACCGGGAGCCAGCCTTAATGTGATTGCTCATGCAACATAAGCTTATTCGTTACTTAATGGAAATGACCAGTTTTATTAGTTCCCGCTGGCGATTTCTCTTAGGGGGTATGTCACTTGTCTGGATAATTGTCATCGCTGTCGCTCAGTATTCAATGGCTAAGCAAAACTACCCTTTACAGAATTCTTTAATTCAGCACGAGACTGGTTGCGCTTACATCTCCTTACTACTTGAACGTCCTTTGGCATCGCCGTTTACCGATTATGTTGGTGATTCACCTTGGAATGCCCATATTTCTAGACTGCTCCTCCTTGAAGACGGCAAGGTTATAGGGCAGCCACATGTTTCACATGACAAAATCCGTACCAATGGCATGGGCAACTATTCCCATTGGGGAAACTCACTTTATTTTTCCGCTTCAGATTGCAGCGACCCACGAACCAATGGTCGGCACTATGAGGTCGTGATGCAATCAACGCTTACGCAGTGGGCCTATGCTTCATGGTTTGTTGCAGCTATTGGTGTTCTGCTAATCCTAGATGACCTATATTCGTTCGGCCTTTTCAGAAAAATAAATAAGATTTTAAATGCATTGTTAGTGCCAGTGAATGCTTCGCAACGTCCACTCTTGGCGGGTACTGTATTGTTCATATTGTTAATTTATGCTTGGGGCTATCTCATGTCTATCTGGGAATCGGGCAGTACAATAAACCCGCTCGCCTTGGGGTGGTATCAAGTAAGTGACTCCAGTAGCTATTGGTTATGCTCGAATAGTGTTCTTGATGTAGGAAATTTTGAGGCACCTGGTGCAACTGGAACGAATGAATGGTGTCAGCGTAGATCTATCTATCCTACATTTCTATCTGGAATTATCTTGATTGCCCAGCGCAATATTTTCGCAACCCTTCTGATTCAAGCATTGATAACATGTACAGCGATTTATATTATTGTGCGTAGAAGCGCGAATTTCGTTGGATACTTTGGCGCATTGCTTTGCACGGTCTTACTGTTCAAATACGCGATGGTCGATGTGTTTGCATTGACCATGACAGAAAATGCTGGCTTGATTTTCGGTTGTGTTGGCTTAGCAATGCTGCTGGTTGCCGCTGGGCGAAAAAATATTGCTTGGATGGCGGCAGGAATAGCGATGATTTCTATTGCCATGAATGCAAGAGCGGGTGCCTTTTTTATTTTGCCATTCTTGGTGTTGTGGGCAGGTGCCACGGCGCATTTATCCAGAAAAAAAGTTTGGCAATGGATCGGTGTGTCAATAATTGCAATGCTGGCAGGTTTTGTGTTGCAGGCTATGCTAGTGCTCGCTGTGGGCGGTAGTCCGGGCAATACACATGGTAATTTTTCCTATACTTTGTACGGGCTATCGGTCGGGGGAAAAGGGTGGCAACAAGTACTTACCGACCATCCCGAAGTAATGGGGCCGGATGCGCAGATGTCAAAGGCGATTTATGCGCTCGCCTGGCAAAATATATCTTCTCAACCACTAGTTTTTTTGCAAGGAATGGAAAAGAATTTCTCGCTCTTGATAACCATGGGAACCTATGGATTTGAGAAGTTGGGGACATGGGCACCCCTATTTACAGCAGGTTGGTGGCTGGCTTGGATACCTCTGCTCATCAACCGCAGAAATCCGGTTTACCTTCTGGTCGGCCTATCCTCACTGGGGATTGCGCTTTCTGCCCCCTTATTGTTGGGCGATGGAGGTGCTAGGGTCTTCGCGGCTTCCGTTGCTGTAGACGTTCTGCAGATGTCTATAGGGCTTTCATGGGTAGGAATTGTTTTTATGCAGGGCATAAAGCGAGCATTGCAAGTAACGCCCATCTTGAGTGCTTACAAAGATTCGATGTCCAATAGAGTCACTTTGGAAACAGGATTTGTAATATTTCTTTTGTTGTTACTACTTATTCCTCATACTCCATTAAGGCATTTTCAGAATCCCAAACCTGTGAAGGTGGTTCAATGTGTTAATGATGAATATAGTGTAGTTACACGCATAGGGAGTGGTGGAGCAATGTTGCTGGATTTCGTTGCAGATGATCACCCAATAGACTTTTTCAAAGGGGAAGTCAAACGCGATGTTTTTTTGGGGAGGTTGTCCCCCTCGTTGTGGTGGTATGAACAGATCAAAAACTTTACAGGAAACAGTTTGCTTTTCGCATATCAACAAGACAGGACAGACCTTTATGCACCGGGACCATACCCGGTATACTCCGATCAACATTTGACCAAGTTCGATGGACACACTGTTCAATTGTGTATCGATAAACAAGTGAAACAGACGATATTCGACTTATCATACCGAAAATTAAATTCTATAAAAGCATTGGATTGAATGCATGGCAACGTTTACTACCGAAACCTTTAAGGCGGAAGCCTCACAATATCAAGTACACCGAAGATCTTACTGGAGCGCCATCTACAACAGCGCGTCCAATTCTTGGGGTGGCTACTACCGGAATAGGTTGCAGATTACATATCGCCATCTGGTACCTGAGGGTGCAACGGTTCTGGAGTTGGGGTGTGCATGTGGCGACCTGCTTTCGGCTCTTAAGCTATCACAAGGAATCGGCGTTGATTTCTGTCCTGAAGCTTTAGAAAAAGCACGGACGGCACATCCTCATCTGGAGTTCGTACTCGCAGATGCGCATGACCTTGATCTCGGTACCAGAACATTCGATTACATCATTGTTTCCGAATTGGTGAACGATCTTTGGGACGTGCAGGCTGTGCTGGCCCAGTTGCAGCCCTATTGCGCATCCCATACGCGATTGGTCTTCAACTTTTACAGCCACTTATGGGATATCCCACTGCGTACGGCACAGAAACTCGGCGTTGCAACGCCCAATCTTCCGCAAAACTGGCTCACACGGCACGATATGGAAAATCTTTTGGAGATCGCTGGTTTCCAGCCCTTGAGGGAGTTGGAAGAGGTCATTGCGCCACTCCCGATACCGCTTATCTCTAATTTTGCCAATCGCTACCTGGCAAAAATATCACCTTTCCGCTTTATGGCCATGGCCAACTTCATGCTGGCCCGTCCTTTGCGCAAATCGATACCCCTCAACCCTACCGTTTCAGTGATTGTCGCAGCCAGAAATGAGTCTGGGCATATTGAAGAGTTGATGGCGCGCATCCCTGAGATGGGAGGTGGCACAGAAATTATTTTTGTAGAGGGCAACTCGACGGATGATACCTACGAGGCTATCGGGAGATCGATTGCCGCACACCCTGATCGCAACTGCAAATTACTCAAGCAACAGGGAAAAGGCAAGGGCGATGCGGTTCGCGCCGGCTTCGATATTGCCAAGGGCGATATCCTGATGATACTCGATGCCGATATTACGGTGCCACCCGAAGACCTCCCACGGTTTTATGAACTGATGGCGAACGGTTCTGCCGAATTTGTCAATGGTGTGCGTCTGGTTTATCCGATGGAAGACGATGCCATGCGTTTCGCCAACCTGCTGGGCAACAAATTTTTCTCCTGGGCCTTCAGTTGGTTGTTAGGTCAGCCGATACGCGACACCTTATGCGGCACAAAGGTTTTGTGGCGCAGTGGCTATCAACGGATTGCTGACAATCGCTCGTATTTTGGCGATTTCGACCCATTTGGCGATTTCGATTTGCTTTTTGGTGCGGCACGGCTCAACCTTAAAATCATGGAAGTCCCAATTCGTTACCGGGCGCGGCGCTATGGCGAGACCAACATTTCCCGTTGGAGTCATGGGTGGCTGTTATTGAAAATGGTTGTTTTTGCGGCCCGCCGCATCAAGTTTATCTAAATCTATCTCTCTAATGGGTATTCTTGACAAACTATTGGGGCATCCTTTGACGCGCGGTTTGTCTGTGGATGATCCTCGCACGACCCTGCTTAGGCGGAGCATCATCCAAGACAAGGCTTTTTTACGTGCGCTTTATGCCGAGTGGTATAAGCGGATAATCAGCGCTTTGCCCAAGAAGGATGATGTGCTTGAGTTGGGCTCGGGGGCGGGCTTTTTGCGGCAGTTTCTCCCCGAAGTGATCACCAGCGAAGTATTCGAGACGTCGGGTGTCAGATTAATCGCCGATGCGTGTGATTTGCCATTGCCGGATAAATCCCTCGACGCCATCGTAATGACCGATGTGTTTCACCACATTCCTGATGTAGGTCGTTTTCTTCTGGAGGCAACACGTTGCGTTCGTCAAAGGGGGAAAATTGTAATGATCGAACCATGGCGCACACCATGGTCTGAATGGGTTTATACGCACCTTCATTCTGAGCCTTTTTCTCCAGAGGGCGGCTGGAAAATTCCAAGTACAGGCCCACTGTCTGGCGCCAATGGCGCACTGCCGTGGATCGTATTTCACCGTGATAGAGCCCTGTTTGATGCCGAGTATCCGCAATGGCGCATCAAAACTATTGAACCGATGATGCCCTTTAGCTACCTGCTTTCCGGCGGGGTATCCATGCGCAGCCTGATGCCCGGCTGGTTGTATCATCCAATCCGTGCCTTGGAGCGGGCCCTTGGCCAAAGGCAATGGGCCATGTTTGCGTTGATCGAGCTGGAGCGTGTACCGTGAGCGGGCGCAACTGGAAACGTCAAGCCGCAGTCGGCGCAGGATTTGTGCTGAGCGCATTTTTTCTGTGGTTGGCTCTGCGCCAGGTCGATGTTGCGAGCCTTGGCAAGGCATTTGCCACCCTTAGTTATATTCCAGTCTTGCTGTGTGCGGGAGCGCTCTCGCTCGGAATCATATTAAGGGCGGTACGATGGCATGTCATCGCCGGCTTTGCGAAAGCGGAGCAGCACCATTTCTCGCGCGCCACCAATCTCGGCATTCTTGCCAACCTTATTTTTCCAGGCCGTGCCGGTGAATTCATCCGGGTGATCACGCTCGCAAAGCTCTCGCGCTCTTCGCTCCCCGGTCCGTTGGCAAGTGCATTGATTGACCGTCTGATCGATGTATTTGTCCTTCTTGCCAGCGCTTCTGTGCTTTATTGGCTTTTTCCCATTAGCACGTTAATCGACAAATGGCTGACTACTTTTTTGGTCGCAGGCTGCACGGTTACGTTGCTTATTGTTTTTTACGCAAGAAGTTCGGGGATTGGCGAAGCCCTAATTGTGAGACTGACTAAACGTTGGCTCCAACGCTGGCCGTTAGAGCCTGAAGTTTTTCTGGCTGAACTTCGGGGCGAGTTTCGTCGCCTGCTGGGTAGATGGCTAAGCATTGAGCTTTTGTTCCTAGCGGCATTGATCTTGGTTACCGACTACGGTGCCATCGCCGCATTGTTTCAGGCATTTGCCCTGTCGCTTCCAGTTGAAGCGCCCTTGTTACTCTGGGTTTTCCTGGCAGCAGGTTCTGCCCTACCTTCTGCGCCGGGCTATGTCGGAGTATACCAGGTCGCCGCCGTCTGGGCATTGTCGCTTTTTACCGTCCCTGCACCAATAGCCGTCGCCATCGCGACCGTTCTGCAGATTACAACACTGGCCGTGGCTATCATCATGGCAGGCCCGGGGGCTTTTGGAATTTTCAAGCGCATGCTTTTCCAGAAAAATGCTGTTTAACGCTAAAATTTCGGAGTTCATTGTTTATCCCTAGGCGCAACGGACTTCTTATCGGCGGCAAACCGGACAGCCGAGGTCGTTTTCAAGACTCATTTTTTTGGAAGAGGCTGTAACTTAAAGTTTGAATTACTGGTTGTAATGATGGTTAGTGAAGCTTCGGCGGATCAATCTATCGCTGGGTTCTAAAATGTAGAAGAAGATTGTATTTGTTTTGATGCCATAGAGGACACTAAATGATATTACCAACACGCATGACCCATGAGCTATTATTTTCCGTTGTGGTTTTAAGTTCCTTTGTGACTTATTGGCTATTACTGGGCGGTTTTTTTGATCATGTCTATGAGCCTGATACTGATTTTTCCTTGATAGTTCAATATATTACGGCGATTGAGAATTTCAATATCAAGGCATTGCCAGTGCCAAGCGGACACTACCCATACTTTGATGGTGGTAGCATACTCTATGCTATTTTTGCAATGTTGTTACAGGCGTTAGGTGTTTGGTCAGAATTTTCAACCAAGGAAAGCATTTATATTTTTAGTGTATATGCCGTAAATATAGCTTTATACAGTATTGGAGTCGGGATTTTTTATCGTATTTGCCATAGGCTTTCAGGATCCTTGTTGTTATCCTGCGTACTAGCAATGATGTTTGCAATATCACCGATGATTTTAGACATCAACCCGCTAAGAATTGATTATGTGATATACTCCCTAACAATTTTTGTATGTTATTTATGTATTTTGATTCTTCAAGGGGTTATCAGCAAATCCGTTGTGTATTCATTGGGAGTCACAAGCGCCTTCTTGGTGACAACAAAAGTAACGGGGGTAACATTCCTTTTATTGCCGTTTTTGTGCTTTATGTTATCTTGGCGTGAAAACTATTTGCCTCTTATAGTACGAGGTTTTCTAGCATCCTTTTTAAGTATGTTTATGGTGCTAATGGTTAGGTATTTGTATCATGGAATATTGGTTCATACTTTTATTGGCGGAATTCAAGAAGTCAGGCGATGGTCTGACATCTTGCCTATGGAGCCTTACTGGTTCTATAACATCGACAATTTCACTGCGTATGGCAAAGTATTTCTTTTTATAGCCATTGCCTCCATCTGTATCGTGTCTTTTTATGCTTTATTTAAGCAGGACAGAATATCAATATTTATCCTAGTGCCATTAGTCTGTTTCTCTTTGCTGCTGATGTTATCTCCAAAGTTTTCTCGCTGGGGAACTGTAATTTCTATTTATTATTTCCTGACAATCGCTGTGGCTCTTGCGTATACATACAAGTTCTTTAATAGATTTACCCCTAGGTTTGTTAACGACAAGTTGGCACTATTGGCAATTTGCATTTTGTTATTGCCATCAGGTTTGGCGTTTTCAGAGAAATACAGAGCTGTTTATAAGGCAACGGAACATAAGGCAGCGGCTATAAAATCAACAAAAACCATGCCGATGGATTGGTTTAGAAAAAATGCAACAAAGGATTCTGTTGTATGTATATTTATTCACTCCGATTGGGTTATTCCTCCATTAGCCGAGGTGGGGATGAGGGTTATTTATGGACCATTTAATTTTCCGTACCTCGATCCGGTGCTTATGGGGACATTCCAACCACCGGACGTTGAGAATCTTTCAAGGGAATGTGAATATGTTTTAATAGATGGATTTCATCTTACTGTCATGTTGGGAACATTTACGAAATATGGTCATAAGGGCGTGGAGAAAGCTTGGATGGATTTTTTAGGCACAGGTATGAAGACACACTATGAACATCTATCGTTTACAACGGAGTATCCAGAATGGTCGTGGTGGAACCTCGATCTTTATGTTAGAAAAGCTGGTTAGTTGTATTTGCAGCCCAATGCTTTTTTGGAGTGACACAAAGATCTTTAATATAACCACCATGCATGTTATAATAACCCGTTTAACATCAAGAGACTTACGGCGCATTCCCAACGCTTACAGGTATCGGCATGGCCAAACGAAATATCTGTTGAAGAAGGCCCAGGTGCCGGTACTTCCCCACGAAATCCTTCATCAATGATGAATAATGTAAATATCACCAGCATGAAAATGTCATGGTACAACGCTTGACAAAATCTCTCACATTCTAAGCTTAGTGAACCCATAGGTCATTACTGAATATTATTCGAAATAATTATAATGTTACTATCCAATATTGAATACTTGCCTTTAAGACTAATTAGACGATTTTGCTTTAATGGTAAATTTTTAGATAAATACGGCAGCATTATTCCGTATTACAAGTCAAATTTTAACAAAATTAATCCGCCACAGATAATCTCTAGTTACAAGCAGTACTTAGATCTTGCTAACATAGATTACCAAAGTGTTTCTTCAATTCTTGAAATTGGAGTGGGGAGTACTAACTCCAGCGGATATGAAATGGCTTTGCATGGATTCGCGAACGATGGGCGAATCATTTTGTTTGAACCCTTCGCCGAATTTGATAATGAACTAGACAAGGTTTTGCTAAAAAAAACGAACCTTTGTAATCGCTCTACGGGTAAGGTTAAAAGAATAAAAGATATTTTTGAGGTCGACCCAGATAGCATTGACCTTGTGCTTTCGTACTCAGTGCTTGAGCATGTCACTGATTTTTGTGGGCTAATGTCTGAATTAAAAAGGGTAATGAATCCAAATTCAGTTATGGTACATATTGTTGATTATAGGGATCATTTCTTTAAATATCCCTATCATTTTCTTCAGTTTTCCGATAAGACGTGGGAAGATTACTTAAACCCAGGGGATCTTCCCCGTTGGAGATTAAGTGATCATCTTAAGCACCTAAGCGAACTCAATTTATCAGTGGAGGTATTATATTCTGATATTGATGAGTCTGCGGCGGCAAAGATTAGGCCACATATTAATCCTAGATTTAAAGATTATGATAAAAATTTGTTCGTTGCTAAGTCTGTATTGTTAGTAAGAAAATAAACAAGATGCGAATTCTGATAGTTAATTACGAGTTTCCTCCGATTGGGGGTGGGGCTGCGACAGCGACCTTGTTTTTGGCAAAGTCCTTGTTGGCCAGAGGGCATGAGGTCTGCGTGTTGACCAGTGCTATTGACGATTTGCCCTATCAAACGGTTGAAGATGGGATCGAAGTAGTGCGCCTAAGCACACTGCGCAAGCGGAAGGATCGCGCCGGTATTTTGGAAATGGGTAGCTTTGCCATAGCCGGTATGCTGGGACTTCCGTCTGTGGTTCGAAGATTCAGACCGGACTGCGCCATCGCAATGTTTACAATCCCCTGCGGACATATCGGATTGGCATTGAAGAAAATATGGAACATTCCTTATGTCGTATCACTTCGCGGCGGGGATGTACCCGGCTTTAACCCGAGTGTCAACTGGTATCATAGTTGCCTTCGCCCTTTTAGACACATGATCCTCGGCAACGCATGCGCGGTAGTGGCCAACTCAACGGGTCTCGCAGAACTAGCCCATGAAACTGACCCTTTCCACGTTACAGTTATTCCCAATGGGGTGGACTGTCATTTTTTTCGGCCGTCCGAGCGGGATAAATCTGTAACACATCGTTTTAACTTCTTATTCGTCGGGCGTTTCACCAGTGAACAAAAAAATCTGGCACGCTTGCTTGAAGAACTAGCAACGTTGAATCGAACCTACTCAGGTCAATTTCTCTTCCATGTAGTGGGTGACGGCCCCGAAAGAGAAAGTTTAATGCGTCTGGCACTTCAGTTGGGACTTGAAGCTATTGTGACTTGGCATGGCTGGATTGACCGTGAAAAATTACGGGAAATCTATAAATCAAGCGATTGCCTGGTAAATGTCTCGCTCGTCGAGGGTATGTCGAATGTGATCCTAGAGGCCATGGCCTCTGGATTACCCGTCATTGCCAGTGCCGTGCGGGGAAATACCGAAACCGTCATCCATGGGGAATCGGGGTTGTTGTTCGATCTCGACCAGCCTGATAATCTCCAGCAGATGTTACGCCATGTTCTGGTAGACCGCGATGCTGCAAGGGCGCTAGGACTCCGCGCAAGGGAAATCGCACAGATACGATTTTCGTGGGATTCCGCAGCCGAAAGGTATATGGCATTATTCGATTCTGACACAAAAATTGTAAATACTTATGAATCATATCCACCCGCTAAGTAACGATTATTGTTTGATTGATCAACAGATATTCAATAATGTTTTAGAAACCCAAGGTCTTTTTTTTGAAAATATCTCTCTTGTAGATAGAGAGAAAATAGCGAGTGATTTACTTAATCCAATTAAAGCCGAAAAACAGGCTGAGATTGTAGAAATGTATTGTGACCTAAGGAAAAAGAAAGTTCTTGAAATTGGCTCAGGGGTTGGCGTAAATCATATTGTGTGGACAAAGAAATATGATATTAATGGTTATGGAATCGAGCCCTCAGAAGAGGGATTCTCTTCTTCATATGAAATCTCGAAACACCTGATTGAAAATAATAATCTCGATCCATTACGCATCATTAATGGTGTTGGCGAAGCAATACCTTTTCCAGATAATTCATTTGATATAGTTTACTCGGCTAACGTACTCGAACATACGTCAAAGCCTGAGCTAGTAATACGTGAAGCATTCAGGGTTCTCAAGAACCAAGGTGTTATGCAATTCGTGTATCCAAACTATCATTCGTATTTTGATGGTCACTATGCGGTATTTCATCCCCCTATTTTGTTCCGCGCATTTTTCCCTTGGTATGTAAAAACGATATTTGGCAGAGATCCATCATTTGCTAAAACACTGAGAACAGAATTGAATATTCCGTGGACTCGTTCGCTATTGAAAAACCTCTGCACTAATCATGACCTAGCAGTATTGACCTTAGGGGAAGAAGTGTTTACTGATCGAATGCAGTCCTTAAATTTTGAAGCATGGGCCGGTTTACAAAAGATTGCTAAACTATTAAATATTCTTAAGCTTTTAAAACTCAATAGGATTTTGGCTACTCTAATTATTTTTCTTAATGGACATAACCCAATCATCTTGACGGTTAGAAAAACAAGTGAGAGATAAGCAACACTCCTCCTAAGCGACTCTTGTCAAGCCGATTACATCAAAAAAACTCATGGATGTCATTGATCGAACCGGTGCAGTTTCTGACCATAAATTAAAATTGACTATTTTAAAGTAAGTTATGAAATGGCTACAATTACTCATTAAAATTATTATCAGCATAACATTGCTTATATGGCTCATAAGTTCTGTAAATATTTCGCTGATTTTTTCTATTCTGTTTAAGATTGAGCCAAGTCAATTAGTATTGGTGTTTATTTTAGCCGTCATTGCATGGGCTGTTGCAATTTATAAGTGGAATATTCTCCTTTCACATTTTCGCTATCTTGACCTTGCTGTCCAAACATTTGTTGGGAGTTTTTATTCGCTTGTCTTGCCTGGGCAAATCGCTGGTGAGTTAGTCAAAACTTACCGATTAGGCAAAGGGCGTGTTGATGCCGAGCAGGTTGCGGTATCTGTTGTGGTGGACAAAATCACGGGATTGCTAGGTTTGCTTCTTGTAATGTCCGCTGGCTTGTTTGCATCGGTGGCGTATGTCCCTGAGGGAGTATCGTTAAGCATACTCCTACTTACAATTATGCTGCTCGTTTCCCTTGCATGTGTCAGAATCCCCATGTTTGCGCGAGCGATTGAAAGGATGCTGGATAGTGCCTCACGTCGGGATAATTGGTTTACGCCATTCGTATCACGAGTGGGTCTTCTTTATCAAGCGTGGGCAAATTATCTCAGACAACCTCTCAGACTAGTCTGGGCGACCTTAATGGGGGGAGTATTCCAACTCTTGTGTGTGTGGATAAATGCAAACTTCGCTTTGATTCTTGGAATAAATTTGGCTTTCGCTGATTGGTGCTGGATAATCGGACTAGTTTCCATTGCTCTATTACTCCCAATAACTATTGCTGGTTTCGGGGTAAGGGAGGGAGTATTCGTTAGCTTACTCGCACTTCAAGGGGTTTCCGCCGAAAAATCAATTGCTCTATCCCTCTGTGTGTTTGGTGTTTCATTCATTAGCGCACTCATTGGTTGTTTTCTGGAGTGCATACACATTGTCAATAAAGCACGTGATGGTTCAGCCAGAGGAAATCAAAAAAACCATAATATATTTACTTATATTAATAATTTACATGTCTCTTTCATGATAAAAATAACCCATAATAGATTACCTGTAGTTTCGATGTTCTTAAAATTCCTTGGAGTATCACTTGTATACATAAGCTTTGCCGCATTTGTGTATTTAGCTCATGGAGCTGAGCCGGAGTTAAGTATCGATCACGTTGCCTATTTTAAAATGGCAAAGTCTATCCTCGGAAACCATCCTGATGGTTCATATTGGAAAGAAATTAATTCTACAAAATCCTATGCAGTTCTAATGGCTTATGCCTATGGTGTAACCGGCTCACACATCCTAAGCCTAAAATGGATACTTGCAGGTTTGACAGTATTGCATCTTTATGCTTTTCAATTGATCATGTCACTGTTTACACCGGACTGCTGGAAACAAATACTGTTTTCACTGCTGGGCGCTTTTTATGTATCTTTTGGGGCTACGTTCTGGGGCGTCACTGACTTTTCAGCATCGCTAAATCGTACAGCGGTACTTCCATTAATTCTTTTTGCTATCTGGTTTTTTATAAAAAAATGGGATAGCCCCGTTAAAAACATAATATTCCCGCTTCTTATGGTAGGCTCCATAATTCATCTTTCTGTGTACTATATTATTGGTGTCCTTGCACTGATGGAGATGTCTAGTTTAGTCATCGAGCAGCGATTTCGATTAAATACTCGCATGTTCTCATTTATTTTAATGCTTGCCGTTACTGTATTCTTACAGACTTTAATAAGTCAAAGCAGCCTCGGAACAGGTTCCTATATTTCACAAGCAGCAACTCAAGGCGTTAGTCGAATAGTTCAAAATCAAGCTACAACGGATAATGCTACTCAAGGTGTTAATCGAATAGTTCAAAATCAAGCTACAACGGATAATG
>Ga0268283_1001096_pt1 | contig 13824 bp, 14 predicted proteins | sample saktaG_13_FD_190140 | JGI IMG/M metagenome (GOLD analysis project Ga0268283, IMG submission 190140) | Saline water microbial communities from Sakinaw Lake, British Columbia, Canada - sak_2013_06_06_36m | ecosystem: Environmental > Aquatic > Non-marine Saline and Alkaline > Saline ... | reverse complement strand
TCGAGCTCAATATTAGGGGGGTAAAAGTATTTGCTGAATTACCTCAAAAGTCACTGACCCCATCGGCGCAAGGGTTTGAGGGGGAAGTTTCTCAAGAGTTTGCATTGGTAGCAAACGAGTCGTATACGATTGAGCCTTTGAGCTTGAGCTATTTTGATACGGCAAAAAATCAAATTATGACCCTCAAGAGCAAACCCATTTATGTTGAAGTGGGGGAAGGGTACGAGTTCTCATCACTGCTGGATGTTCCTGAAATAAGTGATTATGGAACACTTAAGCGGTATGCTTTGTATCTGTTTTTCATTGGGTTGGGAGTAGGGTTGAATGAAGCAGTCCGATGGGGATGGAAACATCGCCCAGTAAGACAAAAACGGACCTTTTGGGATGAAGCGAAAACCTCTAAAGAACTGGTGATGCTTCTCTCGCTTTCGGGAGACAAGCGTTATGATGAAGTAATTAGAGCATTGGAAGACGAAAAAATGGATGTACGTGAAGCGAAAAAGAGATTAATTTTGCAAGAGGAAAAACAATGATAACAACAATAAATGCCATACGTACCGAAATAGCCAAAGTCGTGGTAGGTCAAGAAAAGATGATTGATGGCTTGCTTATCGGGCTGTTGTGCGAGGGGCATATCCTCATCGAGGGGATTCCGGGATTGGCGAAAACCACTACTGTCAAAGCGCTTTCAAAAACATTGGGCTTAGGGTTTAAGCGCGTACAGTTTACCCCTGATTTGTTGCCGAGCGATATTTTGGGGGCTGAGGTGTATGATCCTCAAAATAATGGGTTCAAAATCAAAAAAGGGCCTATTTTTACCAATCTTCTCCTTGCCGATGAGATCAATCGCGCTCCTGCCAAAGTGCAATCTGCGTTGCTCGAAGTGATGCAAGAACACCAAGTGACGCTGGGAGATGAGAGTTTTAAACTTTCTCCGCCATTTCTCGTTATGGCAACTCAAAATCCCATCGAAAATGAGGGTGTTTATCCTCTCCCTGAGGCACAGTTGGACCGTTTTATGTTGAAGTTACGTGTGGGATACAACACGACAGAAGAAGAGCTTGCTATTGCACGTCGTGTTGCTTCCTCAACGCACGATGAGATAGAAGCAGTTATTGATAAGTCTATGTTGGAACAACTCAAAGAAAAAGTCAGAAGCATCCATATCGACGAAGAGGTGGAGCGGTATATGATTACATTGGTACAAGCAACCCGTAATCCGCAAGAGTTTGGACTGAGTGAAATCAAAAAATACATCCAGTTTGGGGCGAGTCCTCGTGTGAGCATCGATTTGTTCAAAGCATCCCGTGCCGTGGCATTTTTACGCGGGAAAGAGTTTGTGACTCCTAGCGATATACTGAGTATTCTCAAAGACATTATGCGTCACCGTATTGTCCTCTCGTATGAAGCGGAAGCCGAAAATATTGATGTGGATATGCTCATCGAACAAATCGCCAAAGCCGTACCCGTACCGTAACCGATGAAAAAGACTAAAGAAATTCTCATCCGCGCCCGCCGTCAAATCGTGGGGGATCGTATCGGTAATAATCCTTCCATGTTTCGAGGGGAGGGGTATGATTTTATCGAGCTTCGCGAATACATTAGCGGGGATGATACGCGCCATATTGATTGGAACGTGACGGCAAAACTGCAACGTCCCTATGTCAAAGTTTTTCGTGAGGAGCGTGAGCTAAGTGTTGTTACTGTGGCGATGTTGGGCGGTGCATTGCATTTTGGAACGGATAGATTTAAGATCGAGAGTGTGGCGGAAGCGGTAGCGCTGATCGGATATTCGGCGATAGGCAATGGAGATACGTTTACCCATTATAATTTTCGTGAGGATTTAGTGGATGAGGTTCGAGGATCTAAAAAACGATTTGCCGTAGCAGTGAGCGTAGAAAAGGTCATGAGCACAGAGCTTATAGGACATCGGGCAGATTATAACGTGATGGCTGCGACGCTGTACAAACGGCTGCGACGTAAATCGCTGATTGTCATTATTGGTGATTTTTTCGATATTCCAGCGTTGCAGCTGTTGGCAAAAAAACATGAAGTAGTTGCCGTAGTCGTGCGTGACAGATTTGAGGAAAAGCCTGAAGTTTTGGGATTTGGAAGCTTGAGTGATCCTGAGAGCGGTGCAGTGTTGGAGGGGGATTTTAACACGTCAAGTGTTCAAAAATATGCGCAGAGGGTAAGGGCGCACGATGTGGAACTGTTTGAGAGTTTTCGCTCTTGCGGGGTTCGTGCGGTGAAACTCTATACGGATGCGAATGCCTCTGTGGTATTACGCCGTTTATTTGAAGGACGATCATGAGTGCGTCGATAGATATTCCTCTTCACGATATTATGCCGCTCGTCGAGGTTCCCGATACGTCAATCTATTGGTTCGGTGCCCTTATCGTTGTTGGATTGGTTATTTTTGCCAGCGGTGTATTTTGGTTTTTAAAATGGAAGAGAAGCAAAAAGATCACCCAGCGGCAGCTGCATTACATGGCATTGCAAAAAATCGATTTGAATAACCCTAAGCAAAGTGCGTACACCATCAGTAAAGAGGGATATTTTTTCGCGCATGACAACGAGCGAACTCTTGGTGCATACCACAATCTTTTTAATCGTTTAGAGCCGTATAAATATGCTCCTAGCGTAGAGAAAATCGATGAGGAGACGTTGGGATATTATCATCTGTATCTTGGAATAATTGATGTTTGAGGGTTTTTATTTCGAATTTCCAAAGTTGAGTTTTTTGCTATTTGTTTTTTTAGCGTGTGAAAACCTTTGCCCTCTTCGTTCCCAGATGCTCTATTTTCCTCGTATTTCACATTTTGGTGATGCAGGGGTAAAATCTCCTGCTTGGATGTGGATTTCCAAATGGCTGATGATTGTTTTTTTAATAGTTGCATTAATGTCACCCGTCAAAGAGATCCAAGAGACTCCCCGTTTTGAAGGGTACAGCACGTTGATTGTTGCCGATTCACCGGATGAGGAAATGAAGAGAAAAATCGCATCGTTTATCGAGCTTCGACAACATGACTCCATCGCTTTATACGTTCCCAAGAGCGTTAAAATCCCTTTGACACATGACCATGAGGCGTTGCTATCGATTGTACATCAATTACCAAAAACACCCAACGTGCAGATTGATTACACGATAAAAGAGCTTCTATCTACCCAAGAACGACCGTGGATTGTCCTCTTTTCAGACCATCCAAAAACATTTGTTCACTCGATTCCAACAACCATAGAGACCTCTGTCGTTCCCCAAAAGCAGTGGAGGGATTGGATGAAAAAAAGCAATCGTGAACATCTTGTAATCCCTATTGCAGAAGAAAGGGTACGATTAGAGTATCTCTATTTTTATCCCCTATTTTTTGGATTTATGGCGATGTTGCTTTATTTGTTCGGTCGTAATCAACGAGGCTTTTTATGAGTTTTTTGCATCCTGAGTTTCTTTTGTGGATGACCCCTTTTGTAGGGGTACTTTTTTATTTTTGGTTTACCCAAAAACGTCATAACGAATATCATTTTAGTCCCGAAGCATTGGAGAAGCTGCGCGTTAGTGAGGAAACTCTAGGACTCAATGGACGAAATGGACTATTTTTAAGTGCATCTTTGCTGATTATCATAGCACTCTCACAACCCGTGGCACAACAAGAAAAGATTGTAGAAGCACCTGTTGTGATAACCCTTGCTTTGGATATATCAAATCAGACATCGCTTGCGTTTGAGAGGATGAAAAAAAATGCGATACGTCTCGTGGGTGAGTTTGAGGGAGAAATTGAACTGGTGGCTTTTGATTCAAAAGTGTACCGCATCGCTCCCGTGAGTAAGGATAAAAAAACACTCAAAGAGTTGATTCAAAATCTCTCACCGCGTGTAATGAATACCGATATTTCGGATAAAAATAATCTACACACTGTCTGTAAAACTTCCACTATTGTTATTATCGGAAATACGATACCGGATAAACAAGAGATTGAAATTCTGCGTAAACCCAAAGAACACTGGATCTATTTCCCCCTCTTTTATTTTCCATTAGGGCTTGCGATGATACTCATGGCTATTGCCTTATCGTCCATGAGCAAGCGTCAAAGTGTTTCGATGGCATTGGCTTTTATGATCTTTGCAGGTGAGAGCGATGTACGAGCAGGGGTGATCGATTTTAGGATATTGAAAAATGCAAACTGTGCTTATTCGAACGGAGAGTATGAGCAAAGCGCACGATTGTTTGGAGAGTATCAACGGCTTCATGACAGTCCGCAAATACGCTATAACTACGCGAATGCTCTTTTTAAGGCGGGTCATTATGAGAGGGCGCGTTACTGGTATGAGCGTGTGGGTACGAGTGACCCAGAATTGAAAAAATGGGTAGAGATAAATAGGAAAAAACTGCCCATAAAAGTAAAAAATATTTTGCAAACACCACCGAAAGAAGAGCGTGGCATGCCATTAAAAACAGACAAGATAAAAAGAGAGAAAGAGATAAAGAATGTTAATACTACACCGCTGTTTAGGTATTAAGTAAAAATCTCATACAGCTTATTGGCATCTTTCATCTCTTTGTGCAGCGTCGTGTAATCTTTCTCTTCCAAAGCTTCTTTGAGAGTGGCGAGTTCACGTTGGAACAGTTCTACTGCATCAAGGACATTGGCACGGTTTTGGCGAAAAATATCTTCCCACATCGTAGGTGAACTTTTTGCCAAACGGCTCATAGAGCGAAATCCCCCTGCTGCAAGGGCTAAAATGTTCTCTTTTTCCTCTTGGGCTAAAACTGTGTTGGCGAGTGCATACGAAATGACGTGGGGCATGTGGCTGATGATGGCGGCATGACGGTCGTGTTGTGCGGCTCCCATTGTGTGTATCTGCATCCCGATTGAGCGGAAGATTTTCAGGGCAATATCGCGCTGTTTTTCACCACTGTGCTCTAAATCACACAAAACGACGACTTTATCGGTATAGAGCCCCTCAAATGCCGCTTTTGGACCAAATTGTTCGGTTCCTGTCATGGGATGTGCTGCAACGACGTTGGCGCGAATTTCAGGGGGGATAGCACTCACAATCAGTGCTTTTGTACTTCCTAAATCGATGAGCGTTTTATCACTTCCTGCCAAGTCAACGGACTGATTCAACAAGGCGATAACCCCATCAACTGGTACTGCAAAAAAGATGACATCACACCGTTTTTTTAGTTCTTCAAAAGAGAGAATAGCCTGAACCAACCCCAGTTCAAGTGCCGTGTGCTGATGCTCAAGATTGTGATCGCTTCCAACGACGGAGGTGACGAATGGGAGCTTGCGCAGCGAGAGGGCAAGAGATCCTCCCATTAGTCCCAATCCGACGATTCCAATCTCCATGTTCAACCCTTACTCATATTTACTTTGTTTATGCGTATTCTAGCAGATTTACGGAAATATTAACCATTAGGGTGGTAAAATAAGAGACAATTTAACGCAATGGATTTTAACTTGAAAAAAATCACCCTCTCTTTTTTACTCTGCTCTGTTTTACTTAATGCAGCCACTTCGAACGTTGAAGCCATTAGTTATGATGGAATGGTGCATATTTCAGCAGCCGTTGCCAAGCAACTTAATACCGTGAAGATTGGTGAACCTTTGAATCCTGTCGAGGTCGATAAAACCATTAAAGCTTTTTTGAATCAGGGGTATTTTGAAGATATATGGGCAGATGAAGAAAATGGGACAGTAACGTTTCACTTCAAAGAAAAGCCGGTTATTTCCAAAATCGAGCTAAAAGGGTACAAAGAAAACGACGAAGAAGCTAAAAAAGCTCTTCTTCAAATCGAGAAGGGGGCGCTTTACGATACAAATCGACTCGAGAGTACGCGTAAACGGATTGTTGAAGCGCTTAACCAAGAGGGGAAAATTGATTCTGTTGTTGAAATAGAGAGTACTAAGCTTGAAAATGGAAGTATGCAGGTGAAGTTTATTGCCAATGAGGGGCAAGAGATTATTATCAAAAAGCTAAAATATTATGGAGTTTCGGGGGGGATCGATTCTGATGAGTTTGAGAAGACGACTGCCAATAAGGAACAAGATTTTATGGGCTGGATGTGGGGGCGCAATGATGGCAAGATGAAGCTTGCCGAGTTGCAATACGATCCGATGCGTATTCGTGATTATTACATGCAAAAGGGATATTTGGATGCTAAGGTTGATCAGCCTTTTGTAGCGGTTGATTTCAATCATTATGAAGCGACTATGGCGTACAACGTTTTTGAAGGGGATGTTTTCCGCGTTTCTGACATCCTTATTTTTCAAGATACCAACGTCATCGACGATCAAGCATTGCTGGATGTCATAGCGCTTCAAAAAAACAAACCTTTTAATATCAAAACATTTCGCGATGATGCGGAGCGCATTAAAACCAAGATTGCCGATTTAGGGTATGCCTATGTACAGGTTCTGCCTGATTTGAAAAAAGATAAAGAGACCAAGAGCGTTGATGTCGTCTATCGTATTATCCCCGGTAAAAAAGTGCGTATTCATAACGTTATCATCGCAGGAAATAACCGTACGCTCGATCGCGTTACCCGTCGAGAACTCTTTTTGGCACCGGGGGACTTCTACAGTCTCAGCAACCTAAAAGACTCTCGTAATGCATTAGGTCGTACGGGTTATTTTGAGAGTACGACGATCGAAGAAAAACGTCTCGATGATGAGTCCATGGACTTGATCGTCCAAACCAAAGAAGCGCCTACGGGTAACATACAGCTGGGTGGAGGATATGGAAGTTTCGGTGGTATTATGCTCAGTGTTGCAGTCAGTGATCGTAATATTTTTGGATCAGGAATCAATGTCGGGCTTAATCTGGAGAAATCAACGCGAACGAAAAACTATGCGTTTAACATCTCTAACCCTCGTCTTAATGACAGCGACTTTAGCGGTAATTTTTCAATTTTTAATACATCAACGGAGTACACTACCTATACGACCGACTCAACGGGTCTTAGTCTCGGCACTGGGCACAGATTTAACCGTTACGTTAGCGGCTATGTGGGATATAACTATGCCCAGAATAAATACAGTAACTTTAGTGATGCAAATCTTACAGCAGATCAAAAGCGTTACTATGAAAGTTATTCTAAAAGCTCGGCTATCGCTTCAGCAACCTTTGACAATACCGATGATTATTATGTCCCGCGAGAGGGGATGAGCTTTTCTCAGAGTTTTGAAAAATCAGGTCTCGGCGGAGATGCTGATTTTTGGAAAAGCCGTACAAGCTTTGGGATCTATCAAGGACTTCAAAAGCTAACCGATTTTGATTTGATTCTCCGATACAAAGCACGTTTCAACTATGTTGATGATTTGGGTTACCTGCCTCTTAATGAGCGATTTTACATGGGGGGTATCGGATCAGTTCGCGGTTATCAGAGCTATTCTATTTCACCAAAGATGCTTAATCCTGATGGTACTATCTTTATTGATCCTCTTACGGGTAATGAACAAAATATTGGAGGAACACAAACCTTCTCCAACAGCTTAGAATTTAGCGTCCCTCTTGTCCCTGAAGCAAAAATGCGTGCAACTGCCTTTCTCGATTACGGTATGATCGGTGCTAGCAGTGTAAGTGAAATACAACGTGGCGGATATGGAGTCTCATTGGAGTGGTTCAGTCCTGTTGGACCTTTACAGCTTGTATTCTCAAATCCTCTTAAGAGTGAATCCGGGGATAAGATTGCCCACTTTGAATTCACGATTGGGCAACGGTTTTAATCTAATCACTCACTCTTAGAGGAGAGTGATGGTTAAATTTTTTGGAGTAACGAGATTTTTGATTTGTTCACGCGCTAAATAAAGCTGTGGTGTGTGGATAGTGAGTTCTCCATTGTTCAAAGAGACAGTAAAGTGATGAGCAGAGATACGTCCTGCTAGAAGCATGTGAGAAAACCACACTAAAAAATGAAGAGTATTCAGTGTTCTGGTGTCAGGAAGCAGTGTTCCATAGCCGTTTTTAGGGAGTAGATCCGAAGAACTTTCTCCTTTTTTAAACAGTAGCAGATGTGAAATGAGGGCAATTTGCGAATGGGTTAATCCATAGTCAAGAGCGCTTAATGCCAAATAATGGCTGTGTTTTTGATAGGCATAATAGCGAACTCCTAAACCAATAGGGAGTAACTTTGCCGCGATGCTCAGTTCATGTCGCCATGAAGAGTCAAGTTTCAAATGTTCATGAGTCACATCAAAAAGTTTTTTTAGAAGTGCTGCACACTCTACACCATGATTACTATGTGTAGCATGGGTATCCAATAAATAGCGAACCGAAGGGTTGTAATTGCTAGGGAACTTATGGGCGCAATTGCGTAGCAAGTCACTCAAAAACACCCCTTCACGTACGCCTACCCCACTGCATACTAATGTTTTAGAGTGCAAATGGTTGAGAATACGCAAAAAGATAAGTGCGCCCGATTTGATGGTATCAAAACGATCAGGTTTGATGTTGAGAGATTTGAGTTTTTTTGGAGAAGCTTCGAGGATAGAATCGCAAAAAGATTTAAACGTCGTATGAGTCGTGGAAAATCCATGCAGTTTTTTGAGGGGATAATCCTCTTTTTTCATGATTCCATGAGTAATGGCACGAAATGTGCCGCCGATTCCGATAAGGGTCGGTATGGAGTCAAATGGAAGTGCTTGCAGCGCGGTATCGATGTACGCACTGGCTCCTTCAATATCACTATTATCCATAAAAAGTTCTTTGAGGCGAACTGTACCAATGTTTAGGGAAATAGTTTTGGTAACATTTCCATTTTCTAAGAGTGAAAACTCACTGGAGCCACCCCCTACATCAACACTGATTGCATTGATCTTAGGGAGAAGGTTCGCGCAGGCTATTGCACCTAAATATGCCTCTTTATCTCCATCGATGACTTTAATAGAGAGACTATGCTCTTGTTGTATACGACGGATAAAATCAGATTTATTGGGTGCATCACGAAGTGCAGAAGTGGCAACACAGAGAATTTTACGTGCTTTAAACGATTGGGCAACCTGCAAAAACTCCCCTATGGCTTGAGAACCTCTATCCATGGCTTCAGACTGAAGATTTCCACCATTGGTATAAGCGTTTTGGGCAAGGCGAACAGAGCTTTTGACTTCATGAATAATATGAAATGCAAAACGGCTGGTTTTTTGAAATACCGCCATACGCATTGAGTTTGACCCAATGTCGATGACAGCGGTACATTGTGCCATCTATTCTTCTTCTGCTGCTGTAAGTTGTTTGTGTTTGTATAAAAGTTCTTGCATTGTCTCAACATTGTCTTTATCAGGGATGATACAATCAACAGGACACACAGCTATACAAGCAGGTTCATCGTACGTTCCGACACACTCTGTACAACGATCCGGATCGATGACATAAATCGGATCACCTTCTTCGATAGCGTCCATTGGACACTCTTCACGACATGCGTCGCACGCAATACACTCATCGACGATAATTAATGGCATTTGTAGACCTTGATGTTAAAAGTTTTTGATTATGCGCGATTTATAGCGAAAGGTAGCTTAAGGGGAGTTTTGCTTTAGTGCGAGGGGAGCAAGCAATAGAGTTTTGAAGGGAGAATAAGTCTTGCAATTGTTCCATCACGTCCATCGGTGCGATTTGTAATACTAATATGTGCTCCAATGGCTTCAGCAGCACTCTTCGCCAAAAAGAGTCCTAATCCAACCCCTGACTTATTTCCTTGGCGTTTAAAAGGGGCAAAGAGGTCAACGCTCTCATCGATTCCACATCCTTCATCGATCACTTCAATGATAATATTGGTTTGATCAAGATAACTTTGAAAAATAATTATTTTCCCTTCAGGGGTAAATTTGAGCGCATTTTGCAAGAAATTTTGTAAGATTTGATTGAGCAGTGTGACTTGAAGTACGGCATCAAAAGATTCTGGTTCGAAGTGTGTTTGGAGTTTTTTATTCTCACTGTGCGCTAAAAGGGCAAAATCGCCTTCCCATTTTTTAAGAATTTTGATAATGTCTGCTTCGGTTGGCATCTCCAGTTGCGCCCCTTCTTGCCGTCCTATGTTGAGGATATTGGCAACAATTTTATTCATTTCATCCACACTTTGATTGGTGATACGTATGGCTTCGATGTACTCTTCACTGGAGCGTTTTTTGATGAGCGTGACTTGATTTTTTAGTTTTATAACGGCAAGAGGTGTTTTAAGCTCATGCGCTGCACCGATAAAAAGCTCTTTTTGGTATTTTACAAAGTTTTGGATCCGTCCCATAAGCCGATTGAGGGTTTCACCAAGAGGCTCGAACTCTTCAGGTAGGTGTTCTACCTGGATTGGGCGTATGAGATGTTCGTTCATGTTAGCAAGCCTTCTTGTGAGGGCGCTTACAGGAGCAATCAGCATTTTTGAAAAAGCGATGGCATAAAAGATAATGACAATGAAGCCAAATGCATTAATCAAAAAAATGGAACGGAGGATTTTTTGGAGTAAAAGTTTAGTAGAGGTAATGTCACGGCTGACTTTGAGATAGGAAGAGTGTTCAAAATCAAAGGGATAGATCAGGGTTAATGATGTGCTCTTATCTTTGTGTGCAGTTTCATAAAACTCGAGAAGATTTTCCTCTTTTTGAAGGGTAATGAGCTCGACATCCAGTCCCAGCAATAAATCAGGATTATTATGTTGAGCGGCTATAAGGGACTTGGAACTGCAAATATTTTGTGCCGTATTGATGAGTTCTGCTTGTTTGTCATCGTAAATGGATTGCTTGATAAAAAGGTATAAAAAAGAGGAAAACAGGAGAACCAGTGCCGCCGAAGCGACAATAAGCTGGAGTAAAAATCGACGTCTTATACTTCTTTTAGAAAACAAAACGGCTCTCTTTCTTGAGAATTAGTTGATTTCTTTTGGAAAACAAAATCGGTATCCACGGCGACGAACCGTTTCGATCGTAGTGATTCCCAATGGTTTATCCATTTTTTGACGAATTTGGTTGATCGCAACCTCGATAACGTTTGGCGTTACGAGTTCAGGTTCTTCCCAGATCGCATCGAGCAATTGCTCTTTAGAGACGATTTGGTCACGGTGACGTGCAAGGTGAGTTAACACTTCAAACGGTTTACCTTTGAGTTCAATCTCTTTTTCTTTGTAGATGATTTTTTCTTCTTCAGGGTTGATGATAAGATCATCAATCTCGATGATGTTGCTTCCGCCAAAACGCAAACGTGCTTCGATACGTGCGATAAGAACGTCAAAATCAAATGGTTTACGGATATAATCATCTGCACCTGAACGAAGCGCTTCAATTTCACTTTCATTGTCATCACGAGCGGATAAAACAACGACTACTGTTTTAGGTGTATTGCGTTTGATATCAGGAATTATATCGACACTGCTTCCATCAGGAAGCATCCAATCCATAAGGATTAGGTCATAGTTACGGATGTCAAGATAATATTCACCGTCTTTTAGTGTTTCTACAACATCGCTTTGGTAGCCAAACTCTTTGAGCCCTTCTGCTAGGGTTTTATTGAGAGTTACTTCATCTTCGATAATTAAAATGCGCATTAGCGTTCCTCGAAAGTGGATATTTTGCCGAATTATAGCATAGTTTTAGAAAATTTTAAACTCTTTTTAAAGAAATTTTAAAAAATGAAATGGTTTTGAACAAAAGCAGTGTAGTTTAGGAGGAAAAAATTCCCCGTCTTTGCGGGGAAGAGGATTATTTAGACGGATTTGGGATAATTTTGATTTCAACACGACGGTTAGTTTCACGTCCTGCTGCTGTGTCATTGGTGGCGACAGGCATACTTTCACCGTAGCCGACCGATTTTATTCGACTTGAGTCAATACCTTGTGCATTGAGTGCAGAAGATACACTTTGAGCCCGCAATTGAGAGAGTTGGAGATTGTCTGCATTACTGCCTACATTGTCCGTGTGCCCTTGTACTTCAATTTTTGTTTCAGGATATTTGCTCATAACATTTGCAATATCACTTAGTACCGGATTGAAATTTGGTTTGATGTTTGCTCTGCCGGTATCAAATGTAATTTCGCCAGGCATGTTCAAATTGATGGTGTCCCCTTGACGTTGAACCTCAACCCCTGAACCTTTGAGCTCTTGGTTGAGTTCAGCTTCTTGTTTGTCCATATAGGCTCCGATACCATAACCGGCAAGTGCCCCTACGGCCCCTCCAATTACAGTACGTTTAGTGCTGTGGTTACTCGTACTTTTACCGGCAATAGCACCTGCAACACCGCCGATAAGAGCTCCCGTTTGGGCTTTAGTGAGACCCGTATCTGTTCCTGCGCATCCGACAAATAATACGCCTGCTGTTATAAGTGATAGAGCTGTTTTTTTCATAAATTTCCTTTATAAATGATTGAAAGTTTGTATAAACCGAATTATAGTCTAGAATCGTGAATGAATTGTTCGCTAAAAGAAGTGTGCTGTTCTACTCCAACCGTACAATTGGAAAGGATGTTTGGTTTACGAATATTCAAAGTCAGCTCACATATAAGAGGAAAAGTGTTTTTTAGGGAATTGCTTAGGAATTTGAGAGCTTCTTCGATAAGGAAGAATTGTTCTTTCACCATAGTTTTTTCGATAAGATTTGCTACTTCTGCATAATTAATAAACTCATTTTCTGCGTACGCATATTCAATCGTGCATACGATAGAAATTTTTTGCGGAGTGAGTCGTTCAGATTCTAAAATACCCAGTATTGTCTCAAACTCTAAATTTTCGATGAGGATTTTCATGCGACTTGTTTTTCTTCCCCTTGAAAGAGTCGGATAAAATTAGGGATATGTTTGTAAAACAAAATAAAGGCGATAAATACAACCGGTGCATGAAACATTGTTGGGTACATCACAAACGAAGCAACCACAAGTGCAGCGAGTCCCAACATAGAAGAAAGCGAGGAGATACGGAGTGTTTTAGCAGCGATTCCCCACACAATAAGAGCAATCGCGGTAGGAATAGGAAGCATAACTGCCATAACGCCCATACCCGTAGCGACTCCCTTACCGCCTTCAAACCACATATAAGGACTAAAACAGTGACCGACAACGGCGAGGACGGCAACCATCCATTGAACGCTTTCATCAAATCCCATGTATTTAGCCGCAAGGACGACGGCAATTCCTTTTAGAGCATCGAGTGCGAGGGTTGCCGCCCCCAGTTTTTTGGCAAGAGAGGGATTTGTTTCTTTCACAACACGTAATACGTTTGTCGCACCAATACTTCCTGAACCCGATTCTTTAATATTGACCCCTGCAAAAAATTTAGCAAGCAAAAGCCCAAAAGGGATACCGCCGAGAAGATATGCGACAAGATAAAATTGTACGTTTTGGTTAAATAAGAGTTCCATATAGTGTTTCCTTTTTCATTTTCGGTTGAGAATTATAATCCACCCATCGTTACAGAGAACTAAAAAAGATATAATAACGTCTTAATGATAATGACGAGGAAAATATTCACTATGAATACTGAAGAGTTAAAACAAAAAATTATTGATTTAAAAAGCCGTTTGAGTGTCACGGTTGTGGCGCACTTTTATCAACGTGACGAAGTGTTCGAGATGGGGGACATCACGGGCGACTCATTGGAACTGGCAAAACGGGCGATGGCAGATGACAAAGAGTTTGTGGTCTTTTGCGGTGTTGGATTTATGGGGCAAAGTCTTAAAATCCTTAGTCCTCACAAGCGGGTTGTGATGCCTAAAGTTGCGTGCTGTGCGATGGCGCGGATGATTGATGGGCTTTATTTTGACCAGTCGATCGAAAAACTACAGCAAAGCGGAATTAAAGCAGAAGATATTTTGCCGATTACCTATATCAACTCCAATGCGGAT
>Ga0268283_1001094_pt1 | contig 13829 bp, 12 predicted proteins | sample saktaG_13_FD_190140 | JGI IMG/M metagenome (GOLD analysis project Ga0268283, IMG submission 190140) | Saline water microbial communities from Sakinaw Lake, British Columbia, Canada - sak_2013_06_06_36m | ecosystem: Environmental > Aquatic > Non-marine Saline and Alkaline > Saline ... | reverse complement strand
CTTCGTTCTTAATCAGGTATTTATAATGAACCGGGAAATCAGAAACGTTTACAACCACTTCGCCACACCATTGCGGGTGATCCGGGTTTCCAAGTGAGATAGCCTTCTTTTCTTTCCAGGCTCCCATCGATTTGGTGCTTCCAGAAACAGCTACTTTATGGCCGGGTTTAATCCGGACAACATTAGGCTTAAACCTCAGAACAATTGTATCCGCTGCGCCGGCGGCTTTTGCCATAGGAGCTTTAAAGGAAATGCCGGTCTTTAGAATTGCATTGACGAATGCAGATGAATGTAACGCAAAATCAGGATCGGACATGGGTCGCCAGCAATCGAAAAGAAGAATAGTTTTTTTAAGCCTGTTTTCAGGTTTAAATAAGCGGTCTGGCCCCCACTCTTCAATAAAAGTGTTAAAATTATCATCTTTCACAAAATACCGGTAATGGAAATCGCTTACCAGACTTAACTCAACCTGGAAAACCCACAGGCCTGTCAGCGCATCTTTCAAAGTCATAAGTTTTGCATCCTGCTGAATGCCATTACCTAATTCGGGAATTGAGCCAACAATAGTCAGCTGCTGGCCAATATGCGTTTTATAAATTACCTGAAACTGAACTAACATAATTCTTATATATTTTAGTGAAGTTGAAAATACGGCTTTTGTAGATTCGTTTATAAAAATAGTAAAAAGTAGGCAGGTAAATGTCTTTAGCATCCAAAATCATTAAAATATTTTTTTACTTTTATATTCTGCAATTAGCTTACCGGAACCTATCGTTTTCAGAACTGAAAGAATTAATACAATCCCCGGGTTAATTCATTAATTGTCAATTTAATAAAAATACAATGATTATAAATTCAAAAAATGGCAGGCAGGTTTTATTACGAAAACTTACACTTGCTGATGTTGATAAGCTTACTTACTATTTCCAATGCTTAGGTCCTGATACGTTAAAAAGATACGGCCCGCATAAGTTCGACAAAGATTCAATAACCGAAATCTATCAAAATCCAGGCGATCATACAGCATATATTGCTGTGGATTTGGAGACATCAGAAATAATAGCCTATTCGGTTATCAAAAAAGGATTTCTTGAACACGATGGTTATCGTTTGCAATCCTATGGCCAAACTGCCGATTCGACAACAGACTGCACTTTTGCGCCTTCTGTTGCTGATCAATGGCAAAGCCTTGGAGTCGGAAACAGTTTATTCCGCTTTTTGCTGTCCGACCTTATCGCAAATGGACTGAAGCGGATAATTTTATGGGGCGGCGTTCAGGCCGATAATAACAAGGCGATAAACTACTATCTGAAAAACGGCTTCAGGACCTTAGGGCAATTTGAACATAATGGCCAGAATTTCGATATGATTTTAGAAATTAGTTAATCCGAAGCAATTACCATCCCTCTGTCGATTCGTCAGGAAATAAGCATTGGCGTGGTTGTTGAAAGAACACAAATTACCTTTTTTATGGCTGACAAGCGTATTACGGAATACTGCCTTCAAATGCATGACTTGTATTTTTTATAAATTATTAAGCCTTCGCATCAGAACAACTTTCCTTTAAAACTTGTTTTCATACTATCCATACCGAACTAAAATTCTAAATCATAACATGAACAGACAAATTATTCTTAAATCACGACCTGTCGGAATGCCTTCCGTGGCAAATTTTGAACTTTCAGAAACTGAATTACCTTCACCCAAAGACGGCGAACTGCTTGTAAAATCACTTTTTATTTCAGTTGATCCATATATGCGCAGCCGAATGAGCGATGCCAAATCATACGTTCCTTCCTTTGAAGTTGGCAAACCAATGGACGGAGGTGTGGTTGCCGAGGTTATCGAAAGCCGTCATCCCGATTTTGCTGCCGGCGATGCCGTTCTTGCTCACCTGCAATGGCAGGAAATTCAAACGGTAAATGCACAACAGGTAAATAAACTCGACAAATCAGTTCCGCTGAGCTATTACCTTGGAATACTAGGAATGCCGGGATTAACAGCATATTTCGGAATGAATGAAATCGGGAAGCCTGTAGCAGACGAAACGGTTGTAGTCTCTGGCGCAGGAGGAGCCGTGGGAATGGTTGTATGCCAGATTGCACGAATTAAAGGCTGCCGGGTTGTCGCAATTTCCGGGAGTGATGATAAAAATGCATACCTGAAGGATGTTCTGAAGGTTGACAAAGTGATTAATTATAATACCGAGAAAAACATGAAAGCGGCAATTGCCCGTTCATGTCCCGATGGAGTTGACGTTTATTACGACAATGTAGGAGGAGAAATTTCGGATGCGGTATTCTCACATATCAATAAGTTCGCCCGTATCATACTTTGTGGCCAGATTTCACTCTATAATAACACGGAAATACCTGTAGGACCGAGACCTCAGCCGCTTATGGTAAAAAAAAGCGCACTGATGCAGGGATTTATTGTGAGCAATTATTCCGCACGATTCGGCGAAGGTATACATCAGCTGGCTCAATGGCTTGGCGAAGGAAAACTCACATCCAGTGAAACAATCGTACAAGGTTTCGAAACTTTACCTGAGACTTTTATCTCACTATTCCATGGGAAAAATACAGGCAAGTTACTGGTGAATGTAAGTGACTGAAATACTCAGCATGCATGAGTTTCTTTAATATTTATACTTTAATGACCAATAATAAAACATTAAAGTATTGATGAAATTATATGATTTCTGCATTCAGCACTATGAGTATCTGGTGTATTTGAGACAGCCCGGGCTTCTCATAAATAAAATAACAAAAACTAAAAACACAAATAATAAAACCATGAATAATTTCAATTTTTACAATCCCGTCAAGATCCTTTTTGGAAAAGGGAAAATTGCAGAACTGGGCAAGAATGTTCCTGAAAATGCACGGGTACTTATGACCTACGGCGGCGGCAGTATCCATAAAAATGGAGTTTACGACCAGGTAAAAGCTGCTTTAAAAGGATTCAATGTCGTTGAATTCGGGGGCATAGAACCTAATCCAAGGTATGAAACCCTGATGAAAGCGGTTGAACTGGTGAAATCCGAAAAGATCGATTTCCTGCTTGCAGTTGGCGGCGGATCCGTACTCGACGGCACTAAATTTATTGCTGCTGCTTCCCTTTACGAAGGCGAATCAGCATGGGATATTGCAGCAAAACAGGTTGTGGTTAACAAAGCTTTGCCATTTGGTGCTGTGCTTACATTGGCAGCCACCGGTTCCGAAATGAATAGTGGTGGTGTTGTGACCCGTGAAGCCACACAGGAGAAATTTGCATTTGGGTCTCCGGTGACATTCCCTAAATTCTCTATTCTCGACCCACAAATTACTTTTAGCCTGCCGCAACGCCAGGTTGCAAATGGAATTGTGGATGCCTATGTGCATGTAATTGAGCAATACCTTACTTACCCGATGAATACACCTGTACAGGATCGTTTTTCTGAAGGTATTTTGCTTACACTTATCGAAGAAGGCATAAAAGCTTCAACAGCTGAAACTCCCGATTATGATAACCGTGCAAACCTGATGTGGGCCGCCACTATGGCATTGAATGGGATAATTACCGTTGGCGGGAAAAGTGACTGGTCAACGCATATGATCGGCCATGAATTAACTGCATTGCACGGCATCGACCACGCTGTTACGCTGGCAATCGTTCTGCCGGGAGTTATGAGACTGATGAAAGACAAACGGAAGGAAAAACTATTACAATATGCTTTACGTGTGTGGAATATAACCGAAGGTACCGATGAGCAGAAAATAGAATCGGCCATTCAGCGAACAGAGTCTTTCTTCAGGCAGGTTGGAATTTCAACCCTTTTGAACGAACACCAGGTTGGACAGGAAACGATCGACCGGATTGTTGAACGATTTACTCAACGCAAGATGCGTGCTGTTGGCGCACAACAGGATGTAAGTATTGCAGATGTCGGAGAATTATTGAAAACCAGGCTGTAAAAGCACTGATAATTAAACAAATGCCAAACAGCCTGATAAAACTCATAAAAGTTTTATCAGGCTGTTTTACTTAGTAATACAATCAAACTATACTAATTTAAAGTTTGACCAAAATAACCAAAGAGGTCTTAAATCCAGAACACCGCCAGAACCAGTGAACCGGCAAGCAACAGGTCAGTTACCAGGATTGCAATTACATTTCCACCGAGGGCAGGAATAAGTTTGGCTATATCACTGTTATATTTTAAAGTTGTGCGGATATTTACAAACACAAGTGGAAGTGGCAGAAGAGCTATATAGATCCAATAGGATGAAATGCCAACCAATGGTAGAAGTATAATGATAATATACGTAATAAGCGCTCCGGCAGTGTATATATAAGCGCCTATATTTCTTCCGAAACGGATAAGCAGGTGATTTCTTCCGCCTTGTTTATCAGCCTCCAGATCAGGAAACTCATTAAGAAATAAAAGGAGGGCTGTTAAAATGCCGGGAGGAATGGACAAAAGCCAGACTTCGATAGGAATTAAATTCAGCATCGAAACTGAGTAAGAACCGGTAAGTGCTACGAAAGTCCCGATTACAACAAGGCTGCCCAGTGAAATTCCGGCAAATAATTCACCCATCAGGTACTTGGCCAATACATCTGTATACCCAACAATTGATACAGTTCCAATACCGATGATGACAAACAGGAACCAGTGACTTGTAACAGAATAATAAATTCCGATTGCTAATGAAAACAACAGTGTGCCTATGGCTGCGACCAATACTGCTGTCGGATTTGTGAGCCCTTGAACAAGCATTCCACTTCCACCATTAAAAGGCGATCGGTTGGTGTTAAAGTCAATACCTGTTTTGAAATCGGAATATTCATTGAACAGGTTAACTGAAACATGGGCAACAATAGTACCTACAACAACAAGCACTATATCAATGATTTGCAGATGCATTCCTTCCGGAAGATATTTGTAGGCCAAACCAATACCGATAGCATTTAAAAATATTGCTAAGAATAGAAAATTAGCTCTTGTTTGTTTGAGCCAAACAATAAACTTAGATGGACTTTTCATAAAGTAATTTTGAGTTAGATTTATTTATTCGATAATTCCTATTTATCAATCTGATTTTTAATATAATACGTGGTTTAGTATCAGATAATTAAGCACTAAAGAATCAGTATCCAGTATTAAACACCTTAAGAATTATATTGTTTAAGGATCCGAAAATTAAATTTTCCTCTGTGGACGACAAAAACTGCCTGGTAACATCACTTTTCAGATTTTAAAAACAATTTCACTCTTTAAAAAATCATAACCAAAATTAAATTTCCCAAAGGGAATAAATAGAGCGTTTTAAGCCGTTTTTAATCTGAAAAAGATTCTTAGGCGGTGGAAATCATTTATCTGTTTAGACATAGATATAAGGGAAATTCAAAATTACGTTCAGGGCAATAATTCATACTTTTTATCGCTTAATAGCTGATGCTAATAAATGGCAAAAAGTTGATCACAGCAAGTGAACTTCCTATATTTTAATACAATTTAACGCACTTATATTTCAACAGCAGAACTACCTTTGCAAAAAATCCGATTTATGCGATTGCTCCAAAATCTATTCCTATTCATTGCGCTAATGACTATTTTTCAGTCGTGTAGCACAACTAAGTTGCCAACCGAAAAACCAGCCGAAAATTACATTCCTTTCAGTTATGAGCCGGTGTCTTCAACCATTAGCCTCCCGGTTGAGATGAAAGTTACTGCGCTCGAAGCCCTGCTAAACCGCCAGCTTACCGGCCTGATATATGCAGATACAAGCCTCGATAATAACGGAGGTGACAATATGATGGTTAAAGCCTGGAAGAAAGACAATATCAAAATTGGCTTCGAAAACGGGCAATTCATATACCGCGTTCCTCTAAAACTCTGGATTAAAGCGGGTTGGAAGCTTAATCAGTTCGGAATTTCTTTATCCGATTACCGTGAAATGAATGCGGAAATTGCATTAAAATTCCGTTCGTCGGTAGTTGTCAATAAGGACTGGTCGGTAACAACGGTTACTACTTCCGACGGCTATGAATGGCTCACCAAACCCACATTGAAAATCGGCCCTGTCGATCTGCCAATTACTTTTATTGCCGACATGATTATCAAATACAACACCAAAACTATAAATTCAGCTATTGACGCCGGTCTGACACAGAGCCTCGATCTGAAAACCACTGCCAAAGATGCCTGGGTCGAAATGCAAAAGCCAATGCTCTTATCGGAAGAATACGGTTTGTGGTTGCGCATAAGCCCGAAATCAATTTCTGCCATGCCCATAAACGGGGGCAAAGGAATTATTAAGCATACTTCGTCCATACAAGGCGTTGCCGAGGTTTTTACAGGGAAAGAGCCACCTTCACGAATTAACCGTACACTTCCTGACCTGACAACAGTTAACAATCTCAGTGATGAATTCCTGGCCAACGTAGTTTCCTATATAGGCTACGATTACCTCGATTCCATCACCCGTTTGATGCTGGTTAACACCTCGTATACTTATGAGAAAAAGAAGATTACCATAACAGGCGTATCTGTATATGGTAACGAAAGCCAGATGATCATTGCCACTGATGTGATCGGAAGCATAAACGGAAAGTTGTATTTTTCAGGATTGCCAATGTATCGGGCCAGTGATTCGAGCATAATACTGAAAGACCTCAAGTTTTCAATACAAACGAAAAATGTATTACTCAAATCAGCTTCGTGGCTGGCTAACAGCAGTATCGAAAAGATGATCGGTAAAAAAATGTCGTACCCAATTGGCGCCGAAATACGCGAAACCTATGATATGATGGTTCAAAGCCTTAACAAATATGAAATCGGTGAAGGATTTATAATGACAGGGAAGCTGGGTGGAATCGAAGTACAACAGCTCGTGCTGGCTCCTGCCGGAATTATTGCCCCGGTGAGTATAAAAGGAAAACTTTCAGTTAAGCTGGAATAACAAATTGATTTAAACTTTTCCTTACAAGGAGCATCAAAGCTGGAAATGATTTGTGATTTCGGAATTGTGAATTGTGATTTTAGAATTAAAGTATCCATAATTCAATCTGTTTTTCCACATTTTATTATTTTAGCAAAAGCATTTCATTTAATATGTTTCTTTTATCGGCAATTGTAGTTTTTAAAGCTTCATAAAAAACTTTCCCTGGAAAATCTAAATAAACATATCTTTCAAACGCTTGATCATACGAGTTTCGAGGTGCTCTTCAGGAGTCATTTCGCGGGCTTATGCTTTTTTGCACAGAAATATGTAAAGGATTTTGAAACAGCCAAAGAAATAGTTCAGGATGCATTTATCAGCCTGTGGGAAAAGCGCGAAACCATTGATATGAGCAGGCCGGTGAAATCGTATCTCACCATGGTTATCCATAATAAATGTACCAATTACCTGCGCGATAACCGTAAATTTGATCAATATATCCTCAATATAGAAATTCTGCTTGAGGTTCCGGAAAATGATGGTGCCGACAGCATGATTGAGGAAGAATTGAAACTCAAAATTGATGCATCTATCGCTGAACTACCGGAAAAATGCAGGGAAATTTTTGTACTGAACCGCTACGAAAACCTGAAATACAAGGAAATTGCAGACAAACTGCAGATATCGGTAAAAACCGTCGAAACACAGATGTCGAAAGCATTGCAGCATATGCGTGTAAGGCTGGCGGAGTTTATTTCGGTGTTTCTGGTTCTGATAGGTAGCTTTTTGAGTAAATGACAAATGAAGACAAAGTGAAAGGGCGACTTGGCGAGGGGAGACCATAAAAGGGAAGCTTCCGACTTAAAAACAAACAGCTCATCAGGGTAAAATCAACCTGAAGTGTATTATTAACAGCAAAAGCAAATGAACGATAACTCAACATATTATACCGACCTTATAACAAGGTACTTCTCCGGGGAAACCACGGAAGTAGAGTTGCGTTTGCTTTCGGACTGGCTGAAAGATGATCCAGAAAACGAAGAACTTTTCACACAATTCCGCAAAACCTGGCAACTGGTTGAAAAACAGAAAATTAATTCCTCTTTAAATCCTGATCAGGAATGGGCCGTGATGCAGAAAAAAATTGCTGAATCCACTTCAGACAAAGATTCTCATTCCAATGTTATCTCAACCGATTTCAACAGGAACATCCTAAAATTATCTTTTCAAAAAATCTGGAAAATAGCTGCTTCTGTAACTATTTTGTTGGTTTCATCATTCCTGCTGTATTTCTACCTGTCGAAACCAGCCGATATAGTCGTAACAGCGCAAAATTCCAATATAGATCAGGTTCTTCCTGATGGCTCTGTAGTTTCGCTGCATGTGGGCTCACGAATCACATATCCGGCGACATTCGCTTCCAACTCCCGAAAAGTGGAACTGAAAGGTGAGGCATACTTCAAAATAACTCATGACAAAACAAAACCTTTCATAGTCTCATCAGGAAATGTAAACGTGGAAGTATTAGGAACTCAGTTCAATGTAAATACACAAACCTCAGCCGGGAATATGGAAGTGGTGCTGACAAGCGGAAAAGTATCAGTGTATTATAAATCACATCCTAAAGACAATGTTCTTCTTGATCCGGGAGAAAAAGCAGTGCTTTCAGCTGAACAGAATTTGATCCGTAAATCGGCTAATACCGATCCGAATTATATGGCATGGAAAACCAAGGTGCTGGTATTCGATAATGAAACATTGGCAGAGGTTGTTAATACACTTCAAAGTGTTTATCAAACTCCGGTTATGCTTGCTGACAAGGCTTTGGCCGAATGCCGTGTTACGGCTTCTTTCGACAGGCAATCGCTTCAATCGGTACTGGAGGTTATAAAAGAAACGCTCGACCTTCAGCTAAAACAGAATGGGAAAACCATTGAACTTTCAGGAAAAAGTTGCAAATAATCGAAGTTAAATGACTCATTTCTGAATACCTTTTGAAATTTAGCCGGATATACTATCAAGCACTGACATCCCAATTTAAAAATATCATTTATGAATAAAATATTTTTACTTATTCTATGTTCTGTTTTAACATTACTTTCTTATTCCCAGGAACCTAAAAGTCAGTCCGGAAAAGGGAAAATCGGAATAACATTTTCTTCTCTTGGCAGCGCTGACGGACTCACATCTGCTAAAGGTGCAGCAAGTTATACAGGGACTGGTTTCTATGCTTTTGGTTTAACCTATATATATTCGCTGAATAAAACCATTGATTTTGAGACCGGCATTGAGTACGCTCATTACATCATGACCATTCATCCTAATGTGCCACCGGATGCCGACAATACTCCTTACGATATAAATTATTCGCTGATAAGCATACCACTGACAGTCCGAGTTAATTTTCTGAAATTCTGTTTTATTAATGGCGGCCTGGATCTGGATTTTGATCCCACTGTTTTAAATCCTATCGGCAGTCAGGGCGGAATAGGATCTGTACTTGGGTTGGGCTTGAAATATGATTCAAAATCAGGCATATCTGCATTTTTAAATCCTTATTTTAAAGTTCATAGGATGATCTCATTTACACAATCAAATGGCAGTCAGCGAATCCTGGAATCCGGATTTAGATTCGGAATAATGTATAAAATGAAATAATTTTAGTCCATCAAAAGGATACTTTTGTGCCTTTGGTAGATAAAATATAACGAAACTCATGCATCAAACTGACAATTAAAACTGAGTTGAACAGCCGAAAAATTGCTTACCGGACCTTGTGTACTTGTCTGCTTTTAATCGCGGGCTGTGTTGCTTTTGCACAAAACCTGGATCAGAAAATTACCATTAAAGCTAAAAATCAGCCACTCAGAGAAGTTATTGAACAGATAAGTAAAAAAGGGGCTATCCTGTTTTCATTCAATCCGCAAGCAATACCAATCAACAATAAAATCACTGTAATTGCACGAAATACTTCGTTATCGAAGATCTTCGAAATGGTATTTACTGCCAATGGAATCGACTATATTCTTTCTGAAAAACAGGTGATCCTTAAGCTTTCCAAACAGGAAACGCCGCCTATCCCGGATGTGCCATCAAAACAACTTCGGAAATACACCATCAGCGGTACTGTAAGGGATAAATCTACCGGTGAAGTAATAATCGGCGCCAATGTGTACGATAAGGCATCCATGCAGGGAACCACTACTAATGCCTATGGATTTTACTCCCTTTCATTGCCGATGGGAGAATACAAAATCACAAATTCCTATATCGGATATTCTTCTGTTTCACAGGATATTAATCTGAATAAAAATATCAATTCAACGATAGACCTGCAACTTGCCGCGGTCGAAATGAATGCTGTGGTAATAACTTCGGATCCCGATGCAGATGGGAAAAGATTAAATCAAACGGGAGATATGCGATTCTCGCCAGCAGTGCTGAAACAGATACCGGGTTTTGCAGGCAATGTGGATGTACTCAAATCGCTGCAGAATGTTCCCGGAATTCTTACTTTCGGCGACGGATCATCGTTTTATTATGTTCGTGGCGGCAACAGCGATCAGAACCTTTTGCTGATCGACGAAGCGCCGATTTACAATCCTTCACACCTCTTTGGTTTTTTTTCGGCCCTGGCCCCTGACGCTATCAAAGATGTAGTTGTTTACAAAGGCGATTTCCCGGCCAATTATGGCGGGCGGCTTTCGTCGGTGGTTGATATGCGTGCCCGGGAAGGAAACATGAAACGGATTGGCATTGCAGGCAACATCGGACCTTACACAACCGACATGACGCTCGAAGGACCAATTCTGAAAGAAAAAAGTTCATTCCTTGTATCAGGCCGCATTTCTAACCTCAACTGGTTGCAATTCCCAACTGATGACCAACGCACCTATAAATTCAATTTTTACGATATCAATGCCAAATTCAATGTACGGCTGAATGATAATAACAGGCTATTTCTCACCGCATTCAGAGGCAATGATGAGTTTAACCGGTATAACAACCAGAATACAAATACTTTTGGAATAAGCTGGAAAAATGTTGCCGGTACATTACGATGGAATCATGTTTTCAACAGCCGCCTCTTTTCGAATACTACCGCATACATCAGCCGGTATAACTATTACCTGGATCTCTCGAAAGAACTAAGTACGTATTGGACTTCTTCCATTTCGAATGCTACAGTTAAGACAGATTTTTCCTGGTACTTGAATCCAGAGAACACCATTAAGACCGGTTTTGAGATCAACGGACATAAAAGTAATCCGGGTAAAATGTATTTCTCGAACGATGAAATACCTGCAAGCCTGGCCCAATATCAATCCACAGAATTTGCCATTTATGCAAGTATCGAGCAGCAATTCGGGCAAAAACTCTTTGCCCGTTATGGACTCAGAATTTCCCGCTGGAATGATCTTGGCCCTACTTCAGTCTACTTTTTTGATGCCAATCATCGCGTAATCGACACAATTTACGTTGCAAAAAACACGATATACAAAAGCTTCCTGAACTTCGAGCCACGTATCAGCCTGAAATTTGCCATTAATGAAAATTCGTCGTTTCATGCCAATTACAACCATAATGTCCAGCATTTGCAGGTGCTTAGCAATTCAACCAGCCCGTTTACTTCACTTGATGTTTGGGCTCCCTGCGGACCAAATATTGAACCACAAAAAGCAGATCAGTTTTCAATCGGCTTTTTCAGCAAAGTATTTCACCGTGAATATGATTTTTCCCTTGACGCTTATTACAAGAGGCTTTATAACCAGGTTGACTACAAGGATCATCCAAATATGCTGATTAACCAACTGATTGAGGGCGAACTCAGATTTGGTGATGGCTGGTCGTATGGACTGGAAGCGCTGTTGCGTAAAAATTCAGGGAAGTTCACCGGTTGGATCAGTTATGCATATTCGAGATCGATGAAACAAATTGCAGATGTGAATAACGGAAATGTATTTCCTGCGGCTTACGACCGGCCACACAATTTCAGCATAACGTTATCATATGCAACAAGTAAACACTGGAGTTTTTCGTCGCACTGGATGTATCTTACAGGCGCTCCGTTCAGTTCGCCTACCGGGTTTTATTATGTTAACGGGTATTCGGTTCCTGTATATGGCGAAAAGAATAACGACAGGTATCCGGACTATAATCGCCTTGATTTATCGGTTTCGTATGCGCTGAGTAAGCCGGAAAAAAGATTTCAGCACAGCCTGGTACTAACTGTTTACAACGCTTATGGAAGGCACAATCCCTTTTCGATCAACTTCAATAAAATATCTGACTACAACGAAAATATTGTGGTCCCTTCAAATCTTGAAGGCGATGTGGAACGCATAATAACTTCCATGTCAGTTGCCGGTGCCATCCCATCTTTAAACTATACATTCCGTTTCTAATGCAAAAACTGTTGATATACCTGTTTCTGTTGATGTTGCTTGTTTCGTGCGAGGAGCAATCGGATTGGGATTTACAGAAGGCCAACAATGATTTTATAGTTGTCGATGGAATTATAACCAATGAGTTGAAAGTGCAGAGTGTAACAATAATGAAACCGGTAGCCGCACTCAACGGCAAGCCAGAGCCTGTAAATGGCGCTACAGTATTGGTTTCATCGAAATTGTTAACACATACTTTTCATGAAAACCCATTACATCCAGGAACTTATCTTTCGGATAAAGCATTTACCGGTATCCGAAACGAAACCTATTCGTTGCTGATCACTTCGGGAAACCGGAATTATACATCAAAAGCTGTATTAGCTCCCGCGGTTAATCAATTTGGTTTTATTGGCTACCAAAAAGATGAAGCCGACAACAAATACCGCCTTTTTAAAGTGCCGTTTCCTTATAATCCATTGTTGTCTGCGAAATACGAGATTCAACTCGACTGGTCGACAGCGCCGGGATATGAACTAGCAAATCCTGATTCGTGTCGGGCTGTGCTATATTATTATACACTGCCAACGCTGGACGTGAGTGAGCTTTTTGCCCCAAACCTTGAGAAAGTATCCTTTCCATCAGGTACTGTAATTACTGAACGCAGGTATTCCTTAACCGCCGAACATGCAGCATTTCTTCGTGCATTGATGCTGGAAACCACCTGGCAAGGCGGGTATTTCAATACCGCCTCAGCTAACCTTCCAACAAATATAAGTGCAGGGGCCATGGGATTTTTCGGGGCATGCGGAGTGGCTGAAAAGGCTGAAATTGCGAAATAGTTTGTCGTTCTTAAAATTTTAAGGTTCATTACTCAGGCTCCAGTGGATGATGATTTATAACCAATTAAACAGCCAAGATTTATACTCAGCTTCCATTTCGCTCTTTGGTCAGAATTTCCTGCTTGAAAAGCTGAAAATGAAACCATGAAACTTGACACATGAAACTCTGAAACCCTGAAACAACCTATACAGCACTGGCAATCAATTTTTTGCAAATTTGTTCTAAAATAATTAGAATTCCCATCAGGGTAACAAACAGCTTAAGTGTATTATTAACGTAAACAGTTAATAACTCAATCAAAAAATAAACTAAACACAAACAATCATGAAAACGAAAAAATTCTCTAACCTGGCAATCATTCTTGTATCTGCAATTGCACTCAGCTTTGCTTCATGTGCAAAGGACGACCTGGGTCAAGGTATAGCTGATCCTTCATCACTTGAGCAGTTATCGGTAGATGAAAATAACGTAGAAAATATTTTGAATGACGCTGAAGGTGATATCACTTCTGTATTGTCGAACAATGGAAGTGGATTAAAATCGACCGCCTGGTTACCCTGTAATGCAACTATTGATTCTACTGACAAAATAAATGACAGCATTACAATTTACATCACCTACAACGGGTTAACATGCAACGGCAAACGTAACCGGACCGGTAAAATAGAAATTAAAA
>Ga0268283_1001093_pt1 | contig 13843 bp, 7 predicted proteins | sample saktaG_13_FD_190140 | JGI IMG/M metagenome (GOLD analysis project Ga0268283, IMG submission 190140) | Saline water microbial communities from Sakinaw Lake, British Columbia, Canada - sak_2013_06_06_36m | ecosystem: Environmental > Aquatic > Non-marine Saline and Alkaline > Saline ... | reverse complement strand
CGAAAGCAGTTCCCGCACTTCCGGCATTTAATCTGCAAAAGGCAATATCAACAACCATTCGTGATTTTAAACAGGATTATTGGACAGGAACTGTTTATACAACTAATAGAAGAGTTTGGGAATCGGATGATAAGTTTAAGGAATATTTGATGAAGACACGCTCAATGGCCATTGATATGGAAACTGCAACCATTTTTATTGTCGGTTTTGCTAATTCAATTCCGACAGGGGCATTGTTAATGGTTTCAGATCAACCGATGATTTCAGATGGCGTTAAGACAGAGATAAGTGACAATATTGTAACCGAAAACTTTGTTGATGTGCACCTGAAAATTGGGATAGAATCGTTGAGACAATTAATAGAAAAGAGAGAAACCGTTAAACATCTGTATTTCGACTAAATTATTATGACTTATAGCCAAATTCTTGCCGATCTTAAGAATAAAAAATACTACCCAATCTATTTTTTGTATGGGGAAGAATCGTACTTCATCGATGTAATCTCTGATTTTATTGAAAACAATGTTTTAGATGAAGGGCAAAAAGAGTTTGATCAAACTGTGGTTTATGGAAAGGATACCGATGTAGCCACCATCGTTAGTCATGCGAAGCGTTTTCCCATGCTCGGGCATAAACATGTGGTTATTGTTAAAGAGGCTCAGGACATTAAAAAAATTGATGATTTATTGTCTTATGTTAATCATCCGCTTGAATCTACCATTTTGGTGTTTTGTTATAAATACGCTAAGCTTGATCAAAGGAAACAATTGGCAAAAAGTTTAAGTAAAATTGGCGTTGTTTTTGAATCAAAAAAGTTATTTGAATATCAAATATCAGAATGGATCAATAAACAATTAAGTATTCGTGGTTATTCGATTGAGCCCAAAGCAGCATTGCTGATGACAGAATTTTTGGGTACTGATTTAAGCAAAGTTTCAAACGAAATTGAGAAATTATGCATCAACCTGCCTAAGGGAACAGAAATTACTCCAACTCACATCGAAGCAAATATTGGCATCAGCAAGGATTATAATGTTTTTGAATTACAAAATGCATTAGGAAAGAAAGATGTGGTAAGAGCAAATCAAATCATTAATTATTTTGCGGCTAATCAAAAAGACAATCCGATGATAAAGGTAGTTGGATTGCTGTATGGATTTTTTGTTAAAACGCTCATCTATCATCAGGTGAAAGGGAAAAATGAAGATGCGATAGCAAGTTCCTTATCTGTTCCAAAATTCTATTTAAAGGATTATAAAATCGCCTCCCAGAATTATAATATGAACAAACTCACTCGAATTATTTCAAGCTTACGCGAATATGATTTGAAGGCTAAAGGTGTGAATAATGTTACAGCGACAGATGGTGAGCTGATGAAAGAGTTGATTTTTAAAATTTTGCATTAAAAAATAGGGATGGCTTCCTCGAACAGGAAGCCATCTCTAGAACTCAATTATTTTGCTTTATTGTAAAGTTTATCTTGTTGTTTAATCCCTTTTTCCATCCATTCAGGAGCTTCAGTTCCTTTCAAATAGTGATCAAAAAACTGTTTCATCCTAATCTGAAAGTCAATTTGGTTGTTCTTATTTGCCAAATGATGATTCTCATCGGGATAGGAAAGAAATATCACCTTCTTGCCAAGTCTTCGGGCAGCATTATAAAACTCAAGTCCTTGATTCCAGTCAACAGCACCATCTACGGTTCCCTGAAGGATCATAAAGGGAGTTTTGATTCCCTGAGCATTCTGTACCGGTGATTGGTCAATATAATTTTGCATATCATCGAACATTCCTTTTCCCATTCGAACCTGTCCTAATTCAAAAATTCCCTGATTATTGGTTCCGCTATTTTTATACAAAATATTGTACATGCTCGTTAAATTAGTGACAGGCGCACCGGTTACCACACAGGCAAACATATCCGTCTGGGTAAGAATAAAGGATGATTGGTAACCTCCCCAACTATGCCCTTGCATCCCGATATGATCAGGATCGGCATAACCCAGTTCAATTACTTTTTTAACGGCAGAAGTAACACAATCAAGCGCATTCCATCCGGGTTGTCCTACATAATATTTAATATCAGGCATTAACACTAAATAGCCATCACTAGCATATTCTGACATATGTGGACGATCATCGTATGCCGGCATTGAATAACGATTGTGCTGATCAGATACTTTTTCGTAAAAATATACCAGCATGGGGTATTTCTTTCCTTTTTCATAATTGGCGGGAAGTGTGAGCGTACCTTGTAATCTATCTCCTTGCTTATTTTTGAATTCAACGAGGGTTCTGCTTCCCCATTTGTATTCAGCCTGCTGTGGGTTGGCATTGGTTTGTTTAACGATATTATTAAATTTTGAATCCGAAGTGTAATAATCAGGAAAATCAACAAAGGATTCTCTGCTAAATAAAAAGCGATCGGCTTTGGTTGCTTTATTCAACCTGCCAAAACTGTAGTCTGCAAAAATCAATTCTTGAGGGGTTTTCCCATCTTTAAGTTTAAAGTATCCCGATTTTTTTGTCCATTCTCCGTAAGCTGAAAGGTATACAGCTTTTGTCAGGTCAATGTATGGGTCTTCTTGTGGGGACGTAACCCTTGAACGGAAACCTCCGCTTCCACCATTGGGGGATTCAATTCTGAAATGTATCTCGTTATCCGATCCATAGTTACCTGTCAGGTTATAACCACCGCTTCCATCGAGGGCTACTGCCCAAATATCGTAAAGGTGGTTGAGATAAACTGATTTTCCGTCCTTTGACCAGCCAGCTACTCCGTATGATGGGTTTTCGTAAGGGTGGTCTTCATTGATATCAATAAAACTGACATTTATCGCCTTGGAAATATTAGTGAGGTTTTTCTTTATCAGATCGTAGGCAAAGAAATGTCCTTCTTTAAAAAATAAGAATTGTGTTCCCTGAGGTGATAATCCCATGCTTCTTCCAACCTTTTTTTCAATCAGTTTTTTCGAGCCTGTTTTTGTGTCAATAAGATAATAATCACTAAATCCTCCACCCCAATTTGTATCAGAAATATAAGGTTTAGGATCGCCTCCAATAGCTTGATCTGCATTTCGATTTAAACTGATATAACGCATGTCATCTGATGAAAGCTGCACAAAATTCATCTTGTCTAAATGAAGAATGGCTGTATAAGTCGAATTTTTTTCCCGACTGGCCCTAAGCATTTGTACCGATTGAATATCTTCATCATCCCAATGCCAAACATCAACATTTGAGATGGTATCACGGCTCAACTTTTCTTTTTTGCTTTGTTCTTTAATACCAATAACAAGTCGATTATTGTCAGTACTAAAACTCAATCCGCTTTTCTCACTTAAAATATATCCCTCCGGGAAGTTTTTGTCATTGACAGGATTGTAGGCTTTTTGTTGTGTTTTTGCCGAGTTTAATCCTGTAAATAGGAGCAAAGAATTAATGCGTTGTTCTGTTGTATCAGTGGTATTTCCTTTCAGAACTGCCAACGCAGTTCCTTTACTTCCCCATTCACTGCGATAAAGCATTTCATCATCCCATGTTAACTGACTATAACTTGCCGTATCAGTGTCGAGGGGAGTGATGTTCCCTTTTAGAAGATCCATCAGATAAACTCCATTTCCTGCTTTACTATCGGCATCGATTATATATGCCAGCAGTGTTCCCTGTTTGTTGAACTTAAAATCGCTGACATTTCCAATATTCATAATTTTGTTATCGCTTAAGTTTTTGATAAGCAAGTCAGAACCATCAATTTCTTTGTTATCATTTTCCTTTTTAATGACCATAAAATTGGAGGATGGTGAAAAAGCAATGCTTTTTATTTTATCCCATTCATCTTTTTTGCCAGTTTCAAGGTTCATTAATACACCTTTAATATAAACCTCCTTTTTGCTCTTACGTAGTTTATCGCTTTCTTTTTTTGTTAAATTTCTTTGATAAACAATCCATTTTGAATCAGATGAAAAATCAGGATTACTACAATATCGATCGGAGTAGAGTTTACCACTTTCAATATTTTTAATATACAAAGTATCATCTCCATCATTGGGTCGATAACTGTAAGTCATCCAGTTTCCATCATCAGAAAGGCTGGTTGAGACAATTCTGCTCCATTTAGGATAGTCTGCAACTCCGAGCGTTTTTTTAACTTCCTGAGAAAAAGTGCCAATGCTGATGGTAAGCATGAACATTACCAGCAACAAATTTTTAATAAATAATCGCATATTATTCTTTTTTAATTTATGTGCAGTAAAAATATAGAATGATTGATAAAAGTCTAATTATTCTATAGAATTTAAATAGAGATGAATGCTTAATTGGTCGATAATTTCATGGGATTTCTTTTGGAAAAGGTAAAGTTTGGATTCTTGTTTAAAATCCTATCCAGCCAATTAGACTCTAATGAAAATTGAAAGCAATGGTTTAGCAAGCCCCACAGTTTTCCGAATTTTCATAAATACCATTAATCAAATCGCGATATTTTCCTGAAATAAAGGTTCGTCGTAACTTTAAGGTAGGTGATAATTCTCCTGATTCGGCACTCCATTCATCCGAAATAAGGGCAAATTTTTTAACCTGTTCGACTTTATCAAGATCTTTATTTAAATTTTTGATTTCGCGCTCGAACCTTTCTAAAATCAATGGATTTTTGATAATGGCATCAATGGTGCTGAAAGGGATTTTTTTTATGGCACACCACGATTGAAGATAGTTGAAGTTAGGTGCAATGATAGCCGCAGGACATTTTCGATTTTCGCCAACTACGATTATATATTCAATAAAGGGGGAAGATTTAAAATTACTTTCGATGGCTTGAGGTGCTACATATTTCCCTCCTGAAGTTTTGAATATTTCCTTTTTTCGATCAGTTATTTTTAAAAACCCATCATTGTCGATCATCCCAATGTCACCGGTATGAAACCATCCTTCATCATCAATTACCTGACTGGTAAGTGTTGGATGATTGTAATAGCCGTGCATGAGATTTGGACCTTTGCATAATATTTCGCCATCACTAGCAATTTTGATGCTTACATCTTTAATAAGCTTTCCAACAGTTCCAAATTTAAAGCCCTTTTTCTGAAATGTTTGTACAGATATTACCGGAGATGTTTCAGTCAATCCGTAGCCTTCAAGTATATGGATTCCTGAGGCCCAAAATATTTTTGATAAATGAGTTTGTAAATTGGCACCTCCTGAAACGATCAGTTTTAAACGGCCGCCAAATACTTTTTGCCATTTTTTATATACAATGATGTCGGCTAAATAAAGTTTAGAACGGTACCACCAACTTTTATTAGGATTCAGTTCGAATTGTTCTGCTAAACCGATGGCCCAGAAAAATAATGTTTTCTTAATCAAAGGTAAATTAAGTCCCGATTGGTAAATCTTGGCATAGATTTTTTCCATTACACGAGGTACTGTACAAAATACTTGTGGTTTTATTTCTTTGATGTCGGTTAAGATGTTTTGAATGTTTTCAGAATAATAAATTGAAACGCCCAGATATTGGTACAGATAGTTTAACATCCGTTCATAAACATGGCATAAGGGTAAAAAACTAAGTGCTTTATCAGTTGGTTTAAGATCCGCAATTGAGGAACAGGTAACAAAATTGGAAATAAAATTTTTGTGCGAAAGCATCACGCCTTTTGGCTTTCCTGTTGTTCCTGAAGTATAAATGATGCTTGCAATATCATCCGGTTTTATTCCTGCTTTATAACAATTTAAATTTTCGCCCTCATATTGATCACCTAATGCCAAGATTTCTCTCCAATTTTTAACCGCAAAAGTTTTTTCTATTGAATATACTTCCTGAATCGAAGGGAATTCTTTGGCTATTAATTTGATGCGATCATATATTTCGTTGTTCTGAACAAAAATATATTTGACCTGAGTTTCTTTAAAAATGTAACTGTAATTTGGTTTGCTAATGTTCGGATAAATTGGAATTTGAATGGCACCAATTTGCATCATGCCCATATCAATAAAATTCCACTCAGGGCAATTCCCAATAATGGTGGCAATCATATCACCTTTCTGTACCCCTAATTGAATCAGTCCTTTGCTGAAGCGATCGGTGTATTCTATATATTCTTTTGCAGAATAAGTATTCCAAACATTTTTAGACTTAAATCCAAACGCATTTTGCTTGTCAGAATATTTAGTTCTGTAAAGATCGAGCAGATCAAAGATGCGTGTTATTGGAATCATGTCATATATATGGATTAATTAAATAATTTGTCGATATGAGTGCGATATTTTTCAAGTATGGCATTCCTTCGTAAACTCATTTTAGCTGTGAGCTCTCCTGAATCTACAGTGAAGGATTTATCTAATATTTCAATTTTAACGATCTGTTCAGTTTTACCAAATGATTGGTTGTAAAAATCTACTTCTTTTTGAATTCTTTTCTTAATTCTTGGAAGCTTGACCATCTTAGCATCAGTCGTGTACTCAATTTCTTTAACCCCGCACCAGCTTCTTAAATGTTCAAACTGGGGGACGATTAATGCAGCTGCATATTTCTGGTTTTCACCAAATACAACTGTTGTTTCAATAAATGGAGATTCATTGAACTTATTTTCAAGTACCTGCGGGCTGATGTATTTGCCGAAAGAAGTCTTGAAAATTTCTTTTTTACGCCCGGTAATTTTAAGCTGACCTTCTTTTTCAAATACGCCTAAATCGCCAGTGTGAAACCAGCCTTCTTCATCAATAGCTTCTGCAGTTAACTCAGGTTGTTTGTAATAACCTTCCATTATATTGGGTCCTTTGCACAGGATTTCTCCATCATCCGCAATTTTTACAGATACTCCGGGTATTGGAGGGCCAACGGCACCGAATTTACGTTCTCCTTTTGTAAGGGTTGAAACTGCAATTACCGGAGAGGTCTCGGTAAGTCCGTATCCTTCCAGAATGGGGATTTCAGCAGCGGTAAATACTCGGGCTAATCTTTCTTGTAAAGCAGCACCACCTGAAACGATCAACTGAAAGCGACCGCCTAATCCTGCTTTCCATTTACTTAAAACCAGTTTTCGAGCAATTTTTAGTTGGATACTATAGAAAAATCCATTACGATTGTCTAATTCATATCTCAACCCAATATTTACCGCCCAGAAGAAAATGATTTTTTTTAATCCTTTAAGTTTTCGGCCTTTCATGATAATTTTATCATAAACTTTTTCAAGTAGTCGTGGGACTGAGGACATCAAGTCAGGTCTTATTTCTTTAATATTATCAGCAATTGTCCCAATGTTCTCGGCATAATAAATCGAGATTCCAACATATTGAAACATATAAGTCAGCATCCTTTCATAAATATGGCAAAGAGGCAAATAACTAAGTGCTCTGCCCTCTTCTCCCATTGGTGGGATATGTTTGGTAGCAAGAATATTGCTTACGATATTATTATGAGTAAGCATTACGCCTTTGGGGTCTCCGGTTGTTCCTGATGTGTAAATGAGGGTGACTAAATCACTTGTTTTAATAGTGCTTTTGATTTGCTTGACCAAATCGGGAGCTGAATGTTTTTTCCCAAGCTCAAGTAATTCATTTAAATGATTTGCTTTTGGCACCTTATCAAAAGTGTAAATTCCCTTTAAGCTTGGAATATCGGGTGCAATATGTTCAATTTTTTTGAGGAGTGTTTTGCTTGAAATAAACACATATTTTACTTCGGCATGATTTAAGATGTACCTGTATTCAGATTCACTAATTGTTGGATAAATCGGAACATGAATTGCCCCAATTTGCATAATAGCCATGTCAACAAAATTCCATTCAGGCCGGTTGTTCGAAATACTGGCAATTTTATCGCCTTTTTCAACACCTAATTTAAGCAATGCATAACTGATGTTGTTTGAAATCTCAATATATTGGTCAATATTATATTTTACCCATTCACCATTTTCTTTTCCGGCTAAAACATCATCTTTTGGCTTATAGCTCTCCTTGTAATGAGGTAGAATCTCAAAAAGTCGTGTAACTTCCATAGTAAATTAATTAGTGCATAAATGTTAGGTTGCACAATAATATGAAAAATTTACTATAAAAAAAATACAAATAATTTATGCTATTTGCGAATAATGGTTGTCCCGTTTGCCTGAGCTGTTGGCATTATCAGCAGATCATTGATATTCACATGTGCGGGTAGTGTTGTTACATAAAAAGCAACATCTGCAATATCTTCAGGGTGTAATGGTTCAAAACCCTTATAAACATTATCGGCAGTTTGCTTATTGCCTTTAAAGCGAACCATTGAAAACTCTGTTTCTATTGCTCCGGGGGCAATTTGTGTAACCTTGATCCCCGACTCTAACAAGTCTATTCTCATGCCTTTGGTTAAAGCGTCAACTGCATGTTTGCTGGCGCAATAAACATTTCCTTTTGGATACACCTCTCTACCTGCAATCGAGCCGATATTAATAATATGACCAGATTTTTTCTCAACCATCATTGGAGCTACATTTCTGGTAACATATAAAAGTCCTTTTACATTGGTATCGATCATTTGATCCCAATCATCCATGCTTCCTTCTTGAATTGGATCGAGTCCGGCGGCAAGTCCTGCATTGTTAATCAGTAAATCAATGGTCTGCCCTTTTAATGTATCAATTGCAGTTTTGACTTCTTCTCTTTTTCTTACATCAAAAGTTAGTGTGGTAATTTCAACTTTGAACTTTTTTGTTAATTCTGTTTTTAACAGTTGAAGACGATCATCTCGTCGACCTGTTAAGATCAGGTTGTAATGATTCTGGGCAAATTTAATAGCACAAGCCTTTCCAATTCCGCTTGTTGCACCTGTGATGAGGGCAGTCTTAATCATGATTTTATTTTTTAAATTTTAGATTAGTTGATAAACCGAAACGAAACCATCTTCCTGGCATGATCACGTTTCCAATATCAAAATAATCGACATTAAATATGTTAGCTACTTCCAAATATACATCCCAATTTTTAATTTCCCAATTAATCTTGGAATCAAATAGCACAAACGGAGCATAGGCAGTTTCCTCATTATTTTTAAAGTGGAAATAAGAACCGGCCCTGTCTTGATAAGTTGCTTGCCAGTTGATATTTATGTTTTTTAAGATTGGATGTGAAAGACTAAAAGTAAGTTTGTGTTTTAAATAATCCAAAGCATATTTCGACAGATATTCTCCACTTTGTTTGCTAACATCAGTATATGAATAACTCAGTCTTAACTGATTTATTGGAAGATTTCGATTTTGAAAGTACTTAGCATTAAATAAAACGGAAACTTCAACGCCCGTTGTTGAAAGTTTGGTAATGTTTTTACTTTCCCATTTTAAACTGTCGGCAACCCTAACCCAATCAATGATGTTTTCCCCATCTCTTTTAAATATTGCCAATTCAGCAGCAACTTCATAATTGATAAATTTTAAGCCGGCTTCATAAGCGATTGCTTCCTCTGGTTTCAGATCGGAATTTCCAATATTTGTAGGTCCGACATAATAAAGATCGGTAAAGGTTGGTAAACGAAATGATTTATTTACAGAACCAAATAACCTGAAATTGTTGCTTAATTGATAACTTAGGTCAATCCCGGGAATCCAGTGCCAATCAAATGCAGAATTGTAATTGACAAGTAACCCTCCTGAAAAGCTCCAATTTGAAGAATAAAAACTATGTTCGATGAAGAATGATAAATTATCTCTGCTATCTTTTTTATTGTAATATGCATCTGCTTCACCTTTAACGGCAATTGGCAAATCCATCGTAATTCCTAAAACATTACTTAAAATTTGTTCTCGTCGGTAAGAAGCCCCAAAAGCAGTTTTCCCCAAGCCTGATGTAAAATTTATTGTTTCTTCCAAACCATAAACCTGAGTTTGGTGATAATTATGACCGCTATACCAACTTGCCGGATTATTGCGAAAAAGCTCAAAGCGATCGTTGTGCTGTTTCCAGTAAACAGATAAATCAGATTTTACTTTGCCGGCATTTTGCCAATTGGCAGAAATGAATCTTGTTTTGGTCTGTTCGTACTGATTTGGATATGCAGGTGTATAGAAGCTGTTGGCACCAAATGATTTGTCCTGATAAGCTGCCTGAAAAGTTAGTTTATTGCTTTTAAGTTTTAATTGCGACAGATAAAAAAGATTGAGTGTTTGATAATCCGTATTCTCAATATACCCGCCGGATCCTTTTTTTGAAAATGTTAATCCATTCGAAAAAGTTTCATTTCCTGTATTTAATGAGGCAGCTGTGCTGTAAAATTTATTTTCTCCTGCGCTCAAAGCTACTTTTACCTCATTGAGTTCGGATGGAATGGTGATAATATTGATAGCACCACTAAATGCATTTGGCCCAAAGGTTCGGGAAGCAGGCCCTTCCAATATTTCAATTCTTTCAATCGATTCCAGATCAATGGGTAAATCGGCATTGTGATGACCCGTTTGAGGATCATTAAATGGGATTCCATTAATCAGGATCATGGTTTGATCGAATGAGCCACCACGGATGCTAATGTCGGCTTGAACACCATTGTAGCCTCTTTGGCGAACATCAACATTCATTGCATATTCAAGCAAATCGGCAAAACTTTGAACCGGAGCGCCTTTGATCTCCGATTTTGTAATAACAGAAACTACTCTTGACGCTTCAGAATAAAGTTCAGGAGTGCGTTTTGCGGTTACTTCAATTCCCGAAATCCAAAGTGTATCTATTTGTGCATAAGTAGATAGAAATAAACAAAGTGTAAATAGCAATGAAGAAAACTGTTTCATATTTTAACATTATTTTTAATTATTATTTGTCGTTTAACGATTTGCGAAATTCCGGTTGTATCGAAAAAAAAATCTGTTTCTTACGCTTAGTAAAAAACAGACTTTATATTCGCTGTGTAATTCAGTTCTAAAAGGATTTGCCTTTTTTGAAATTGTATTAGAAGTTAAATTAAAGGCCGGAAAAACTGGAAGGCCAAGAGATGATAGTATGCACTGCAAGGAATCATGATCTTTGATATTTAAATCGTTTTCATCCTCATCAAAGTCGCCTTTGATGTTTGCAAAATAGGCTAAGTCAACAAGTCCTTTTAATAATGCTTTTTGGCAAATCTCTGCTTTTAGCACTCCAATTTTTATCAATTTACCCAAAGAAGCAAATATGGCATATTTTTTCCTGCTCCATTTGGAGAAAACAAAAATACAAGGCGATATAGATTTTTGTTGATTCACTAACCTACACCTTATTTTTAATCCATTCTCTGGCATTTACAAATGCTTCAATCCATGGTGTAATCTCATCAGATTTTCTATCTTCAGGATATTCCGGCCAATGCCAAGGCATGAAAGCTCGCTCAAGGTGAGGCATCATTACTAAATGACGACCATCAACTGAACAAATCGCTGCCGCTGCAAATTCAGAATCATTGGGATTGGCAGGATAGGAGTTGTAGCTGTATTTGGATGTGATTTTATATTTGTCTTCTGAATAAGGAAACTGGAATTTGCCTTCGCCGTGTGCAACATGAATTCCGAGGCGACTTCCTGCAAGCGATTTGAGCAACACAGAATCGTTCTCAAGAATATCCACATTTATAAATCCGGCTTCAAATTTACCCGATCCGTTATGAAGCATTTTTGCTCGTTGCTCATGCTCAGGATAAACGAGGTTTAGTTCCATCATTACCTGACAACCATTACAAACCCCTAAACTTAAAGTGTCCTTTCGTTCATAAAAATTATCAAGGGCTTTTTTGGCTTTCTCATTGTATAGAAATACTCCGGCCCAACCTTTAGCCGATCCCAGTACATCCGAATTTGAGAAACCTCCTACAAAAACAATCAAATTGATATCTTCTAAAGTTTCCCTTCCCGAAATTAAATCAGTCATGTGAACATCTTTCACATCCAATCCTGCGAGATACATAATGTAAGCCATTTCACGGTCACCATTCACCCCTTTTTCGCGAATAATAGCAGCTTTAATTCCACTTGGCTTTCTTCTGTTCAAATCAATTTGATATTGACTTGCCTTTCCGGTAAAGTGGGCGGGAAATTTATACTTAAGTTCGGTTTTTTTATAATTTTTATAACGCTCGAGTGCATGATCTTCACCACTTTGTTTTCGATCAAACAGGTACGAAGTTTTAAACCAAAGATCTCTTAAATGATCAATGTTTAATGATGAATGATAATTTTGGTGCTTGATATTTAAAGTGCGCTCATTTGTAATCGAACCGATTTTAAGAAAATCAATATTGCTCCGTTTTAATATCTGAGATACAGATTTAAGATCCTTTACCTGAATTATGATTCCGGGATTTTCACTGAATAAGATTTTCGAAATATCTGATTCTGCAATTGCTGATAAATCAATATTTAGTCCGATATCGTTTCTGCCAAATGTCATCTCCAACAAAGTTGTGACCATTCCACCTGCTGAAATATCGTGGCCGGCTAAAATCAATTCATTTTTAATAAGTGTTTGAATCCCATTAAAGGAATTTTTAAAGTATTCAAAATCTTTAATACCAGGTGTTGTAACCCCTAGTCTATTCTTAAGTTGCGCGTAACTACTTCCGCCCAACTGATAATTATCTTTGCTAAAGTCGATGTAAATGAGCGTTGATTCTGACTCTTTTTTCAAAACAGGGCTAATCACTTTACGAATATTTTCAACTTCGGCTGCTGATGAAATAATTACAGTACCGGGCGCATAAACCACCGATCCACCTTCATATTTTTGGGTCATTGATAAAGAATCTTTACCCGTTGGAATATTAATTCCAAGTTTGCAGGCAAAATCACTGACAGTCTCAACTGCAGCATATAGCCTGGCATCTTCACCTGCATTTTTTGCGGGCCACATCCAGTTTGCGCTTAACGAAATGCCACGAATATCATCTTTAATTGGTGCCCAAATAATATTTGTGAGTGCTTCGGCGATGGATAAAAGTGATCCTTTTACCGGATCAACCAAAGCTGCAACAGGCGCATGACCAATCGCAGTGGCAATTCCTTTTACCCCTTGGTAATCCAAAGCAACAACACCTAAATTATTTAGAGGCAGCTGAACTTGACCTGCACATTGTTGCATCGCTACTTTACCTGTAACCGAACGATCAACTTTGTTGGTGAGCCAGTCTTTGCAAGCAACTGCTTCTAATTGCAACAGGTTTTCAATATCTTTTTCAATATTTGATGAATCAGGTGAAATATCTTCAAAATTTGCCTGAGCGGAAGTATCAACAAGCACAGTTTTGGGTGGTTTTCCGAATAAATATTTCAAATCTAAATCCATAGGATTCTTATCAGAGGCTTGAAAAACAAAATGCTGATCACCACGTGCTACACCTACAGAATAAATGGGTGCTCTTTCTCTCTGGGCTATTCTTTCAAGTAAGGCGTAATCTTTTTGTTTAAGGATTAATCCCATTCGCTCCTGCGATTCGTTTCCAATAATTTCTTTTGCCGATAAGGTTGGATCGCCAACAGGAAGTTTGCTTAGATCAATCGTTCCACCAGTATCTTCAACCAATTCGGAGAGACTGTTGAGGTGCCCGCCTGCGCCATGATCATGAATTGAAACAATGCTGTTATGATCTGATTCAACCAATCCCCGGATGGCATTTAAAACTCTTTTTTGCATTTCAGGATTGGCACGTTGAACTGCATTTAATTCAATAGCATTCCCATATTCTCCTGTAGCTACTGAAGAAACAGCTCCTCCCCCCATTCCAATTCGGTAATTGTCTCCTCCTAAAACAACAATGATATCGCCTTCTTCAACTTTTCCTTTGAGGCTGTCGTCTTTTACTCCAAATCCAACTCCTCCTGCAAGCATGATAACCTTGTCGTAACCATAATATTTGT
>Ga0268283_1001092_pt1 | contig 13865 bp, 14 predicted proteins | sample saktaG_13_FD_190140 | JGI IMG/M metagenome (GOLD analysis project Ga0268283, IMG submission 190140) | Saline water microbial communities from Sakinaw Lake, British Columbia, Canada - sak_2013_06_06_36m | ecosystem: Environmental > Aquatic > Non-marine Saline and Alkaline > Saline ... | reverse complement strand
CACCTATTCTTGTTTAGGGGTGCTGGCGGTATTTACCGGCAGGATTTTTGGTGAATTTAGCGTAAATCCGATAGTTAACCTTGTCTCCGGAGTGCTTATTTTAATTTTCGGAATTTCCATGCTGGATGTATTTCATTTTAATTTTACTTTGGATTTAAAGCCTATACCCAATCGAAAAAGAAGCTATTTTCTAGCGTTATTATTAGGTTTAGTTTCAGGATTAATGATTTCACCCTGTCTTACGCCGATTTTAGGCGCTATTTTGAGTTATTTATCAACCACGAAAAATATATTTTACGGTGGATTTTTATTGTTTAGCTTTTCTTACGGCATGGGCTTAATTTTTATTCTAATCGGCACTTTCGGGGTCAGTTTTACTGGGCTACCTAAGCCAGGCAAGTGGATGATTTGGATTAAGAAGTTTTGCGCGGTAATTATTATTCTGACCGGTTTATATTTTATTTTTGCAGCGTTAAGGAGATTCTAATGCGCATATTTAGGTGGTATTGGTTAGTGATTATTTTTATAATTACCGGATTAGGTTGCGGAAATTCGTCGCTGCATGCCGCTAAAATTAATCAGCCTGTTGCACAAAAGACTGTGCCAAGCAATATTGTCGCAAAGGGTATTATTTTAATTGATTTGGAAGGCGCGCCGGTTAATCTTTCCCGCTATATCGGAAAACCGGTAATACTCTTTTTCTGGACGACTTGGTGCCCTTATTGCCGGGATGAATTAAAGATATTAAACCGGCAGGCTGCGCTGATGGCCAAAGAAGGAATTGTGGTTATCGGTGTTAATCTGAGCGAATCGCAAAGTAAAGTGCAAAGATTTTTTAAGGGATATTGGCTAAATTTTAAGATGTTGTTAGACAAAAACGGATTATTGGCGGATAAATATGATCTGATGGGCGTGCCGACGTATGTTTTTTTAAATAAAGAGGGAAAAGAAATTTCGCAGGCGCATAGTTTTCCGCTTAACTATCGGGACTTGTTGCTTAAATAGGGGTTTGGTGATCATGAGTGAATTTTTTAGTTTAGTGGAAGGGATTTGTCTGAAAGATAACCGGTATAAGCCGGATGCTTATGAATTTGTGCTCGCTGGACTAGGTTTTACTCAAAAGAGATTGAAAAAAACCGCGCATATCAGCGGCGCGCAATTGGCGCATGGCCTGCGGGATTATGCGATTGATCAGTACGGGGCTTTGGCGGGTAAGGTTTTGTCTTTCTGGGGAATAAATCAGACGCTGGATTTCGGGAACATAGTTTTTAATATGATTGAAAAAAAACTTTTATCTAAAACTGAGGAAGACAGCTTACAGGATTTTGATGCGGTTTATGATTTTAAAGCGGCTTTTTCAAATATTTTAGAAGAAAGCGTAATTGCCGGACTAAGATCTAAAAAATGATTAATAAAAATATTATTGCGCTTTTAGAGTCTAAAGAGTTTATTAGCGTCGCTACTTGTGATTTAGAGTCTCGACCGAATGCTGCGCCTAAATTTTTGTTGAAGGTAGTGGCCAGTCATATTTATTTAGTTGATTATGTTATTGGAAAAACTTTCCGCAATTTACAAATTAATCCGCGCATTTCGCTTTCATTTTTTGATCATGATACTTTAATGGGGTATCAGATAAACGGTGAGGTTTTAATTATTGAGCGTGGGAGCGAGTATCAGGATGCGCTTAATGATTTAGCGCGTAAAGAGATTGATCTGTCGACCACCAGGATCATTGATGGGGTTATTAAGGGTCAGTCGCATCAAGCTTATGAGGTGGCTGCTGCTAAGGAGTTTGTAATTTTGAAGGTTAAGGTTGAAGAGATTGTAAAGATGTATCCAAGCGGCAAATTGCAGCGGGAGAAATTATGACCAATTTAAAAGGCTTAGCTACCGGGATTGGCAGTCTTCCTTTAACGGACGCTGGGATAGCCGTAGATTTAATTTTACGTTATCTGCCTGCCCTGCCTTTTTGGCCGCAACTGCCTAAGGGCAACGTGGGCGAGGGGATGCTTGCGCAGTTTAGCGAAAATCTGCCGGGACTTAAGTTTGAAGGTGGCGATTTGCGTTTTATTGCTCAGGATAAGGAAAAAGAGCTGGAGCTGTTTTATGACCGGTTGATTGCTAAGGATCTGGAATATTTTAAAATTAGTCCGGATTTTGCCCGGGGATTGCATGTTTTTTATGATCGTCTTAATTGCGTAGATTTATCTTCAATTGAGTTTATCAAGTGCCAGGTTACTGGCCCGTTTACTTTTTGTGCGGGGATAACTGATGAACAGGGAAAAATCATTTTACATGATGCGGTGTTGATGCAGGCGATGGTGAAAGCCCTGGGGATGAAGGCGCTCTGGCAACTGGAGCATTTTAAAAAATTCGGCAAAAAGATGATTATGTTTTTCGATGAGCCGTTTTTAACCGGGGTGGGCTCCGCTTATACTACGGTTAATCGTCAGGAGGTCATCGATGTTTATGCTGAGCTTGCTGATACCTTAAAAAGTCAAGGCAGCTTAATCGGTATACATTGTTGCGGCAATACCGATTGGTCGATGCTCACCGATACTCCGGGCATAGATATTATTAATTTCGACGCTTTTAATTTTCAGGAGAGGTTTGTGCTTTATGCGGATAATCTCAACCATTTTCTTAAAAGAGGAGGGATTATTTGCTGGGGGATAGTTCCGACGAATGAGTTTACCGCTGAGCTGGGCCCGGAGGGGTTAGCGCAAAAAATAAAGCTGGGCTTAGATATACTGGTAAAGAAGGGGGTTAGTCGAGAGCTTCTGTTGGAAAGGCTATTGATTAGCCCGGCTTGCGGCTTAGGGACTCTGGATGTGCCGAAAGCAGAAGGAATTTTGAATTTACTTAACCAAACCAGCCTGTTTATCCGTAAAAACCTTTAAAAACAAATCATTTGACAAAACCGGGTTAAGTTATATAATCAATAAATCGCTTTGCTGTTTTCTGTGATTTTTATAGTAGAATGAGGAAAGCGCTTATTTAAGGAGAAGGATGAAGGAAATTAGAATTCATGCCCGCGCCGGTCAGGGGGCAATTACCACCGCGACTTTGCTCGGGTTTAGTTATTTTAACGAGGGTAAATTTCCATATGCTTTCCCGAATTTTGGGGCGGCCAGGATGGGTGCCCCGATGAATGCCTTTGTGCGCGTCGATAGCGATCCGGTGCGTTTACGCAGCCAGATTTATGAGCCGAATTATGTAATTATCGTTGATCCTACGCTTTTGCGCGGGTTTAACTGTTTTTCCGGGTTAAAAGAAGACGGAATTGCGATTATTAATGGTAAAGAGGATATGGAGTTGCCGAAGTTAAAGGCGAAGCAGAAGGCTTTTATAGTCCCGGCTAATGAGATTGCTTTAAGAACTATCGGCCGTCCGTTAGGAAATACTGCTTTAATTGGCGCTTTTGCCGCAGCAACCGGAGAGCTGAAATTGGATAATCTTATTGTGGTTGTGAAGAATCGTTTTAGCGGCAAAGCTCAGGAAGCCAATGTTCAGGCAGTTAAAGAAGGTTTTGAATTCGTGAAAAATAAATTGAAAGGCTAGCATGTTTGGACCGTTAACCGTAAAACCATCAGAAAGTAAGGGTGATAAAACTGGTAGCTGGAGAACGCAAGTAAGGCCGCATTATTTACATAAGGATTGTATTGCTTGCCGGATGTGCTTAATTATCTGTCCGGAAGGATGCGTGCACGGAAAAGAAAAGAACGCATTCTGGGCGGATTATAATTTTTGCAAAGGCTGTGGAGTTTGCGCAGATATTTGTCCTAAAAAAGATATTGCTATGGTTCCGGAAGAGTCAAAAGGTGAGGATAAATGAAGGAATTTGTAGAAGGGTCACACGCGATAGCACAAATTATTAAAGCCTGTCAACCGGGGGTAATTTCTGCTTATCCGATAACTCCTCAGACGCATATTGTGGAAGACTTAGCGCAGATTGTAGCTAACGGCGAGCTTAAAGCGCAGTTTGTAAATGTGGAAAGCGAGCATTCTGCGGCGAGTGTAGTTTTAGGGGCCTCGGCTACTGGTGTGCGGGTCTATACCGCCACTAGTTCTCAGGGACTATTTTATATGCAGGAGGTAGTTTTTAATATTGCCGGAATGCGCCTGCCGGTAGTAATGACCTGCGCCAATCGCGCAGTGAGTGCACCGATAAATATTTGGAATGATCAGCAGGATTCGATCTCTTTACGGGATGCCGGATGGATTCAAATTTATGCTCAGGATAATCAGGAAGCCGTAGATTTCCATTTGATCGCCTATCGTTTAGCGGAAGATAGGCGGGTGATGTTGCCGGTAATGGTTTGCATGGATGGCTTTATTCTTACTCACGGGATGGAGACAATCGATCTTCCGGAACAGGATAAGGTTGATAAGTTTTTGCCTAAGTATAATCCTTTATATAAATTAGATCCGGCGGAGCCTATTTCGATGGGGCTTTTAGCGGACCCGGATTATTATATGGAAACACGATTTGCTATCCAGGAAACGATGAAAGCTTCTTTAGGATATTTATCGGAAATCAGTAGTGAGTTTAACACGGTTTTTGGCCGGGATTATCAAGATTTATTGGTTGAAGAGTATCAAACCCAGGATGCAGATAAAGTGATTGTCGCTATGGGTTCTGTTTGCGGTACGATTAAGGAAGTTGTGGATGAGCAGCGCGCTAAAGGGAAAAAGGTCGGGCTGTTGCGCATTATTACTTATCGCCCCTTTCCTTATGCTCGGGTTTATGAAGCTTTAAAAAATGTGCCGCGTGTTGCGGTTTTAGATAAAGCTGTTTCATTGGGGGCGTATGCGCCGATAGCTGTGGAGATGAAAGCGGCATTTTATGGCAAAAAGAAAGGCCCGAAAGTAATTAGTAGTTTTGTGGGCGGCTTAGGCGGAAGAGACATTACTTTAGAGTCGATACACGAGGTATTAAGAAGATTAACGGCTAAAGAAGTTAACTCTGATTTTATTGATTTAAAACCAGAGTTACTCAAGGAAGAGTATGGAAAATAGCCCATTATTTAAATCCGGGCATACTGCTTGCGCAGGTTGTGGCCAGGCAATTGCCGCGCGCTTGGTGGTGGAAGCCTCCGGGGCGAATACAATTATTGCGAATAATACCGGTTGTCTGGAAGTTTTTTCGACTAAATATCCGGAAACAGCCTGGGGGGTGCCCTGGATCCATTCATTATTTGAAAATTCCGCGGCAGTTGCTTCGGGTGTCGAGGCGGCACTAATTTATTTAGGTAAAAAAGACGGGATTAATGTGATCGCTCAGGGTGGAGATGGCTCAAGCGGAGACATTGGTTTGCAGGCCTTAAGCGGGATGTTAGAGCGCGGTCATGATATTTTATATGTTTGTTATGATAATGAAGCCTATATGAATACGGGAATTCAGCGAAGTGGACTCACGCCGTTTGATACCAATACTACGACTAGTCCATCGGGTGCACGGTCTTCGGGAAACATCCGGCCGAAGAAACCGATGCCGGAAATTTGCCTAGCTCACGGGATACCTTATGTCGCTACGGCTTCTGCGGGTTTTCCACAAGATCTAACACGTAAAGTAAAAAAAGCCGTCTCGATTAAAGGTCCTAAATATATTCAAATACATGTGCCTTGTCCTTTAGGCTGGCGCCATGAAACAAATCAGATGCTGCCGGTTGCAAAATTAGCGGTAGAGACCGGACTTTATCCTTTGTTTGAATATGAAAATGGAGTGCTCATTAATCGTCGGCAGTTTACCCCTAAGCCGGTGGAGGAATATTTAAAGGCACAAGGAAGATTTAAACATCTCCTCAATAATCCTGAAGAAATTAAGAAAATTCAGGAAATTGCGGATAACAATATAAAGAAGTACGGTTTAAAAGTAGAGTCTTAATCGGGGAGGTTAATTATGGGAAAACAAGCAAGGGCAATTGTGGATTTGAGTTTAAAGGATCTAGTTAAGGATTTAAATAAAGCATATTGTGATGAATGGTTGGCATTTTATCTTTATTGGTATATGGCGCAGACTGTTTCCGGTCGGGCCTATGAAGATATGCAGGAGATGCTCGAAAAATTAGCCAAGGATGAGTTAGAGCATGCCGGCGAATTAGCGGATTTGATTACTAAACTGGGTGATGTGCCTACAGCAAATCCAATGGATTTAGAAAAGGGCGCGAATGCTGCATTTCTTATGCCGCCGAAAAATACCGCGGATATTAATCGAATTATTCGCATCGTTGCTGAAGCAGAAGCGGGGGCAATTGAGGTTTACAATAAGATTGCTAAAAAGACATTCGGTAAGGATAATGTTACTTATCAGCTGGTTACACATATTTTGAGTGAAGAGGTAGGTCATGAAGAGATGTTTGAAAACCTTTTAGAGAGATAAGGGAGAATAACGATGGCCAAGATTACGGTAGATGCTTCAACATGCGTAGGTTGTGGTTTATGTGAACAGTCCTGTCCGGATGTTTTTCAAATACAGGGCGATGGAATTGCTCATGTTAAGACTCAAGTTTGTGCGTCATGTAATTTACAAGAAGTGGCAGATTCTTGCCCGGTAAATTCAATAAAAGTAAGCGCATAAAAGTTTTTAAATAAAATAAAGCGGGGCAGAACTAATTCTGCCCCGCTTTATTGCTAATTACAATCAAACTTTCTTTTTTAGATCCTCGATAAATTCTCTAAATAACGCTTCCTTTTTCTCTAGGAGTATTCTTTTTGCAAAATCGGGTTTTTCTTTTGTATAGCGGGACTCATCAAACAAAGACTTAGATCGAAGCTTGATGATGTAGAACCCGTTGGAATTAGTGATTATCTCGCTTGGTTGCTGAACTTTTAAATCGTAGGCCACATCCCAGAAGATGTTAGTGTTCGGCAGCTCATTGATGGCAGCTCCATATTTAAATAAACCGGTGGTCGATATTTTTAATCCTAATTTGCGACTTGCAATTGCCAGATCCTGCGTTTTAAGTTCATTTTGTAGTTGTTTGATTTTTTGACTAGCTAAATTTTTAGCGGTTTCTTGGATAAAGGATTGCTTAACCTTATCCTGTATCTTGACTAATTCTGGAATAGAGACTTCATTCTTTTCAATAAGTTCGAATATATAAAACGACTTATCGGACTTAATCATTGGAGTAGATTCGCCTATTTTTAATTTTGAAATTATTTTAAGCAGCTCTGGCGAGAATCCTAATCCCGGTATAGCATTATTGGCGTCGAATAACCCGGTTTCTTTTGTCTCCAATTCTAATGTCTTAGCTGCGGTTTTGAGTCCTTTATTTTTCTTAAGCAAGAGATTTAATTTTTTTGCTTTTTCTTCATCTGTGACTATTACATAAATGATATTAAAGGTCGCGGGTTGCTTAAATTTAGATTTATCGCTTTGGTAGTAATCTTGGAGCTGTTGCTGCGTCGGCGCTATGCTGCTGGCAAACTCCGAGATTAGACTGCCGGCATACTCGATACTTAATTCTTGATTGGTTTTGGCGTATTCTTTTTTAATCTGCGCATCACTTAGAGAAGTCTTGTTAGTAATTTGATCATACAGCTTAGCGATAATTATATTTTGCCGGGTTAATTCTTCAAAGATGCGCGGCTGAATGCGCAGAGAATAGCGCAAGATCTCGTTGTAGATTTTATTGCTAAAATAACCTTGCGATTGAAAATATAAGGAGTTTTCAATATCTTCGATTACCTCATTATTACTTGCTGTAATATGGCGTTTTTTGGCTTCGGCCAGTAAGATTAATCTTTCCCAGGCCTGGGTCTCTAGATCTAGATATTGCTGCACTTGCGCTAATCTGTCACCGAAGCGCATAATAGCGATGGTTTTTACCGCCGCTAATGAATCTTTAAATTCAATACCGGAAATGTTTCTGCCAAAGATTTTGCCTACAGGGACATTTTCCTGTCGATTGCGCAAGCCCTCAGTAAAGCCCCATAATGTAAAGGCGGGGATAATGATAATGGCTAGCCCGATCCAGATTTTTTTGGCAGTTTTTTTATTGCGTAAAATTCTTAGCATTTTTACACCTCCTGTTATATTCACTAATTATAGGCTAAAATTTACCGATTGCAATATTTGATTTCTGTCTTTTACTCTATAATTTTTAACGTCTGTCTTGGTTTGGTTCTCGCCGGGGCGCTTGTTTTGCCCCTGCGAGGCAAAACTGCGCTCGGGTCGGCTGCGTCGCTCCCCGCCAAAAATCGTGGCGGGGCCGTGCCCGCTCCTTGCCTCCACGCCCGGCTCGAATCCAAACCAAGCCATCCGTTATGTTTATTAATCAAATGCTTCTGCTAATTTTCGTAGCGAATGTCAATTTCTTGCCTGCCGGCAGCCAGGGACCCGCTAAATATTTATTTTATTTGCTAAAATGATAGGAATTTGTTATAATTAACTCTTCAAACAATATAATATAAGGAGAGTCTGGCGATGATTGAGCGTTATAGCCTTGCTAAAATGAAGAGTATCTGGCAGGAGGAGTTTAAGTTTTCAACCATGCTCTCAATTGAGATTTTAGCTTTAGAGGCTTATGCGTCTAAAGGAATAGTCCCGCCTCAAGCCGTAAAACGGATTAAACAGAAAGCCCGGTTTAATCTTGCCCAAATTCAAAAAATTGAAGAAAAGACACAACATGATGTTGTGGCCTTTGTTTCTAATGTGGCCCAATATATAGGTCAAGACGCTCAATATCTGCATCTTGGGTTAACCTCTTCGGATATTTTAGATACGACACTAGGGGTGCAGTTAAAAAACGCATCGGAGATATTAATTGAGGATTTGGAGAAATTACTCAAAATTTTAGCGAGCAAAGCTAAAATTTATAAAGATATGGCCTGTATCGGCCGCACGCATGGAGTGCATGCTGAGCCAACTACTTTTGGTTTAAAGCTGGCGCTATGGTTTGATGAAACTAATCGAAATTTAGCCCGGCTTAAACAAGTTAAAGGTGAAGTCTGCCTGGGAAAACTTTCCGGAGCAGTGGGCACATATTCTAATATTGAGCCGTTTGTAGAGGAGTATGTTTGTCGTAAACTAGGCTTGAGGCCGGTTAATATCGCTACGCAGGTGATACAGCGGGATGTATATGCACAATATATGGTTACCTTAGCTGTAATTGGCGCATCTTTAGAAAAGTTTGCCACTGAAATCCGGCATTTGCAAAAGACGGAAGTTTTGGAGGTTGAGGAGCCGTTTGGCAAGGGGCAAAAAGGATCAAGCGCCATGCCGCATAAGCGTAATCCGGTAATTTGTGAGCGCATTTGCGGTTTAGCGCGGCTTTTGCGCGGCAATGCTCAAGTAGCTTTAGAGAATGTGGCGCTTTGGCATGAGCGCGATATCAGCCATTCTTCAGTTGAGCGGGTAATCTTTCCGGATTCTACTTTAGCGTTAGATTATATGTTGAATAAATTCATGGAAGTAGTTTCCGGGATGAAGGTTTATCCGGATAATATGCTGGCCAACCTGGCTAAAACACGCGGATTGATTTTTTCGCAAAGAGTGCTGATTGCTTTGATGCATAAAGGCATGGAAAGAAATCAGGCTTATGATTTAGTGCAGCAGGCGGCGATGGAGACCTGGAGGGGACAAGGTAATTTTAAGGATAATCTTTTGTCTTTGCCGGGTGCTGCCAAATATTTAACTGCCCGGGAGCTGGATAAGATATTTGATTTAGATTTTTATTTACGCAATGTTAATAAAATTTTTCATAAGGTCGGTTTGTAATAATTTAATCCTTCCTTTTTAACCTCTTTTATAAGATGCAATATAAAATTGAAGTAGTAGATAAGCCTGGTATTTTTGACGCAGTTGGCCAGGGTGTAAATAGAGATATTGCTGACCTGGGCATCTCTAGCGTTAGAGGGGTGAAGTTTGTTCAGGTTTATATTTTAGAGGGCAATCTTGCATTTGGCGAGGTAATGCGTATCTGCCAGGAGCTTTTAACAGATAAAGTTACGCAGGATTATAAGATCTTATCTACAGAAGTCAATGATCCACTTAAAGTTAATCAACACGTTGTAGAAATAGCCTATAATCCGGGAGTAATGGATCCGGTCCAAGCCAGCGTTTTAAAAGGCATCCAGGATTTAGGTGTTCTAGCTCCGGAAGCAATAAGCACCGCTAAGAAATATATTATTTCCGGCAAACTTTCGCCGGCGCAGCTAAAAATCATTTCAGAAAAACTCCTTTATAATAAGCTTATTCAACATGTCGTAAACTCGCAGACATCATCTGGCGATATTAAAAATTTACCTGAATATCATTTTAATCTGATTAAAGTGGATCTGCTTAATCAATCGGATGCTGCGCTTATTGCGTTAAGCAAAAAGGGGCAGCTTTTTTTAAATTTAAATGAAATGCGCCAGATTAAAAATTATTTTGCTAAGCAGAAACGTAATCCTACGGATTGCGAATTGGAGACCGTTGCCCAAACCTGGTCGGAACACTGCTATCATAAAACTTTTCGTGGAAATATCGCTTATCAAGAAAATAAAGCCACTCCGGCTTTAGGGAATATGTTGATTAAGAACCTGCTTAAATCCACGATCATGAAGGTGACTAAAGAGCTGGACAAACCCTGGTGTGTTTCGGTGTTTAAAGATAACGCCGGGGTAATTAAATTTGATGAAAAGAATAATATCTGTTTTAAGGTCGAGACGCATAATCACCCTTCAGCCCTAGAGCCGTTTGGCGGAGCCAATACCGGTATCGGCGGAGTTATTCGCGATGCCATGGGCACAGGCTTAGGGGCCAAGCCGATTTTAAATAATGATATTTTTTGTTTTGCTCCTCCGGATTTAGCGTTTAATAAGGTGCCGCCGGGGGCGTTGCACCCTAAGCGGGTAATGAAGGGGGTAGTCAGTGGAGTGCGCGACTATGGTAATAAGATGGGCATTCCTACGGTTAATGGCGCGATATTGTTTCATGAAAATTTTGTTGGGAATCCTCTGGTGTATTGCGGCACAGTGGGGATTTTGCCTAAAGATAAATCCTTCAAGCAAACTCATGCGGGGGATTTAGTGGTGGTGGTAGGAGGCGCAACCGGTCGCGACGGTATACACGGCGCAACTTTTTCTAGCGGTGAGTTGACCCACGAATCTGAAACTGTCTCTAGCGGCGCGGTACAAATCGGCAATCCCATTGCGGAGAAGAAAGTTTTAGATACAATTCTGCAGGCGCGTGATCTGAATCTTTATAGTGCGATTACAGATTGCGGAGCGGGAGGTTTATCTAGTGCCGTTGGCGAGATGGGCGCAGAGTTGGGAGCGAAAGTTTATCTGGATAAAGTGCCTTTAAAATATTCCGGATTATCGTATATGGAGATCTGGATTTCGGAATCGCAGGAAAGAATGGTTCTCTCTGTTCCTGTAAAAAATATTGATCAGTTAATTAGACTCTTTGCTAATGAAAATGTCGAAGCTACCGTGATTGGCGAATTTACCGGCACTGGACGACTAGAACTTTATTATCAGCAGGAGTTAGTTTGTGATTTAGAGATGAAATTTCTACATGAGGGTATTCCGCAGATTGCCAAGCAGGCAGTATATGTTCAGGCTAAGCACCGTGAACCCAAAATTACGCTCAAAAAGGATCTCACTGGAGATTTGCATAAGCTGTTGGGTAATTTTGATATCTGTTCTAAGGAGTGGGTAATCCGCCAGTATGATCATGAGGTTCAAGGGGGCTCGATCATTAAGCCATTGGTCGGCCTTAAAAATGACGGACCAAGTGATGCCAGTGTAACTAAGCCTTTATTTGATTCGGACAAGGGAATTATTATCTCCAATGGCATAAATTTCCGTTTTGGTTTTATTGATCCTTACTGGATGGCGGCAAGCTGTATTGATGAAGCAATACGCCAGATTATTAGCGTGGGTGGATCCTTGAAAGAAGTGGCGATTCTGGATAATTTCTGCTGGGGTAATCCGGATAAACCGGACCGTTTAGGTGGATTGGTGCGCGCGGCGTACGGTTGTTATGATATTGCCAAGGCATATGCTGTGCCGTTTATTTCCGGGAAAGATAGTTTTTATAATGAGTTTAGCGTGCGCGGTAAATCTACGCCTATTCCCGGAACGTTGTTGATTTCAGCAATTAGCGTAATGGAGGATATAAATAAATCTGTATCGATGTATGCTAAAAAAGCCGGAAATTTGATTTATGTTGTCGGAAAAACGCGCGATGAATTGGGGGGCAGCCATTATTATGATTTATATAAGGCATTGGGCAATTGTGTTCCCAGGGCTTACCCTCAAGAATCTCTTGATACGTTTGAGGCCTTAAGCCGGGCAACGAAAAAAGGTTTAGTGAAATCGATGCATGATTGCTCTGATGGAGGTCTCGGCGTGGCTTTGGCGGAGATGGCTTTTAGCGGCGGCTTAGGGATGGAGATATTTCTTTCCCAGGTTCCCTATCAGTCTGATTGCAAACGCAATGATTTTCTTTTATTTTCAGAATCTAACTCCCGTTTTGTGGTCGAGGTTGAGAAAGCTAAACAAAAGGAATTTGAAAAACTTTTAAAAACCAGTGCTTTTGGTTTAGCCGGATGTTTAAACAATAAGAATGATTTTAAGATCTATGGCTTAAATGGAAAAGTTTGTTTGGATGCAGATATCGATGAACTGAAAGAAAGTTGGAGGGCTCCTTTAAAATGGTAAAAGTCAAATTTCATGCTAAAAAATTGATGGTTGGTGAAGATTTTATGAAGGAAGATACCTGGCGCATATTTCGAATTATGTCGGAGTTTGTCGATGGCTTTGAGGTGCTTTCTAAAATCGGAAAAGCAGTGACGATCTTTGGTTCAGCGCGCACTAAACCGGGCACTCATTTTTATAAATTAGCGGAAGAAGTGGCTTATCATATCGCCAAAGCCAAATATGCGGTAATTACCGGAAGCGGTCCGGGGCTTATGGAGGCGGCGAATAAAGGCGCACAGCGTGCGCACGGGCATTCGATTGGTTTGAATATTCAGTTGCCTTGTGAACAAAAGCCCAATAAATACGTGGATACGATTTTAGGTTTTCGTTATTTTTTCGTGCGTAAGGTGATGTTTGTTAAGTACGCCAAGGCCTTTGTGATTTTACCCGGAGGATACGGAACGCTGGATGAATTTTTTGAGGCGATTACGCTTATTCAAACTGAGCGGATCTCTAAATTCCCGGTTATTCTTTTTAATCGTCAATACTGGAAGCCGCTATTAGAGTGGCTAAAGAATACAGTGCAGCTTCATGGCAATATTGATCAGTCGGATCTGGATTTGTTTATTTTAGTGGATGAGCCTAAAGAGGTAGCGCAGGTAATTAAGAAATTTTATGCTAAAGCCTAAGGTTTGTGTATTAAGAACAGCGGGAACAAATTGCGATTGTGAAACGACTGCGGCGTTTTTGCTTGCGGGTGCTCAAGCCGAGCAGGTGCATATTAACAGCTTGCTTAATGATCATAAGTTGCTTAATGATTTTCATATTTTGGCTTTGCCCGGAGGTTTTAGCTACGGCGATGATATTGCTTCGGGTAAAATTTTTGCTAATCAGCTAAGGTTTAAACTTATCGATAGTTTGCGTAAGTTTATTGGCGGCGGTAAACTAATTATCGGTATCTGTAATGGTTTCCAGATTTTGGTAAAAAGCGGGCTGTTGCCCGGAGCAGCCAATCTTAATCAAACGACGAGCTTAATGATTAATGATTCTGCTAAATTTGAATCGCGTTGGGTATATTTAAAACCGGCTAACTCCGGTTGCGTTTGGACTAAGGGCATAAATAAAACAATTTATCTTCCGGTTGCCCATGGAGAAGGAAAATTTATGGTTGCCGATAATCAGGTATTAAATCGGCTTAAGCGCCATCATCAGATTGTTTTTAAGTATGC
>Ga0268283_1001091_pt1 | contig 13869 bp, 8 predicted proteins | sample saktaG_13_FD_190140 | JGI IMG/M metagenome (GOLD analysis project Ga0268283, IMG submission 190140) | Saline water microbial communities from Sakinaw Lake, British Columbia, Canada - sak_2013_06_06_36m | ecosystem: Environmental > Aquatic > Non-marine Saline and Alkaline > Saline ... | reverse complement strand
CCGGCACCGACATGGAGCATGCCTGGTGCTCAACCAACGTTCCCGTTTGGACAGCCGTCTCCTGCTGAAAAACAAATACAAGCGGCTCCTGAACAGTTAAGGCAGTTCGGTTACGACATGTTTGCTGGTGTCCCCACTACCTTTGCCCCGGCTACTGATATTCCGGTGCCTACGGATTATATCGTTGGTCCGAGTGATACGATTCAAATTCAGCTCTTTGGCAAAGATAACGTATCGTACAGTCTTACTGTATCTCGAGAAGGCATGTTGAATTTTCCTGGTATCGGTCCGATCCCCGTGGCGGGTAAGAAATTTTCGGAGATGCGAGAAGGACTTGTTGAACGTATAACCCATCAAATGATCGGCAACAAAGTTGACGTCACCATGGGTGCTATGCGTTCCATTCGGATCTTGATCCTGGGTGAGGCCCAACAACCGGGTTCTTACACGATCAATGCCCTCTCTACCGTGACCAATGCTCTTTTTGTAAGCGGAGGGATTAAGCCTCTTGGTTCTTTACGCAATATTCAACTCAAGCGCAACGGACAGAGTTTGCAGACCTTAGATCTTTACGATCTGCTGCTCAATGGCGATACCAGCAACGACATGCGGCTTGCCTCGGGTGATGCCCTATTTATCCCCCCGGTTGGACCTCTTGTGGGTGTTGCTGGGGCAGTGCATAGACCAGCTATCTACGAGCTAAAAGGCGAGAAGCACATTGCTGATGTGATTAAACTCGCGGGCGGTGTGCTACCTAGCGCCTATCTTCAAGGCAGTCAACTGGAGCGTATCTATGAAGGAAAGGATCGCACCGTTGTCAATATCGACTTACGCAAGCCAGCCGTTTCTGCATCTCCAGTTCAAGATGGTGATGTGGTGCGGGTATATTCTGTTCTGGACCGTTTCGATAGCACAGTGATGCTGTCGGGTAATGTCTACCGCTCCGGCCAAGTACAGTGGCGTAAAGATATGCGGTTGACTAACCTGATTCCCTCTGTAAAGGATCTGCTCCCCAGACCCGATACGCACTATGTTGTTATACAGCGTCAATTGTTGCCTGACCGGCATATTGAAGTACTCATTGCAGACTTGGGTCAGGCGCTAGCCAATCCAAAATCTTCATCCAACATCCACTTATCTCCCATGGATGAGGTTCACGTATTTAGTTTGGATGAGGATCGGGTTTTATTGTTGTCCAATTTGATCACGCAGTTACGTCAACAAACAGGTGCAAATCAGCCTGAGCCAATTGTGGCTATCAATGGCCAGGTGCGCCATCCAGGGGCCTATCCATTCGAAAAGGGGATGCGGCTGAGCGGTTTGATTAAGGCAGCGGTGGGGACACTCCCCGCTGCGGATCTAAGTCTTGCCATCGTGCGCCGCGAGCTAGATAAAGGACAACGTATTGAAGGTGTTTCCGTACGCCTGCAGGAGGCTCTGGCTCATCCAGGGAGTGAGGCGGATCCCCTCCTAAATCCTAGAGATAATGTATACGTTTTTGGCCTCAGCGAGGATCGTCGCCCGGTTCTGGATCCGATGATGGCAGATCTCCGCAACCAGGCAAAAACGAAGGAAGAAGCCCGAGTGGTTGATGTGGTTGGCTTAGTGCGCAAACCGGGGAGCTATCCACTAAATAGTAATATGCGAGTAAGTGATTTGATCCGAATTGCAGGCAATCTCAGCGATGCGGCCTATACCCTAACCGCTGAAATTACGCGCTATGAAGTGATTAATTCGTTATCTCGCGAGACGGATCACCTCTCTGTTAATTTGCTCGGCGCTCTCAATGGCGACAAAGATGCGGATCTGTTGCTTAAAGCCTACGACCGACTCAATATTCGTCCAGTACCCAATTGGATTCTCCAAGAGACAGTAGAGGTTGCTGGTGAAGTACGTTTCCCGGGAGTCTATTCGATCACCCGCGGTGAATCCTTGAGCAGTCTATTACGTCGTGTGGGTGGTCTCACTCCTAATTCTTTTTCCGAAGGAGCAGTGTTTACTCGGGAAGATCTAAGGCTGCGTGAACAGCAACAGCTTGACGAGTTGGCGAGTCGGATGGAGACGGATCTGGCCACCAGCCAACTCGAACAGGCACAATCTGCGAGCGGTCCTGCAGCGCTTTCTGCGGCCAGCACCCAGCAAAGCCTAACGATTGGTCGGCAACTCGTCCAACAATTGCGTTCTACCAGAGCTGTGGGCCGTTTAGTAATTGACCTTCCTGCACTGTCGGCGGGACGCGAGATTGCGGGACTGGACAAAGAGCGTTACAACGAAATGGATATCATATTGAAAAGTGGCGACAGATTAATCGTTCCGAGAGATACCCAAGAAGTTACTATAATCGGCGAGGTGTATCATCCCACCTCTCATATCTACCAAAGGGGTGAAGATCGCAGTGACTATATTGGGAAGAGCGGTGGTTTGACTGTGAAGGCCGATGAGGATCGTATTTATATTGTTCGAGCAAATGGTAATGTGGTAGCTAGCCAAACAAAAACCATCTTGGGTTTCTTGCCTGGGTTAAAGACTGCAACTATCCATCCCGGGGATACGATTGTTGTGCCCCTCGATGCTGAGCGAGTGCAGCCTCTTGCCTTCTGGAGCGAAGTTACCAAGGTTGTGTACGAAATCGCATTGTCCGCAGCAGCCTTTAAAACAATGGGAGGCCTTTAGGCGCATGAATTCTTCTTCAGAGATACGTGATGGGGCTGATCCATTTTTGCGCATGGATATGCCTCTCTTTGTTTTGCTGCGGTTAATACTCCCAGATCGACGTTTTATTGTGCGGACTACCATTATTTGTACCGCACTTGCGGTAGCGCTTGCTTTTCTGCTACCGGCCACCTATTTGGGATCAACCCTGGTATCGCCAGCCGTAAACGGACAACAGCAGGGCGGTTCGTTGGGGGGGTTAGCAAGCCTGGCGGCCCTCGGTGGAATTAACTTAGCGACCAGCAATCCAGGTGTGCAAGAAGCCATTGCAACAATTAAGTCGAGAGCATTTACAGAAAAGTTTGTAAATGAGAATGAAATGCTACCGATTCTCTTTGCAAGCGATTGGGACGATGTCCATAAAGAATGGAAAGTAAGACTTTGGAAATTTTGGAGAAAGATCCCTCCTACGATGTGGGATGCTTTCGAAATATTTGACAAACTCCGTAATGCCGATCTAGATGACAAGACTGGTTTGGTAACCGTTAGTGTTGAATGGACCAATCCTGTGCTTGCGGCAAAATGGGCAAATGCACTGGTTGTCCAAGTAAACAAATATCTTCGCGCCGATGCCATTACTAAGACGAATCGTAATTTAAATTACCTTCAAGGGTATTCGACTCAGGCGGGTCAGGTGGAGATCCAGAAGGCGATATCTTCCTTGGTAGAAAGTGAATTACAAAAAGCAATGTCTGCCAATGTGAATGAAGAATTTTCCTTTTCGGTTATTGATCGTGCTGTGGTTCCAGAAAAACGCGCCAAGCCCTATCGGATACTCATCATCTTGGTGGGATTCCTCTCTGGTTTATTGTTGAGTGCTTTATGGAAGTTAATGTGTTTCTTCTGGAATAAATCCGGACTTCGGGTGGCTCCAGTGAGTATGGAAATAAAGAACGACGAAGAGATAGAACCCAATTCGAGAAACGATAATTTTGAAGCGTTACTAGAAAAGTCAGATCTCCCTGGGTCGGTTTCTTAAAGGTCGGTGTACTTTCCATGATCTCTGTTTCTCCAACCGGTTACAGATATGGATTCGATTCTCCGATGAGTTCACGGACTCTCGGAGTGATTGGGGTGACGGTGGGTTTTTTAGTGATCCTGCTAGGGAAAGTTACGCCTGATGATCGGCTGGTTATTTCCTACATTCCACTAAACACGATTTTTGTTGTGGTGGTCGGCTTGTATTCTTTGGTTATCGGTTTGCCTGCTAGAGTGATAATGTTGTTGGGATTATGGATGATACCGATACATCTGCTTTTGATTACAGTGGCATGGAGTGATGATGTTGAGACTGGAATGTACAAGTACGTTAATTTTATAGCGAGCACGGGAATTGCGTTTATTTTCTTTTTTGATGCTATTCGTAGATTTGGGGTGGCTTATGTGCATCGCATGGTTGGTGTGATGTTAGCTGTCTTGCTAATACTCGCGGTAATCTATAAGATAAAATACGGTTTCTTGGATCGCGGTGTTTCTTTCTTCTTAAGCGGACCGATTGTTTTCGGTAGATTGATGGGGATTGCAACAATAATATCTCTTTTGTATTATAAGGGGATCGTTAAATATATTGGGGCAGTGATATTTTCAATGGCGGTAGCCTGGACGCAATCAAAAGCGCCCGTTGTTTTTATAATATTCATATTGCTCATGATTGCGGTACTTGAATTCTCTAATAAAGAACGGATGTGGTTGGCAACAATATTCGTCTCTACAATAATAGCAATATTGATAATTGTTCCACTGGACGATATATTAAAGTTTTTTAGTAGATTTGTGATGCTCTACGACTTGGCAACTTCTGCGACTTCTACTGTTGCTTCCTCAGCCCCTTCTCCAACGGCTGGAGGAGAGGATATTTCTACTACTGACCGAATCGCGTTTTATCTGTATTCTATTAATTTAATTGAAATTTCGCCCTTTGGAATTGGGTTGGGAGGATGGTGGAGGGCGTTGCCAAATGACTTTACCGTATGGTATCCACACAATTTTTTCTTTGAACTACTCGCGGAAGGGGGAGTGTTGCTTGGGATAGTTGCCTCCATTCCTTTTATGATGTTTGCATTTTCTCGAAGAAAATCGTTTTATTATATCGGGTTGTTTTTGCTCATGGCGCAGCAGACAAGCGGCAGCCTGGTTGACGCACGTTATTTGCTTCTTTTCTCCTTGTTGGCAATTACCGAGAGATATTTCGAGAAAGAAATAAATCTTAGCGATTTCAGAGCGAGGCTGGTCAAACATATTCCAGGCACTCCTTCAGAAAAATTAGAACAACTTTGCAGATAATTTCTGTGTTTTTGTTGGGAGGTAAGGGTGATTCTATATATTGCGGGTTACGGGAGATCGGGATCGACTGTTCTTGATCTAAAACTCGGCAAACACCTTGGTTGCGTCAGTTTGGGTGAGATTTCATCCGTATATGCGGATGCGGATCGTTATCAGTCTGCAAGGTGTGGCTGCGGCCTTGGATATGATGAATGCCCATTATGGGGGCCTCTGGTACGTAGTGGAGGGCTCACAGAGAAGGCTGGCTTGATGCGGATCTACCAGGCCCCAATGGTGCTGAGTGCGTTTCTCCGCATAGCATCTCTAATTCGAGATGGTTTTATACCGAAGAGAACCGCGTTTCTTTCTGCGGTACGAGAGCCCGTCAAACGGATCGAGGAACAGTATCCTGATGGAATCTATGTGGATTCGTCAAAAACAATTTGGTTCTCTGCCCGTCGCCCCCTTGTTTTGGCCGAACTGGGATATCAGGTGGCGGTTATCCATATCCAGAGACCGTTAAAAGATGTGCTGGCGTCGGTACGGCTGGGTGATAACAAAGTTTTGATGGGAGATCGCAAGAAAGAAAAGTTATTTCGACTTCCGCGAGCAGCGTTCTCCTACTTCTTTGCCAATACCTATGCTTCGTTGTTGCGCTTTAGATTTCCGTATCTTCAGATCTCACAGATCGACTTACGTAACAATGAAGAGGCAGTACTCAAGAGAATTCATACCTTTCTGATGAAGCAGGGTGTGGATGGGTATCATCGTTATCAAGCAGCACACGTTGTTTCAGGAAATCGATTAAAGTTCGCATATACTGACAAAAAGAGCAGCAAGAATTAGCATGGTTTGCCGAGAATAATTTCGACCTGATTTTCGCACAATACTTTCACCTCCCTGTGACTGGATTCCGCCAGTCCATGGCGGAATGACGGTTAGACGAGGGACCGTCCCGTCTTTCTTCTTTTTAGAAAAGCTTTTGTCGCGGGGAGCAAAGCTAAAATTGTGGGGTTGACGCCCACCAGCCGGTGCACCAAGTAGACGAGTAAGATATTCCACGTAGCGGTGGTGATCGCGGTTGCCGTTGCAGCACCGATAATACCGTAGCGGGGAATGAGAACTACATTCAGGACAAAATCGATAACAAGACTGACTCCCACCACTTGGATTGCTTGCGTTTGGTGACCCGTCATAGTCATAAGTAAGCCCGCAGCACCACTTAATGCATTGACAAATTGTCCCAACGCAAGCACTAAAAGCGCCGGACGGGCAGCACCAAAATCATCTCCAAACAGCCTCAAAATAATGTCGCTGAATCCTACGATAGCCAATGAGGCAATTAGCATCACTACCAGGATAATACCTGCGGCTATCGTCAGAATGTGCTGCAATTCTTTAATCTTCTTTTCAGCGTAAAGTCGTGAAATGAGCGGTGCCATTGCCATGTTGACGGCAGACAGTCCGAATGGAATAAGTTTTGACGCCCGACTGGCAATCGAATACATACCTGCATCGGTCGTTCCCAAAAAGATACCACTTAGTACAATGTCGATCTGACTAATCGCGATCAACATACTCGAGAATAACGATAATTGGATTGCTGTCGTGATCCATTTCCGAGTTTGGTATTCTGGACGAGCCGTAGTAATCTCAATGGGTGAGAACCGTTTGAAAAAGATTTGCCCCAAGCCTAGACTCAAAAGAACGCTTACCACGGTTAGCACCATGACATTATCGGCTTCTAGCGCTAATGTTGTAAACCAGGCGGCACCAATGACGAGTGCGGCCTGTAGCGTAGGCTGTATTACCTCGTGGGGTAGCCGTGCGAAAAATACGCGATCGAATGCACGTAAACGTGACTCAAACAGGAATTGAAGCATCATCACCGGCACTAAAAAAGTAGCAACCTGCAGAGTAGAACTGAGTCCCAGCCCAAGCTTGGTAGACCAGATCCAAAGCGCTGTTGAAGCCATCATTACGACCACTACACTGGTCAGAAACATAGTTTGAAAGCTACGTATCAATAATCCCCGAATGAGCCCCCATTCACCCTGGGTGCGATATGCCGGTACGAAGCGAATAATTCCGGCATCGAGACCGAGTTTGAGCCATGTCGCTGCCAATGTGGCAACACTGAATGCATAGATAAAATCGCCGTAGCGTTTAGTGCCAAGTAGGCGAGCCAGTAGAATCTGTACACCGAGTGCCGCTAAAACACCACCGAGATGTACGATAAAAGCACCACTCATACCACGCGCCAATAACGCGTGAAGCCCATTGCCAGAGATCAGCGTTCGGAATCGTTTGGTGATATTGTTCATCAGGGAAAATGATTCGCTCAGATAGAGAGTGGATAAGGCGGTCATGAGCCCCACGGCTAAAGCCGAGGGCTTCTCGCGGGCATTTGGTGACATACAACGATGGTGTGCCCTTGCCATTCTATCCGTTTCCTGCATGAAGTGAATCATGGTGTTAGCTCATAGAAACTTGCGTAAAGTTGTTTAGGTATTTCACTCTCCATATTTCAGTAGAGGTGTCTCTTGCGTTTCGATCTACTCGCCACGGAGGGCAAAGCCCGACGTGGCGTTTTGCATCTTTCCCGAGGAAGCGTCCAAACTCCCGCTTTCATGCCGGTCGGCACCCATGGTACGGTAAAGGCCCTTACCCCTGAGGAAGTGCGTACTACGGGGGCCGAGATCATCCTTGGTAACACCTTTCATCTCTGGTTGCGTCCTGGGACCGAAGTGATCCGTGCCCATGGTGGATTGCATGGTTTCATGCACTGGGATGGGCCAATTCTCACAGATTCTGGGGGGTTCCAGGTGTGGAGCCTGGCTAAACTACGTGACATTACGGAACGCGGCGTCACCTTCCGTTCTCCGATAGATGGCCAGACAGTGTTTCTGGGGCCAGAAGAGTCCATCGAGGTACAACGTGTGTTGGGCGCGGACATCGTCATGATCTTCGATGAATGCACCCCCTATCCTGCTACGGAGATTCAGGTTAGGACCTCAATGGAGTTGTCCCTGCGATGGGCTAGGCGTAGTAAAGCTGCCCACGGGGAAAATCCCGCTGCCTTGTTTGGCATCGTTCAAGGGGGGATGTACAGTGGTCTACGACGGGAGTCTGCGGAAGAGTTGGTAGCCATGGAGTTCGATGGCTATGCCTTGGGCGGTCTTTCGGTGGGAGAGACGGAAGAAGAACGGCTTAGAGTCTTAGAAGAAACGCTGCCCTTTCTACCGATAAACCGACCTCGCTATCTGATGGGGGTGGGAACCCCGGAGGATATCGTCAAGGCAGTTTGTCGAGGGATTGATCTTTTTGACTGCGTGATGCCAACCCGCAATGCTCGCAATGGCCATTTGTTTACCAGCAACGGCGTAGTGCGGCTACGCAACGCTTGCTATCGAGAAGATATTGGTCCTCTCGATCCCTCGTGTACTTGTTATACCTGTCGACACTATTCTCTCGCCTATCTGCGTCACTTGGACCAAGCTAAAGAAATTCTGGGATCGCGCCTCAATACCATCCACAATCTTCACTACTATCAGAATTTAATGACCGGATTGCGAGAGGCCATTGTAGCGGGTAATTTGGAAGATTTCATAACGAACCTCTATGTCCGCTGGGGCCAATCATTGGACAATGCTGGTACGTAAAACTAATTAAGGGCTTTGTCATGGCAAATATCGAGATTTCCAACCTTGCCATTCTTTTGGTCGAACCTTCTACCACCCAGCTCAAATTAATACAACGCAGCTTACAAGATGCTGGCGTCCGTAGTGTGGATGGTGTAGGCAGTGGTAAAAAGGCATTAGAGATAATGGAGAAATTTACGCCGGACCTGGTGGCCAGTACCATGTATCTTCCGGATATGACGGCCACGGAATTGGTACGTGCAATGCGTGAAACCAAGAGGCTGTACGATATTCCGTTTATGCTCATTTCCAGCGAAACCGAGTTCAAGGCCCTAGATCCCGTCCGTCAGGCAGGAGTAGTGGCGATTCTACCCAAGCCTTTCGGTCGGGAGGAATTACGTCGAGCGTTGCGCTCTACGGTGGAGTTATTGGAACCGCATGAGTTGGAATTGTCTCACCTTGATTTGAACGATGTGCGTGTACTGGTGGTAGACGATAGCAGCACCTCGCGCCATTACATAAAGAAAGTATTGACCAACATGGGCATATCCAACATTAACACCGCTGAGAACGGTCTCAAAGCTGCGGCAATGCTCTCTCTCGATGATTACGATCTGATCGTGACCGATCTGAACATGCCAGAAATGGACGGATTGCAATTGATTGAATATGTACGTCAGCGATTGGGTAACCTGGAGGTTCCGATTGTCATGGTTACTAGCGAACAAGATGATACGCGTTTGGCCAATGTAGAACATTCAGGTGTGTCTGCCATGTGCAACAAACCATTTGATCCTCAAAGTGTGCGAGAAATTCTTGCACGGGTGATGCGACCGTAAAATCGTGGGGTGCGCTGAGGTTACGAAGCGCACCCATTACGGACGATTCAGGCGATCAATTCAAATTTGAATAAGCCACCAATTCTACGATGGTCGCCCGCAGTCGTTCTTTTAATTTTTCGTCGAGTGGATGATTATTACGATCGGTCACCAGAAAAATATCGTCCGCTTGGGCACCGATCGTATCAATCTTGGCGTTTTGTACTCGGACCTCGCAGAGCAGCAGCGATTGACCGATTCGTGCCAAGAGTCCGGGGCGGTCTTGGCTCACCACCTCCATCATTGTGCGCTGATTTCGCTCGTCAAGCGTGTAATGAACCTCTGTGGATATAGGGAAATGCTTGAGGCGTAATGGAGAACGTCGATGAGGAGAAACAACTGGGACGAATGGTTGAGACAATCGTGTATGTACGACTTCCTGGATCTCGTCGAGGCGTGATGTCGAACTAATGGGCTCACCGTTTTCTTCCAGAACGATGTAACTATCCAAGGTATATCCCTGGCGGCTGGTAGTAATCCGAGCGTCCATAATAGTTAGCCCGAGTTGGTCCAACGTACTGGTGATCTGGGCAAAGAGTCCATCTTGATCGCAGGTATGAACAAACACCTCGGTACCGCCACGACGGGTGCGTTGGCGTACCAAAACCAACGGTAGTGCACCGTGATGATGGCTGATGACGGCGTGGGTGTTGGCGGCGATCTCGTCTGCGGTGTAGCGAATGAAGAAGTCGTCGGCCAGGGTCTGCCACAGACTATCAACCTCCTGCCGTGGTGTGCCGAGGTTGCGTAGCAGCTGTCGAGCCTCCTCCTGGGTTTCGCGAAGTTGATCGGCTGAGTTCGGTATACCGACATTTCCCCGACGTAAGGCGCGCCGCGTGGTCTGGTAGAGCTCGCCCAACAGGGCATCCTTCCAACTGGTCCACAAGGCGGGGTCAATGGCCCGGATGTCAGCCACGGTGAGCATATATAGATAATCCAGATGCAGAATATCGCCGACCAGTTTGGCGAAACGGTCTACCACCACGGAGTCGGTGATGTCCTGTCGCTGGGCGGTTCGGGACATAGTCACATGGTGCTCCACCAGCCAGGCCACAAGACGCGAGTCAAATGCTGGCAAACTGTGGGTCTGGCAGAAAGCCAGAGCATCTATCGCCCCCAAGGTGGGATGGTCACCCCCACGACCTTTGGCAATGTCGTGGAATAATCCCGCCAGATAGAGCAGATGGGGTTTGGGTAGGGTCTGAGAAATGTGGGCACAGAGTGGGTTTTCGGCAGCGTGTTCAGGTACGAAGAAACGACGCAGGTTACGTACCACTCGCAAGGTATGCTCATCCACGGTGTAAACATGGAAAAGATCGTGCTGCATCTGTCCGACTACCCCGCCGAATACGGGCAGGTAGGCCGCCAGTACCCCATAGCGATGCATACGGTGCAATTCGTGGGAGATACCCCGAGGTTGCTTGAGTAGTTCTATGAAAAGACTGCGGTTGCGCAGGTCAGCACGAAAAGTGTCGTTGATCAGAAAGAGGTGGTCACGTACCAGGCGAATGGTAGTAGCTCGTACCCCAGCCAGTTCGGGATGCTGGGCCATGACCAGGAACAGTTCCAGGAGGGCGAAGGGATAACGGTGAAAGACACGGTCGTGATTGGCCTCTAGGAAACCATTCCGGGCACGGAAACGAGGATTAAGCGGAACGATGCGTGCCATAGGATCAACGTGTTGCAAGCTCTCCTGAAAAAGCTGTAACAGCATCTCATTGAGGCGACCGATCTGCTGGGCAGTGCAGTAGTAGCGCTTCATGAACTGCTCTACCGCTAGGTTTTGGGGCGTGTTTCGGTAGCCAAAGGTCGTCGCCAGTGCGCGTTGGTGGTCGAATAGTAGTCGGTCCTCGCGTCGTCCAGCGAGCAGGTGCAGTCCCCAGCGTATCTGCCAAAGAAAATTCTGCCCACTGATCAGTGTGTTGTATTCCGCCTCGGTAAGAAATCCAACATCCACCAAACCGTGGAGGCTGTTAGCCCCGAAGTGGCGCTTGGTCACCCAACCTATCATGTGGATATCACGCAATCCCCCAGGGCCTTCTTTGACATTGGGTTCGAGGTTGTAAGCGGTATCGTGGTATTTCCGGTGGCGAGCGAACTGCTCACTGTGTTTGGCCTCGAAGAAAATTCGACTCGGCCAGACCAGGGCCTTTTCGCAGGCTTGGGTCATGGCCTCTACGAGAAGGGCCGGTCCCGCAAGAAGACGTGACTCCATCAGGTTGGTAGCGACAGTTACATCCTTGTGTGCCTCTTCCACACACTCCTCTAGGGAACGTACACTATGCCCCACCTCTAGTCCGATATCCCAGAGGAAGGTAATCCAGGCCCCAATGCGTTCTCGGAAGCGATCATGTTCCGCATGTACCATGAGAATCATTAAGTCAATATCTGATCCGGGATGGAGTTCTCCCCGTCCATACCCACCCACGGCTAGCAGAGCTATCTGCTCCGATTCGTTCAGCTGGGGAAACGAGTGGAGTAGTGATAGTAGGTGGTTTTCATGCACCATACTCTCGCCTATTGCCTGCATGGAACTTGCGGAATGCACGGAGGGGGTGCCGTTGGTCTGTGCTATGGACGCGGATTTATTGGTCCGTGCAACCAAGTTTTCCCGCACACGGATCGTTTCGGCCAAGCCGTAGCGGTGCCAAGTCAGTTCCAAGAGGGCATCCATTACCTGGACGCGCAACGGCACTAGATCGACTGCGGGGACCCCCGCATAGAAACGCTCACGTAGGACTTGGTTGGCCGTCTTGAGAGCGGCACGGAAGGTTTTTATGGGAGACTCACCGGCGGCTAGGGCAGTGTTCAAAGCGGTCGCATCGAAAAGTTCGTCGAAGGAGGGCGCGGTGACCGAAGAGCGAGGGGAGAGAACAGGAACGGTTGTGATCATGACTGAACTCGGTGAAGGTTGATAACTCAGGCATTTGTCGTTACCCAGCTCGGAAGGACGGAATCTGTGCCGAAATAACGATTCAGGCCATAAACTATTTTACGCAAGATTATCCATGGCTCAATATTTGTCCATCCATCCCAAGAACCCTCAAGCTCGGCTCATCAGTCAAGCGGTAGAGGTGGTACGTGAGGGGGGGGTGATTGCCTATCCCACAGATTCCTCTTACGCCTTGGGTTGTCAGATTGGTAACAAGACCGCCCAGGATCGGATCCGGCGTATTCGACGCTTGGACGATAGTCACCACTTTACTTTGGTCTGTCGAGATCTTTCAGAATTGTCCCTGTATGCACGGGTGGACAACCCGATATTTCGCCTATTGCGTGCCTTTACGCCAGGGCCTTATACCTTTCTGCTCAAGGCGACCCATGAGGTCCCCCGACGTTTGCAAAATCCAAAACGTAAGACCATCGGTCTGCGTGTTCCCGATCATGTCATCGCTCTGGCCCTATTAACGACTTTGGGTGAACCCCTCATGAGTTCCACTCTTATTCTTCCTGGGGCGACTGAACCACTGGCGGACCCCTATGATATCCGCGAATTGCTAGATGCACACATTGACTTAATTATCGACGGTGGTAATTGTGGTTTAGAACTTACCAGCGTTATCGATCTGGTAGATGAATTTCCATTGGTGGTACGCCAAGGCAAGGGAGACACTACGCCCTTTGAGAGGTAACTGATCCCTGACTATTATGGTTTCAAATTAACAATTACCAGTATGGGAACAACTTCAGATGAAATTTAGATTCAGGATTAAGAATATTAAGAAATTTACTGTGTTTCTTTCTGAGCTTTGGCAATACAAACGTATGGAGGGTGCTGAAACAATTTCTTTTCGTGATCTATATCCATGCCTGGATGAACGAACATCAACAACCTCCTTTGATACACATTACTTTTATCAAGATATCTGGGCTTTCCGAAAGATTCTTGAGAATGGAATCAAAGCCCACGTCGATGTTGGTTCAAGAATTGACTATGTTGGATTTCTTACGGCAATTACTCAAGTAACTTTCATTGATATACGGCCACTCATGACGGACCTATCAAGTCTTGAAAGTAAGGCTGGTTCCATCTTGGAAATGCCTTATACGGATGGTTCGATTCCTTCGCTTTCTTGCCTTCACGTGGCGGAACATATTGGGTTGGGTCGCTACGGCGATCCAATAGATCCCTTGGGTACAATGAAGGCTTGCCGTGAACTTCAACGAGTGCTTGCTACAGGAGGAAATTTGTATTTTAGTTTACCTGTCGGGAAGCCACGTGTTTGTTTTAACGCACACCGTATCCACTCTCCTGACCAGATTTTAAAGTATTTTGATGGACTTAAACTCGTTGAATTCTCGTTCGTTAATGACAATGGGCATTTTTTGCGGAACGTCGATCCAGATGAAGCGAGAGATGAAAAGTATGGTTGTGG
>Ga0268283_1001089_pt1 | contig 13895 bp, 11 predicted proteins | sample saktaG_13_FD_190140 | JGI IMG/M metagenome (GOLD analysis project Ga0268283, IMG submission 190140) | Saline water microbial communities from Sakinaw Lake, British Columbia, Canada - sak_2013_06_06_36m | ecosystem: Environmental > Aquatic > Non-marine Saline and Alkaline > Saline ... | reverse complement strand
TAATTTACGCGCATCATGAATAATCTTTTTATTCCCGATATATGTTTCCAGGCAACCCCGCGCGCCACATCCGCATAAAGGACCATTTTCATTAAGTGGAAGATGACCCAGCTCACCGGCAGAATTATCCAACCCCCGATAAATTAAATCATTGATAATTAATCCGCCCCCTACCCCGGTGCCTAAAGTCAGGCACAAAACATTCTTATAATTCTTGGCCGCTCCCTGCTCATGCTCAGCCTGGGTCATTAATTTAGCATCATTGTCCGTAAAAACCGGCAATTTAATTTTCTGTTCCAGAATCTTTTTTAGTTGCACTTCTCTCCATCCCGGAATATTCGGTAAAAAATGCACCACTCCCTTTAAAGTATCTACCGGTCCGGGCACGCCAATACCTACTCCCAGAATAGCCGATCGGGTTAATTTTTGATCTAAAATAAATCTATTAACGGCATCGCTAATTCCGCAAATAAGCTTGGTTTGATTATCAAAACTCTTTGTGCTCACAGAGCTTTTAGCTTTAATCTTTAAACGACTGTCCAGCAACGCGCATTTTAAATTCGTGCCGCCCAAATCTATCCCGATTATAAACTTTTTAACCATTGTGGTATTTTATATTAAAACAGTTCAGTTTTCAAGGATTAATAATCTTCCGGTATGCCTGAAAGGTAATTAAACAGGTGAGAAACAAACTTTATTTTTCCCGGATTCTTTGGCCAGATATAAAGCCCGATCGGCAGATTCAATTAAATCTTGCATATTCAATGCATTATCCGGAAATATTGATCCACCAATACTTACGGTAACTTTCAATTCTTCATCATAAACTTTAATCAGCTGATTTGCAATTGATTGACGAATACGCTCAGCAGCGAAATTAGCCTGCTCTTTGTTTGTCTCGGACAAAACAATCGCGATCTCTTCTCCTCCGTAGCGGCCGATAAAATCAATCTGCCTAACCGCCAAAGTAATCGTTTTGGTAATCTGTCGCAATATGGCATCTCCGACTAAGTGTCCATAACGATCATTAAATTGCTTAAAATTATCAATGTCCAACATTAAAAAAGTTAAAGATAACTTGTGTTTCTTAGAGCGCTTAAGCTCTTCGTTAAAACGTTCTAAAAAATATCTCCGACAATAAGTATTAGTCAATGAATCAGTAAGTGTTAGCTCCTGAACCTTACGATAAAGCTGCGCTCGTCTTAAACCGATTAAAAGCTGTTGGGCAAGAATCGCAAGCTTTTCTTTATCCGCATCCAGGATCCGATCTACCGCCAAGTAGCCGCCAACCTTGTCCGGCTCTAGATGCAAAGGCAAAATCAGATAATCTTTATATTTAATCAAATCCGCGCTGTCCTTGAGATACCGGCAATCACCAACGCTAATATACTTCTTTAGATTCTTACTAAAAATTGTAAACACGTTATCTTCATCCAGGCTAGTGCAGATATCTTTAGTTAATTCAAAAAAAGTCAAAGTATCATTAAAATCCTTATCCAATAAATTATTCTCTAAATTTAAGTTCTCTTTTAACTCCTGCATAACTTTCAATTCATTCGACAATCTGGCATAATCAGCTTGTCGGCGCTTAAGCCGGGCGAGAAAAAATTCCCTAGTCCATAAGCTAAAAGCAACAGTAATGATTGTAAGTAAAATTATATCGAGCATACCTGATTTCTGCCTTTTTCTTTAGCCTGATACATAGCTTTGTCCGCTTTTAAAACCAACTCCTCTTCATCTTTTGTGTCCCGGGGTAAACTCGCCACCCCGATCGAAACAGTAATAGAAGTAACCTGACGGCGCAAGACTATTTTTTCGGCTTGGATCCTGCGGCGTAATTCTTCAGCAATCAACAATGATTTCTGCTTATCCATACCCGGCAGCATCACTAAAAATTCTTCTCCTCCGAAACGGCATAACAACGGGTTCCATTCATTTAATACATCCTTCAACAATGCGCCCATCTTCTTTAAAACCAGATCCCCCACAATATGGCCAAATTTATCATTATATTGTTTAAAAAAATCGATATCAACCATCAAAAGAGACAAGTGTTGATCCAGGCGTTGAGCGCGCCGCGCCTGATCCTTTAAGTGATCAATGAAATAACCGCGCGTATACAAACCGGTCAGATCATCATGAATCGCTAAGTCCTGTGTCTTTTCAAAAAGCAAGCTATTTTCCAAAGCCATTGCGCCTAAGTCGCTAACCAAAGCAAGAAAACGTAAATCGTCCTGATCAAAAAAACCGCTCTCTTTACTTTCTAACCGCAAGAGCCCCAATAAAGAATTATGACTAATTAATGGCGAGCTCACTAGCGATAACACTGCACGATTATCTTGAGCGCTTAAACTTGCAGCGTCAAAACGGAAATCATTTTTTAAATTATCAATAACTAACGGAGAAGAATGTCTTAAAACCCACTGATCAAAGATATCTCCTTCTTTAGAAAATACCACTAGATCTGGATTGTTTTTAATTGAATAGACTAGTTTAAGTTTTTGGTTCTGGTTATCCACCAAATAAAACAGCGCCACTCCCAAGCTATTGGCAATCAATTTATAGACCGTTGAGCTTAATACACGAACTAAAACATCTAACTTTAAAGTTTGGTTAAGATCTTCAATTAACTGCTTTAAATTAGCGTAACGGGTAATTTTTGATTTAAGCGCCAGATTAAAGTTTTGATTTTTCTTATTCTCTACCACCAGCAAATTCATCGCTTCTTGATCATGCTGAACATAGGATTGAATATTCAAAATCTTAGCGGAATAATATTTAAAGAAAAAAATAAAAATAAAGAGATTGCCTAGAAGAAAACCACTTAAGATAAGGGGATTGATTTTTTGATGACCAAGCAGAGATTTTATTATTAAAAGAAAAACTACGCAGAATAAAAGATACAGCCAGATTTTTTTAAAGGCGAATTTTTGCGGCATAAAGCTTTTAGGGTTACGGATGTATTTGTTTAAATCTAACAAATAGTTTCTTCGGTGTTTTTATCAAAGAAATGCACCTTACTCATATCAAAAACTACATCCATCTCCTGATTGACCTTCGGGCGGTCGTGCGCGCTAACCCGGGCAATAAAGGTATGCCTACCCGTGTTTAAATACAAATAAACCTCCGAACCCATCGGTTCAAAGACCTCACAGTTAACCCGAACCACATTTTCCGGCGGGGCTTGTGAAACAAATAGTTTGTCATAAATATCTTCAGAACGAATACCAAAGAATATCTCCTGACCAACATAATTTGTCAAGCGTTTATGCATATCTTCAACCAGTTTTACCTGAATTTTACCTTCATCAAAATATAGCTTGCCGTCTTTTTTAATAATTTTTCCAAGCATAAAATTCATCGGCGGCGACCCGATAAATCCAGCTACAAATTTATTTTTCGGATGGTCATAAACATCAATTGGATCTCCAAGCTGAACAATCGCTCCGTCCTTCATTACCGCAATACGCTCACCCATAGTCATCGCTTCCACCTGATCATGGGTCACGTAAATAATCGTAGTTTGTAATCGAATATGCAGCTTGTGAATCTCCGTGCGCATCTGTACGCGCATCTTAGCATCCAGATTGCTCAAGGGCTCATCAAATAAAAAAACCTGAGGTTTTCTGACAATCGCCCGCCCTACCGCCACTCTTTGCAGCTCTCCACCGGACAGTTCGCGCGGTTTACGCTTTAATAATCTTTTAATCCCCAAAATTTCAGCCGCTTCATTGACCCGTTGCGCAATCTCCTGTTTAGGGATACGCCTAAGCCGCAGGCCAAATGACATATTTTCTTCAACGCTCATATGCGGATAAAGCGCGTAATTCTGGAAAACCATAGCAATATCCCGATCTTTAGCCGGAATATCATTAACAAGTTTATCTCCGATATAAACATCGCCTGAACTGATTTCTTCTAAACCCGCAATCATTCTTAGGGCTGTAGATTTTCCGCAACCCGAAGGGCCGACTAAAACCATAAACTCTTTATTTTTAATATCGAGATTAACCTTATTTACCGCCGTAACATTCCCGGGATAAACCTTGGTCACCTCTTTCAAGCTTACTTGAGCCATCTAATTACCACCCTAATTTTAATCGTTTAGCTAATTAATATATTTTCTTGGCGAGACCATCACAAAAAAACTAAAATTTTTAAACAAACTTAGGCAAAATAGTCAAGTAGCTGACTTAAAGTATTCTTCATATTCTTACGATGCACAATCATATCAACCAGTCCATGCTCCAACAAAAACTCTGAGCGTTGAAAACCAACTGGTAGCTTCTGCCGAATCGTCTGTTCAATCACCCGCGGTCCGGTAAAACCAATCAGCGCATTTGGCTCAGCCATGATAATATCTCCTACCCCGGCAAAAGAAGCCATAATTCCTGCCATCGTCGGATTGGTGAGCACAGAAATATACGGCAAGTTTGCCTTATGATGATAGGCTAAAGCAGCGCAGGTTTTAGCCATCTGCATCAGACTGTAAAGACCTTCATACATCCGCGCCCCTCCGCCGGAACCGGAAACAATAATCATCGGAAGTTTATTTTTTGTGGCATATTCAATTGCGCGAGTAATCTTTTCACCAACAACCGAACCCATCGAGCCCATAATAAAACGCGAATCGGTAACCGCTACTACCGCATTTTGAGAATTAATTTTTCCTTCTCCGGAGATGACCGCATCTTTTAAGCCCGTCGCATCTTGATCTTGCCTTAATTTATCTTTATAAGTTTTGGGCCCCTTAAAATCAAGCGGGTCAGCCGAAAGCATCTCTTTATCAAATTCATTAAATGTATCTTTATCAAATAATAAATTTATTCTTTCATGCGCGGTTAAACCAAAATGATAATCGCACTTAGGACAAACGCGGAAATTCTCCTCTAACGTTTTATTATAAAGAGTTTCCGAACATTGTTCGCATTTAGTCCAGAGGCCATCAGGAATCTCTTTTTTCTTTAAACGCACAATGGTATATTTTGGTTTACCGAATAAAGCCATGTTTATTCCTTTTCAAACTTGTTGACCACTAGCCCGGAAAGCACTTTCGGATAAAAATAAGTGGACTTCGGCGGCATTTTATTACCGCTAGTAGCAATGTTAATTATCTGTTGGATCTTAACCGGATTTAAAAAAAACGCAACATTTAACGAATCGGAATCCACTGCTTCCATTAATTCAAACGGATCCGGGCTATAGGTGATACCGGTTAAATTATTTAAATCGAGCTTAAGAATGTTTTTAAAAACTAAATAATTAAGAATCGCAACATCCAGCACGCGATACTCCTTAGGCTTATCCGCAATTATTTTATCCAATATTTTTACATTCTTTAAACGTAAAAGGAAATATTTTTTATCTTTATACAGCCCCAACAAATGCTCTGTGCAACCAGCTTTTTCCAGTAAAAAGAAAAACCGCGTCCGGTCTTTTAGCTGATCAATATCAAAATACTCTTTGGCTTTGGCCATAAAATCATCTAGATCCAAGTGCGCATCTAATTTAAGCAAGCGATGGATCGGCAAGATAGACAAGCCCCGATAATCCGTATTGGTAAAATACGCTAAACAATAATTAAAATCCTCTTCACCACTAAATTGGTCACCTAATTTTTCACGCAGCAGATCCCGATAAGCGCAGGAAACCTCATAACGATGATGACCATCGGCAATAAACATATCCTCATTATTCATGCTCGACTCGATCGTTTTAAGCATCGCCGGATCATTTATCCGCCAGAGCTTATGCACGGTTTTTTCATCATCAACAACCTCAATGAAATTGTTTTGCCCAGGAAGATATTTTGTAAAGATGCGCTGAATAATGCGTTTTTTATCTAAAAACACAATAAAGATCGGGCTAAGATTAGCTTTAACCTGTTTAACCAGCTTAAACCTATCCTGTTTGGCGGCAGAATGCGTATTCTCATGCCCAAAAACAGCCGAACCTTTCTCATCACCCAGCTTAAGCAAAGCGATAAAACCTAAACGCGTTTTTTTCTCGCCGCGGATGATATATTGTTGACTATAAAAATACACCGCCGGCTGCTCATCCTGCACCAGCACACGATCTTTTAGCCAACTGCGAAAAATTACGCCCGCGCGGCGATATTTATCATCAAGCGGCGAGTCTTTGGCCAAAAGTATATGAATAAAATTATGCATCGAACGCTCATGGAGCGCATCTTGAGCCTGCGCGGAGATCACATCATAAGGAGGGCAAACCACTTTTTTAAAATCACCAATAATTTCGGAATTATAAACTACCGCTTTAAAAGCCTTGGTCTTACTCATAAAATTTAATCCTACTGTTAAATGTTTAAACTCTTAAAAAATTATTTTACCATAGTTTGCATCAAAAACAATGCTTACTTATGGCCCGGACAACCTGCGCATCCCGCACTAGCTTTCGGACATGCCCCCCCAGCCGGAGAACTTAATGCCGGTTTAGCAGTTTTCTTGTAATCCGTAGCATAAAAACCTGTCCCCTTAAAAATAAACCCGCCTGTGCTGCTAATTAACTTTTTTAATTTCTTTGCACATTTTGGACATTTTAGTTTCGGTTTGGAATTTATACTCTGTAAAATTTCGAACCTATATTTACAGGACAAACATTCATATTCATATGTGGGCATAGTATCCTTTTAACGAAATGTTTTTTTAAACTTATCCGTAAAGCTTTCTTTAATTCCCAGATTTTCACCATTAATCCGTGCAAACTCCTCAATCAATTGTCTCTGTTGCGCAGTTAATTTAGTAGGAATTTGAATATCCACTTTCACCAGCTCATCGCCGATCTCTCGGGAATGCAAATCCGGCAAACCTTTGCCGTTAAGACGGAATGTTTTTCCGCACTGCGTGCCTGCGGGTATTTTCATCGTTAATTTTCCATCTAATGCCGGCACATCCACCTCACCGCCAAGAATCGCCTTGGCCAAACTAATACTCACGCTGGTGGCAATATCATTATTGTGTCTTGAAAAAATTGCATGCTCTCTAACCTCGATTACAACATATAAATCACCCCGACTGCTTGATCCAGCTTCACCTTCGGCACGCACGCGTAGTTGAGAGCCATTATCCACTCCCGCTGGAAGCTTGACTTTTATTTTTTTAGTAATTTTAACCCTGCCCTCTCCCCGGCAATCCAAACAGGGATTTTGAATAGTCGATCCTTCTCCGCCGCAACGCGAACAAGTTTGCGCCATTTGAAAAAAACCGTTTGAAACCACGGTTTTACCCGCTCCCTTACATTGCGTACAAACTGTCTTCTTTGAGCCGGGCTTAGCTCCGCTACCGGAACAGGTGCTACAAGTTTCATAGCGCGGCACGCTAATTGTTTTCTCTACGCCCACCGCAGCTTCCTCCAGCGATATATCAATAGCGATCTGTAAATCACGACCCCGCCTGCGCGAAGATCCGGATCTTGACTGCCGGCCGGAAATATCATACCCCAAATCGCCGAACAGCTCATCAAAGATACTGCCGCCGCCTGAGCCACCGCCCATCTCCCTAAAAATACTGCTAAAATCCGCCCCTCTAAAAATATCTTCCTGAGCGTATTTCTGGTCGATACCGGAATGTCCATACTGATTGTACAGATCGCGCTTAGTCGAGTCAGAAAGCACTGCATAAGCCTCAGAGATTCCTTTAAATTTCTCCTCTGCCGCCTTCTTTCCTTCAGCCGGAACGCGGTCAGGATGATATTTAAGCGCCATCTCACGATAGGCTTTTTTTATCTCATCTATACTAGCGCTCTTAGAAACTCCCAGTATTTCGTAATAATCACCTTTAACGGACATAGTTATTTTTTACCGTCTGAATCTTCCTCTTTATATTCAGCATCAATGATATCTTCATCTTTTTTTGCTTCTGGCTCTGCCTGGCCGGCAGCATCTGGCTGGCTACCGTGAGCAGCCTGACCTTCTTGTGATTTTTGCTTTGCGGCGGCCTGCTTATAAATCTCTTCGGCCAGCTTATGCGAAACCTTGGTCAACTCTTCCATGCCCTTTTTAATTCTCTCAATATTTTTTTCTTTAACTGCGCTCTTTAAGTCATTAACTTTAGCCTCGATATCCGCGCGCTCCGTCTGATTAACCTTGTCCCCGTAATCTTTCAAAGATTTTTCAGTTGCATAAATCAGATTATCCGCCTGATTAATATTCTCAATCTCCTCTTTTTTCTTAGCATCATCAGAAGCAAATCTTTCTGCGTCCTTGACCATTTTATCAATCTCTTCCTTAGATAACTTTTTAGGAGCACTGATTGTAATTTTTTGCTCTTTACCGGTACCTAAGTCTTTGGCCGATACATGCACAATTCCGTCGCGGTCAATGTCGAACTTTACTTCAATCTGCGGAACTCCCCGCGTCGCCGCCGGAATCCCCACTAAATCAAACCGGCCTAACTCCACATTATCATCCGCCAACGGCCGCTCACCTTGCAAAACGCGGATCGTTACCGCGGTCTGATTATCCGCAGCCGTAGAGAAAATCTGACTTTTTTGAGTAGGAATTGAAGCATTTCTTTCAATTAACTTTGTGCTTACTCCTCCTAAAGTTTCAATGCCCAGAGAAAGCGGAGTAACATCTAAAAGCAGCACATCTTTAACATCTCCGGTGATAATTGCTGCTTGCACGGCCGCCCCCAAAGCCACACACTCCATCGGGTCGACTCCACGCTCAATTTTTTTACCGACGTAATCTTCCACAAATTTTTGCACAATCGGCATACGTGTCGGCCCTCCGACCATAATAATCCGGTCAACCTCTTTGGAGGTGAGTTTAGCGTCATTTAACGCCTGCTCCATCGGGTGACGACACTTATCAATAATCGGACCGACTAAATCCTCAAGTTTTGCCCGAGTGATAGTCATCGTTAAATGCTTTGGCCCGGTGGCATCCGCCGTAATAAACGGTAAATTAATGTCCGTACTCACCGTAGAAGATAGCTCAATTTTCGCCTTTTCCGCACCTTCCCGTACCCGCTGCACGGCCATTTTATCATTCATTATATCAATACCAGTTTCTCGTTTAAACTGCCCGACAATATATTCCAACAGAACCCGGTCCATATCTGTGCCGCCCAACTGTGTATCACCGCTGGTTGCCTGCACATGAAAAACTCCTTGAGCCATCTCCATAATCGTAACGTCCAAAGTGCCACCGCCTAAATCAAAAACCATAATTTTTTGCTCTTTATCCGCTTTTTCCAAACCATAGGCCAAGCAAGCCGCCGTAGGTTCATTGATAATTCGCAAAACTTTTAAACCCGCAATTTCCCCCGCGTCTTTAGTAGCCTGACGTTGATTATCATTAAAATAAGCCGGACAAGTGATCACCACTTCCTCAACTTTATCTCCCAGATAAGCCTCAGCGTCCTGCTTAATCTTTTGCAAAATAAAAGCAGAGATCTGCTGTGGCGTATAATCTTTGCCGTAAGCTTTAAATTTAAAATCCGTACCCATCTTACGCTTAGCGGCCTGAATCGTGCCTTCAGCATTAATCGCTGCCTGCCTTCTTGCCGGCTCACCGACTAAACGCGTGCCATCTTTAGTAAAGGCAACATATGACGGAAACGCTTTACCTGATGCTACCCCCGCCCCTTCAGCTGAAGGAATAATTACCGGCCGGCCACCTTCCATCACCGCCGCTGCCGAATTAGATGTCCCCAAATCAATACCGATTACTTTTGCCATAGCTTCCTCCTCATTAATTATTTTTTAGAAACTTTTACCTTAGCGGTCCTTAATACCCGCCCGTGAATTAAATATCCTTTTTGCAATACCTCCATAATCGTATGCTCCGGTAATTCTTTATTTTCCACCTGCATCAATGCTTCATGAAAGTTCGGATCAAATAATTTTCCTTCTGCCTCAATCGGCTTAACTCCGTGATTCTTTAACATTTCGTATAAATGCGCCAGAATCATCTCAATGCCTTTTAAAAAAGCCGTGATCTCCTCCTTACCGGATTCTGCCAAATCTACAGTCCGTTCCAAATCATCCAATACATTGAGCAGATCAAAAATAAGTCCCTCATTTGCGAATTTCACAAACTCCTGCTTCTCCCGATCCAGGCGTTTGCGGGTATTTTCAAGGTCTGCTTGATTCCGCAACATCTTATCCCAACTATCCTTGCCCTTTTTTACCTCCTCCAATAACCCCAGATATTCCGCCTGTTTCAAAGTAACCAGCTTCTCTTCTTCAGGCTGAGCATTTTTATCTTCCGGGACCTTCTTTTGTTTAACTTTATCTTCATCCATATGATTTAACCTATCCTAAAAATCTTCCAAAATCTGGTTTAAAGCTTCCGAAATATACTCCATAGTCGGAATAATATGGCCATACTCCATACGCATCGGACCTAATACCGCTAATCTGCCCGAAGGCCGGTTTTTTAACTTAAAACTCGAAACCACCAACGAACAGTTTTCCATTTCCGGAAAACCCAATTCGCTGCCGATATAAACCTTAACTTTGCCCGAAAAATCCCGATTAATAATATCCAGAAGCTTGCCTTTATCCTCCATTAATCGAATCAACAGACGTATTTTGTCCGCATCCTTAAACTCCGGCTGATCGAGTATCCGGCTAATCCCTTTATAAAATATCTTATCCTGCCACTGTAAAAATGAAACAATTCCGGCATAATGCGTAATTTCAGAGATGACCTCAGAGGTGTTTTCTAAAGTATCATCCAGGCGCCGCAATTTTCTTTTGCAGTCCTTAAGAATGCTTTTTTTCTCTTCTTCCAAAAGATCAATCTGTTGAATAAGATAATCTACATAAAAACGGTATCCTTTATCCGTTGGAACTCTTCCTCCAGAGGTATAAGGATGTTTCAAATACCCGGATTCATCAAGCTCAGAAAAGATATTTCTAATCGTCGCCGAGCTTAAATCAAACTCCTTGGCGATGTCATCAGAAGCCACCGGAAGCGCGTTCTTAATATGACGTTTGATCGCCGAATTTAGAACCTGTTTTCTACGGGTATTATAATCAACTCTGCGCACGCTTTTATCTCCTCTAGACCCCTTCTGTCGAATTTAATGCTAAGTGGTAATTTTAACATATTTTATTATTTTGTCAACCATAATTAGCAGTTAAAACACTAGAGTGCTAACATGAAAAAAATCGCTTAGGCAGGGTTTCCTTCAACAATTTTGATATCCTGATCGTTCTGAATCCGGCTAAAAAGAGCCCGGGAAATATCCAGACTGATCACAATCCCCTTTTGCAAATAATCAATCTTCTTTACTTTGGCTTGCCGGTAAAAGAAATCAACCAGCTCCATCCGGCTATGCGGTATTACAATTTTTAAAGCTAACATCAAGTCAGAAAAGTGCTCAGTAATTTTAGCAATTAAAATATTCAAGTTCTCACCGGTTTTAGCGGATAAATAAATAGAATTCGGAAATTCCTTCTTAGAAATCTCCAGCCAACTACGATCACTTATTAAATCAACTTTATTTAAAGCCACTAAAATCGGTTTACCCTCTGCCCCCAGGTCCTTTAAAACGCTAAGCACGGCCTGATTGTGCGCCACTAAGCGCTGATCCGCCACATCTAAAACATGAATCAACAAATCCGCATCAATTACTTCTTCCAAGGTCGCTTTAAAAGCTTCAATCAGATGATGAGGAAGGTCATGTAAAAATCCCACCGTATCCGACACAATAATATTCTGTCCGTTGGGAAGGCTCAGGCTTTTGGATAATGGATCTAAAGTGGTAAATAATTTTTCAGAGGTAATCTGGGTAGAGGCAGTTAAAAGATTTAGTAATGTGGATTTGCCTGCGCTGGTATAACCGACCAGAGCCACTACCGGCAAATTATTGCCTTTTCTTTTTTTACTTGACGTTAAACGGTGCAGACGAAATATCCGCAAGTCATCTTTGAGCTTATCAATCTTTCTTCTAATCTGACGGCGATCCATTTCCAGTTTAGTCTCGCCGGGGCCCCGCGTACCGATTCCGCCCCCTAAACCGGAAAGCATAATGCCCTTACCGGTCAGCCGGGGCAATAAATACTGCAGCAGGGCTAACTCCACCTGCATCTTACCCTCCGGGCTCCGGGCGCGCCGTGAGAATATATCTAAAATTAGCTGAGTCCGATCGATAGTTTTTTTACCTAAAGCCCCCTCTAAATTACGTTGTTGCGTGCCGCTCAAATCATGGCTAAAAATTATGGTATCGACATTTTCTTCATTAGCAATAAAACCGATCTCCTCTACTTTACCCCGTCCGATAAGGTAATTAGCGGTCGCACGATCACAGATGCAAACTACATTCTCCACCACCTCAACATTGGCCGATACCGCCAACTCCTCCAACTCGGAAGAGATATCTTCAATCCGCCAATGGTTTTTATCTGTTTTTAATTGAATGCTGACTAAGAGAGCTTTTTCCATAAATGAGGCCACAACTTACGGAGCGTAAGTGACGTAAGTTGTTGGGCCGAATTTATCCCGCCGATTATGCCAAAATTACTATTGAATTTTGGCATAGAATTAGGCGGGAACATCTTTGTTTATTTAATTAAAAATTTACCAATACGTTTTACAATTTTTTCTAACGATTCTTTTTTACTAACATTTATCCACTGAATACGTTTATCTTTTTTAAACCAGGTTAACTGGCGCTTGGCATAGTGCCGGCTGTTGCGCTGGATTAGCCGCTTGGCTTCCGCTAATGAATACTCTTGGTTAAAATAGCCTTTCAGCTCACGGATGCCGATTGCCGATTGCGCTGTTTTACTTAATTTATATTTTAACAAACGCTTTACTTCATTAATTAAGCCCAGCTTAAACATTCTTTCCACCCTTTGGTCAATAGCTGCATAAAGCGACTCCCGGTCTGAATTTAATCCAAAAACCCGCACCTTATATTCCTTAGTTAACCCCACTCTGTTCTTCCAAAGCTCAGAGATAGGTAAACCCGTTTTTAAATAAACCTCTAAGGCACGTATTACTCTTCGAGCATCATGAGGATGAATCTTGCCTGCCGCCTGGCTATCCACCCTGGTTAACCAACGGTAAAGATATTTATGGCCTTTTAATTTAAGCTGTTTTTCCAAGCGTTTGCGGATTAATTTATCCTGCCCGACTGCCGGGAATATCCCGTCAACAATCGTGGAATAGTATAACCCCGTTCCTCCCACAAATAATGGCAGCCTACCTTTAGAAAACAATTTTTCGCAAACCGCCAGTGCCTCTGCGCGATAACTTGCGACATTATATTCCTGCTGCGGATCAATCATCGCCAAAAGATGATGTTTCACATTTTTTCTTTGCTTGGCAGTCGCTTGCGCAGTAAGAATATTCATCCTGCGATACACCTGCATGGAATCACAGGAAATAATCTCGGCGTTAATTTTCTTGGCTAAGCTTATCGCCACGGCAGTTTTGCCGATACCGGTAGGACCAAGCAGAAAAATTATCTTCTTTTTTAACATAAACAATTATGGGCAGAGCTTGGTTTTAAAGCCATCGGCAGAAAGCTTGTTCTCCAAATCCAGCGCTTCCTTTTGCAACTTAAATCTACCTACCTTAACCCGGAAACCCGTGGGAGCATCTTCTACGTAGGCCGGATAATTTTTACTTAACAAGGTATCTTTAAAATTATGCGCATTAGCGCTATTAGCAAAAAAACCCACCTGAATCGAATAATCCTCGGTTTCTTCCTCCGAAAGGTTTAGAGAAGAAATGCCTTTAGCGAATCTTGCCTCCAGGCTTAATGGAAAATCTCTTTTGAGCTTAAACAGATAATCGTTACTTTTCTGATGATTTCCTTTCTTAAGCTCTAATTGGCTCAAACGATACAATACCGCTGACTTCTGGCGGGTATTGAGATCATCGGCAATTAATTTATTATACCCATCCTCTGCTTCCT
>Ga0268283_1001088_pt1 | contig 13901 bp, 11 predicted proteins | sample saktaG_13_FD_190140 | JGI IMG/M metagenome (GOLD analysis project Ga0268283, IMG submission 190140) | Saline water microbial communities from Sakinaw Lake, British Columbia, Canada - sak_2013_06_06_36m | ecosystem: Environmental > Aquatic > Non-marine Saline and Alkaline > Saline ... | reverse complement strand
ATCTTAGCTTCCATTTTTGCTGGTGTTTTTTGTTGACAAACTAAAATTACACCAAATTATGCAATTATGGAAGCTATTTTATTAACATTCAGTTGTTTATATCTCTTTTTTGAAGTGAGAAATGTTAATTATTAATTTCTTTTTTCTTGTTTGGGTAGAGGAAGATTCCGGAATAACGTAATAACTGCTTAGAAGGAGGGGCATTAATCATATATAAGATTCTATGGTTAGCCGGAAGAGAAAATTGAGAACGTCCTAAGCCAGCCAGAGCAGAATATGAGAGTCATCGTGATATGGATAAATTATGTTTTTAGATATTCAATTTCGTAAACCCATCTTATTATTTTAATTTTACTGGAAAGTAAATATTCTTGGCGCTTTTTGTCACAACCGGCATGAAAAAGGTACACACAGATAAATATAGTGAAGCAGATCTCATAGAAGGATTGAGAAAGGGTGATGGTAAGGTCATTCAGTTCATGTTTAGTAGAAACCTGCCATTGATAAAGAATATTGTTGCCAGTTTTCCTGCATTGATTCTGGAAGCTGAAGATGTTTTTCAGGAAGGGTTAGTAAGAACGATAACGAATATCAAGGCAAACAGATTTAATTCTTTAAGTTCTGTGCACACCTATCTTTACTCGATTTGCAGGTTTATCTGCCTAAAAGAATATCATAAAACTAAACAACTGGATTTGTCTGAAATGCAAGAATCCATCGAATATCAGAAAGAAGATTCATACTACGAACTGCTAAATATAGTGACTGAAATGAAAAAGAAACTGGAACCTGGATGTGCTGAAATCATCGATTTACGGTTCCGGCTTCATGATGCGAGTAACATTGATGAGAGAGCGCACAAACTGATGAACTTTGAGACAATTGCCTTTAAACTCGGCATCAAACCAGAGAATGCCAGGCAACGATTCACTCGCTGCCTGGCAAAACTTATTTCTGCCGTACATCAATTAAAGAGTATGGATGAATACTTATCAAGTTCCTAAACGGTCTTCAACTTAAACATGTCACAAAAAAATGAATATTGATCCTAAAGATATTGACCTTATCGAACGATACCTCGATAACAACCTGGATATAAGTGAACGGTATCTTTTCGAAAAAAGGATAAAAGAAGACCCCGAATTTGAAAGGCTTGTTAAAACACGTCAGGTTTTACCTGGCCTCCTGGAGTCAGCGACTGACTATGATAGAACCCGTAATCTGGTCAGTGATGAGATAACCGAATCTAAACACTGGTTGCTGCATTTTATCAAACCTTCATACCTGGCCTGGGCTGCCGTTGCAGTGATCCTTATTGGCTCTGCAATTGGATATCTTATACTGAAACATCAGGGGAATGATCAAGTGCTATCAGTAGCAGGTAATAAAAAAAAGATTGATACGATAACCATTACTCCTGGATATAAACAACCTTCTAAAGCCATTAGAGAAACGATAATTCTGAAAAGTGTTACTGGTATTTCGCTGATGGAACCAAAAAATGAAATCGTCTTTAATGAAACTGCAATTATTACCTTTCATTGGGAATATAAGGCTGATTCCATAACACATTTATATATTGCATCTGCAGGTACTGACAAGATTGAAATTAAAACTGAAATAAAACCTGGAACGGAGTCCTACACATTGAATGCTAAAAAGCTTAAGTCGGGCCGGTATTATTGGTTCATTGGGAATAAGGAGGTAAAACGGTTCTTTACGGTTGAAAGATGAAAAGGATAAGAATCATACTGGCCATTGGGTGTATCGTGGGAATAGTCGTTTACGGTAAAGCACAGGATACCACAAAACAAAGGAATTTTTTGAATGATTTTAATACCTTCAAGAGTTCTATTGAGAATAATTTTGAACGCCAATCCCGAAAGAACGATTCCGTATTTCTGACTTATCTCAATGGGATTTGGAAAGAATTCCAAGTATTTACTCAAGATCGTGTAAAACGGGTAAAACCCGAGCAACAACCCATTGCTCCTAAAACCATAGAAAGTATTGAACTTCCTGAACCAAATATTAATCTAAAATCAATTCCAATTGTCCCCGATAGCACACTTCTGCATAGTGAACCCGGAGTAGAACCGATGGAGTTAAATTCTATGGAAATCAGTTCTGGACAAATAAACTACTTTGATTTCCTGGGCCAAAAGGTTGGGGTTAGTCGGGCGGATAATGATGAATATCAGCACAATACGCTGTTTAATGATAAGAAAACCCAGATCATTGCATTCTATGAACGGTATGCAAAGAATCAAAGCTGGCAAAAAATCTCTCATGAACTATACCTGTTATCCCAGGCTAAACAATTAAACGATTGGGGGTTCTATTACCTGTTAAGTATAGCCTCCGAAAGTATCTTTCAGAACTCCGATGAACAGGTGCTGTTTACCTGGCTAAGTCTGCTTAAAAACGGGATCAATGCCAGAATTGCTTATAATAAGGAGTCTGTCTGTGTTTTTGCTGCATTTAAGGAAAGGATCTATAATACCGCAGCTGTCACCATCCTGGGGCAGGATTATTATTACCTTAATCGAAGAAAAGATAAGATTAGTGGTGGTCTTCAAACATATGAGGCAAATTTTCCGGGTGCGGTCAGGCCGGTTTCCATCGAAATGAAAACTTTACCAAAACTGGCTAATATCCCTGAAAACCGAGTTTTTATTTTTGATTTAGATACTTTGCAAATCAGAATAAACCTTTCATTAATAAACTTTTACTCTTCATATCCTGATTGCAACCTCCCGATATATTTCAATACCCCACTGTCACTTCAAGCCATCTCGTCTCTTGATGCTTCCTTAAAGCCAATGATGAAAGACAAGACTGAAAAGGAGAAGGTGGAGATGTTATTAAAGTTTGTACAGGACGCCTTCCCCTATAAACTCGATATGGAACAATTTGGCCGGGAGAAATACTTCTTTCCTGATGAAACATTGCATTACCCTTATTCCGATTGTGAAGATAGGGCAGTATTTTTGGTAAAACTTGTTTATCTTTATACGAATTTAAGCGCAGTTGGTCTGGAATATTCTGATCATGTATCAGTTGCTGTTAAGTTAGATGAACCAATAATGGGTTCTTACGTGGTATACAAAAATGAAAGGTATTATATCTGTGACCCCACTTTTATCGGGGCAGGTCTTGGTATAGCCATGGATGAAATGAAAAAGCAATCGCCTGATATTATTGTTGTTAACTAAAGTGGTGAAATATGGTTCTGCCGGCAATTAAAATTAATTTTTACAGAATCCTTCTTTTTTTATTTCTGTTTCCAAACGCTTTATTTGCGCAGGAAACTACCAGAGCTACCGGGAAGGCAACCGTAAAGATTGAATCTAATATGACAAAGGACCAGGCTAAAGATATTGCCCGTGAAATGGCAATGATTAATGCCATCGAAAATGAGCTTGGAACTTATGTTGAACAAGTTACTGATATCCGGGTCGATGATGGGAAAGTCCAGTATAACATTATCGGAACAACTAAAGTAAAAGGAGATTGGATTCGAACAATCGAAGAATCTTTTTCTGAAGAGGATGATCCTACACATGATAGAACAGGTCGTAAACTCGACAATTATATTGTCTGTAACATTACCGGTGAAGTCAGGAAGGCCACAGCTAAACCAATGATTCTGTTTCAAACCCAGAACTGTCCTGAACCTGGGTGCAGACAAACTGAATTCTTCTCAGGGGAATCGATGTATCTTTTCTTTAAAAGCCCGGTTGATGGATATCTTTCAGTTTTTCTCGATGATGGAGAACGGGTTTACCGATTATTTCCATATACCAGCATGACTGGTAAGCAGTATAGTGCTGGGTTTATCAATGGCGATAAGGATTATATTCTTTTCTCAAAAAAGAAGAACGATACCCCGTTTATCCCGGATGAATTTGAACTTTATTCAATCAGACAGGCTGCAGAATTCAATAACATTTATGTCATCTTCTCAACGGATCCTTTCGAAAAACCGATTCTTGAGGAGTCAACTTCCAAACTACCGGAGGGTACTGATTTAAAAATCCCAAAATCACTCACTAATAAAGATTTTAATAAATGGCTGGCTCATAACCGGTCAATACTGCCTGGATTTATTGATTCACGAATAAAGGTAACGATTGTTCAAAAAAATTAAATGTAAAAACAGTTTCGTGTTTTTGTCACATTTATCCGATGTACGGTACTCATCATAAAATAGTAACCTAAAATCAATCATTATGAAAGCGATGTTAAAACTTGCAGTCATTTGTCTGCTTGCCATTCTGATCAACTATCCTGTGACCGCACAAACGGACAAGGATGCCCAGAAAGAACTTACTTCAAAAGCAATAAAACTGGCACGTAAAGAAGCCAAGAAACTGACAAAGGAGGGCTTTTACGTAGCCAGAGGTGCTGTGCCATTGGACAAGCAACTTGAGACTGCATGGACTATGCAGTATCAAAAAGATGATGATGGATTACCGAAATACATTGTTGAGACAGGGAATTCAACGGCAGAATCACAGACCGCTGCAAAACTTCAGGCTACTGAAACAGCTAAACTTTCTATTGCAGGGAATATCACCTCTAACATTGCAGCACTCATTGAAAATAACATTGCCAACCAGCAGTTAACCAGTGATGAAGCGGCCTCTGTGACAAAAACAGTGGCAGCCTCGAAAAATCTGATTGCTCAGGAATTAGGTAGGACACAACTTGTGGTTGAAATGTATCGTAGAATTGGTGTAAATACTGAAGCCGACATCAGGCTTGCCTATGATTTCAAGAGTGCAAAAGAAATAGCAAAGAAAGTAATTCGTAAACAGTTGGAGGACCAGACTAAACTCTTACAGGATAAGCTTGACAAGTTGATGGATATTAAATAATCCATTTCGGGGAAACCAGATGAGAAATAATAATTTTAACCAGTTTTTCTTAATGGCCGCCATTCATCTGGTGGCCATACTGGTATTTTATTCTTGCAAAAAAGACCCGGAAACACCAACAGGAGGTAATAAAATATTAATTGGGGCAACTGTGTCGGATACAGTATCCTATATATTTGCAAAGGTTTCTTCCCAATTAAATGGCACCAGCGGCAATCAAATTTCACAACATGGGCATTGTTGGAGTACAGAATCCAGCCCTGATATCGAAGATTCTCACAACTCACTTGGAGGTATAAGTAGTCCCGGTAACTTTACAAGTGATTTGTCAGGATTATCTGATAACACAAAGTATTTCGTACGGTCCTATGTTACGTTTCAAGGGGGGACGATCTACGGCATACAAAAGGAGATTATAACTTTGAAAAGGGGGAAACCGATTGCAAATACAGGAGTTGCCTCCGACATTACCATATCCTCTGTTAAAATCAGTGGGTCTGCAAGCTTTGATAGTGGCTATGCTATTACCCAAAAGGGAATTTGTTGGGATACAGCAACAAATCCTTCCCTTTTGAAATCCATTGGACATTCGGAAGAAGGATCAGGAAAAGGATCCTTTATCAGTTCGGTTGCTAATTTAATTGAGAACAAACAGTATTACTATTGCGCTTTTGCGACCAATGAAAAAGGTACTTCATATGGGGCAACAAAAAAATTTAGTACAGTTGAAATGACAAAACCAACTGTTCTAACATCCGATCTTGTCGATATAACAAAGAACTCAGCTTCAGGTGGTGGGCACGTAACAGATGAAGGCAATGGAACGGTTATAGCTCGTGGTATTTGCTGGAATTTAACAGGAAATCCAACGCTTACTAATTGCATTGACAAGACCTTTAATGGAACTGGAATTGGAGAATTTTCTAGTCAGATTACGGGATTGACACCAGGAACAATATATTATGTGGCTGCTTATGCAACCAATGAAAGAGGAACTTCTTATGGTGATATTAAACAATTCATGACAGTTAAAATTGAAAAACCGACAGTTTTAACATCAAACGTGACTAATATTACCTTGATCTCTGCTACAGGTGGCGGCGATGTGACGAGCGATGGCAATGAAACAGTTACTGAAAGAGGTATATGCTGGGATATTTCATCTAATCCTACTATTGCCAGCAGCCACACTACTGATGGTAGTGGAACCGGTGTATTTCTGAGTTACCTAACTAATCTCACTCCCAATACATTATATTATGTGAGAGCCTATGCTACCAACATTGTGGGTATTTCCTATGGGAATGAGATAAGTTTTACAACATCTAACTTTTCTATAGGTCAAAATTATGGTGGTGGCATTATTTTCTACATTGATGGCACAGGCAGTCATGGGTTGATTGCAGCCCAAATAGACCAGAACACAGGTACAGGAGCACAATGGGGGTGTATAGGGACATTAATTTCAGGCACATCTACTGCAATTGGCACAGGACAAGCTAATACAACGAGAATTGTAAATGGATGCAGCACAGCAGGCATAGCTGCCCGCATTTGCAATGATCTTGTGCTGAATGGGTATAACGACTGGTTTTTGCCATCGAAAGACGAACTGAACCAAATGTACCTGCAAAGAACCTTAATTGGCGGTTTTGCGCCTGACACCTATTGGAGCTCCACCGAGTATAATGCAGACTACGCCTGGGCCCAATACATCGGATTAAGTGGATCCCAGGGCATCTCCAATAAAGACTCCGGCGAATCTCGCGTGCGTGCTGTTCGGGCTTTTTAAAATTTATCAATTTGACCATTTAACAATGACCGCAGAGCGGATGGATTTTTTCAAAATTGGGGAAACATAATTCAAATTATTTATTATTTATATGTACAAAATCCATTTTGTTAAAGATATAAAAATGAGAACTATTTCCATTCTGATCATCATGACAGGAATTATCTCTTCTGCCGTTGCACAAAAGGTTGTTTCCGGTAAAAGCGATCCTCAAAGAATTTATATCAAACCAGAGTACAAACGAGGATTGCCACCCATCCTTTATGCTGATCTTAACTTCAGTGACGATAATAACAATGGAATTCTTGAAGCCAATGAAAAGGCATGGATAACCCTTACGATTTCCAACAAGGGGAAAGGTGCTGCCCAGGACCTTGGTGTAACAGTTTCTGATGATAAGTCAGATCAATATTTTATCATCGGGAAAGTGAATACCATCCCTTATCTACAACCTGACCAGACAACGAAAATCACGATCCCCCTAGAAGCCGGTATGGAGATAATGTCTGCAGAACATAAACTGGAGATCAATATCAAAGAACATTTCGGTTATGACATGGACCCGGCCTATCTCTATGTGAGCACCATGAAATTCAGGGAACCATCATTAGCATTCTCAGGATTAGAGGTTGTGGATCTTGGGGAGGGTACTGCTGCAATCGTACAAGATGGTAAACTTCAGTCGGGAGAGCAGGTGAAAGTCAAAGTAAGTATCCAAAACATCGGGCAAAATGTATCCAAAAATACGAAGTACAACATCATTTGCCGAGATCAGAATATATATATGCCTGATGGCTCAGGTGAACTGGGTGATATAGGAATTGGTGAAGTGAAAGATTTCTGGATTACGGTAAGTCCCAATAAACGGGTAACCACCAAAGGAAATCTTCCTCTATTTTTATCCTTGACAAACGATGTGCACAGGGGGGAGCTATCAGATATTCAGCTACCCATTGTACTCGACCAGAAACCTCCTGAAGCGGTTGTATTAAATGTCAAGGCTGATATAGATAAACTTCAGAAGCAAGTAGCCAGATTTGAAGTCAGCTCGGAACGCATGACCGCTAATGTCGGAAATGTCATGGATATCAAACAGGTACCTCCTTCAAAAATGCATCGTCCTAATGCAATTGCTGTGGTAATTGGTGTAGAAAAATACGATCATTTCGTTCAGGCCCCTTATGCAGAAAATGATGCAACCTTAATTCAGAACTATTTTAAAAGTGTATTGGGAATAGATAAAGTTTATATCTATAAAAGTAAGGATGTAATCGGGTATTTTTTCGACAATGTTTTTGATCCCTCTTATGGTGAATTACAAAAAGCTATCAGCAAAGGGAATACCGATCTCTTTATTTTCTATTCCGGACATGGTATTCCATCAAAAGATGGCACTAATGCCTATTTTTTACCATCCGATGGACGCATTGAGGCGATTGAAAAGCAGGGATACAATCTGAATAAATTTTATGAAAACTTGGAGAAACTCGGTGCCCGAAGTATAACGGTCTTTATTGATGCCTGCTTTAGCGGAGCATCCAGAAGTAGTGAAATGTTTAAGCCTGACAATCTTGTGGCCATGAAAGGAGTCAGGATTAAGCTCAATGTTTCTTCTCCTTGGAATGATAATCCCAGGTTTACAGTTTTTTCCTCTTCTAGTTATGATGAAACCTCCCTGGCTTTTGATCCCTCTGAAACTGGTCTTTTTACTTATTACCTGTGTGCAGGACTCCAGGGCAAAGCAGATGCCAATGGCGATAAAAAGATTACCTCAGGAGAATTGGAAAGGTATATCAGTGAGCAGGTAAAGGAATCCTCTATGAAAATTCGCGGGCTCCAGTCGCCACAATTCCATGGAGACGAAACCATTATACTAACAGAATACTAAAACACTTACTTGTCATGAGAAGACTTTTTTTTATTTTTTCGACCTGTTTTTTAATGACAGCCACTGTTTCCTTTAGTCAGGAAGTTCGAAATGTCACATCGGAAGTCAAAGATGGTATGGTCACTATACATTATTCCATAAGCGGGAAGTTTTATCAAATTTTTAACATCTCGATCTATGTAAGTCGTGACGGCGGGAACAATTTTATTGGTCCTCTAAAAGAAGTCACCGGTGATGTTGGTCAGAACATTAAACGTGGCAACAAGACGGTTACATGGGATGTCATAAAAGAGATGCCCCTAGTAGAGGAAATCTTGATTTTTGATGTCCGGGCTGAAATCACAGGGAATAAACCAAAATCCTCCTTTTTCATTCAATATGTTGCCAATCCGACCACCTATGTCGGGCTTCGTGCAGGGACACTTGGAATAGTAGGGTTCTACGGAGAGTTCAGGGGAAATCTGAATTCCTTCAAATCGGCCAAATACACCTATAAAGGTGGGCAGGTGGATTATAATGAACCGGGCTACTACATTTTTTCAGATCAAAAATGTCATGCCGCTTTCTCGGTCTTGGCAGGAATTACTTATCAGCCTGCCAGAAATTTCTTCCTGTATCTTGGAGCAGGATATGGCAAGGATGATTATCTGATCGGGTTTGATACTTATAACTACGAAGGTGATGTGAAAACAGGCAGTGAATATGCAAAATATGATGGGTATTGCAATTCCGGAGTTGAGGTTGATCTGGGGATGATGCTGCGGATCAAATGGTTCCTGATGAGCGCGGGAGCCACGGCGCTGAACTTCAACTCGTTCAATTTTACGGTGGGGGTAGGAGCGGCGTTTTAGTAAAGGTTGATGCATGATAGGTAATAGATGAAGATTTTGTTTAGAGGGTATAGCGTTAACCATACAACGACTGAATATAAGCTAACAGACAGTGAATAAAAAAGAAAAATCAGAACGAGTTTTAGAAACTAAGGAGGATGTTAATGACTTCATTTTTAAAACGCCATACTTTGCTTATCTTGACATTTTGGGTTTTACAAGACTTGTTAGAAACAATTCGCATGAAACGCTGGTGGAGCTTTACAAGACTCTTGTAACATTTCCTGTTACTTCCTATAATGCCTTTCTTGAAATGTGGCAAAAGGATTTGGAGGATAAACTTGGCGAGAGAATCGATCCAACAGGTTTAAGGTTAGTTAATATTTCTGACAGCATTTTGATTTGGACAATAAATAGCAAAGAACAATCACTAATTGAATTATTATTTGCAGTAAGACTTCTCATGACGACTGCACTGACTATTGGTATTCCTTTAAGAGGATCAGTTGTAATGGGCGATATTGAAGTGCTTGAGCAAACCAATAGCATGTCAATTGTGGGAAGAGGTCTGGTCCATGCTTATGAAATGGAAAAAAAACAACTTTGGTCAGGTTGCATGGTTGACAGTGGCATCTTCACTTTCTTGAAAAGCTTTCAAAGGGTAGTTGTGCAGTACGAGGGTCCACTTCGTGTTCAAAAATTAGAAAGCTTAATTGTTGAAGCAGATGTTCCCTTTCGTGATAAAGTTATTAAGGGTTTTGTCGTCAATTGGGCAAACGATCTTAAAATGTCAGAGGAGGAAATCAGGCAATCATTCTCAAAGTTCAACAAGAGAGATAATGAAAACGAAAAACAAAATGAAGATATTGAAAAGAAGATTGTGAACACAATTTCATTTTACAGACATGTTCAATCACTTAAAATCGCCATGGAGAAGCTAATACCAAACGACATACAATTACCATGAAAAGATACTTTCTTTTGATAGCAGTGATAGCAGGGTGCTGCGTCTCCTGCTTCAAGGAGCCGGCGGTTCCGACAGGTAGCAGTAAAATAACTGCCAGCGCCACGACCGTGGACAGCATCAAAGCAATATCCGTCACTGCACATTCTTCATGTACCGTCGGTTTCAGCGAAATCGAAGAACATGGATTCTGCTGGGGTAAAGGGCTGAACCCTGATCTATCGGGCAATCATAAATCACTCGGTGGCCTTGCATCCAACCAATCTTTTTCTGCCAGTATCACAGGTCTTTCCGAAGGGACCAGATACTACATCCTTTCTTATGTGAAAAAGGACGAAATGATAATTTATGGTTCTGCGAAGGAATTTACGACTACGAATTTCGGTTTTCCTATTGTAATCACTGTATCGGTAACCGGCATTACCATTGCTTCTGCCATGTGCGGTGGAAATGTTACCTCTGATGGCAATGGCACGGTATCTGCCCGCGGAGTTTGTTGGAATACTAGCGGGAACCCTACGCTGACCAATTCAATCAACCATACTTTAGAAGGCACTGGAACAGGGCAGTTCACCAGTTTAATTACCGGATTAACTAATGGAACAACATACTATGTTGCCGCGTATGCGATGAATGAAAAAGGGACATCTTACGGGGAAATAAAGCAGTTTATAACTCCTCAGTTGCTGCCACCTCAGGTCACCACAGCCGATGTAACAAATGTCACAGCAACAACAGCTACCTGCGGTGGAGATGTTACCTCCGATGGCAATGGTACGGTATCGGCCCGCGGAGTTTGCTGGAATACAAGCGGGAACCCGACGCTTACAAATTCAACAGGCCATACAACCGACGGTACCGGTAAGGGGGCGTTTGCAAGTCAAATCACTAGTTTGACATCGGGAATTAAATATTATGTGACAGCATACGCGACAAATGAAAAAGGTACTGCTTACGGTAGTCAAAGGCAGTTTTTAGCAGAAAATCCATGCGGTCAGCTTGTGGTCACTTATGGTGGTAAAAACTATTCCACGGTGCAAATAGGAACCCAGTGCTGGTTCAAAGAGAACCTAAACATTGGGATAAAAATTGATTGGAATCAACAACAAACAAATAATGGAATAGTTGAGAAGTATTGTTACAATAACAGTGAGTCAAATTGTGATATTTATGGCGGGTTATACCAATGGGATGAACTGATGCAATATGTGATCACGGAAGGTGCGAGAGGTCTTTGTCCCGACAACTGGCACATCCCGACCGATACCGAATGGTCAACCTTAACGACCTACCTGGGAGGCGATTCCGTTGCTGGTGGTAAGATGAAAGAGACAGGAACGACCCATTGGGAAGTGGAAAGTGCGGGTGCAACCAATATAAGCGGATTCACTGCTCTTCCAGGTGGTGATTGTTACAATGGTCAAGGCTACTTTGGGCAAGTAGCCAACATCTGGTCATCGACGCAAGACGGTGCGATTGACGCTAGGTTCAGATACCTACGGGATGACATCGATAACGTGATCAGGGGCGATTACTACAAGTATAAAGGGTACTCAGCCAGGTGTCTTCACGATTGAACGCGCCCAGGTTCACACTAACCGACCGGGAGGAACAAGTCCGGTCAATATAAGTGAGCATGCTGTAATCAAGATGGTGAACTGCATACGAATGAACCAAGAATGAACGAAACGAGCTGTTAAAGATAAACAGAACTCTCACAAAGGTCAGGAATGGACAGGAGTTTGCAGGAATGATCCGCCGGCAGGGGGCTATCAGGAGTATCTGCCAAACCACCCTGCGATGCTTCCCTACAAGGCGAGATGAATTGAGTGGACAGGGAAAAGGAGTGGTGAAAAAAACTTCAGGTGTTTTTATAAGAGCTAAACTAAGTAAACTGTATATGAACTGTCTATGAGGTTCCGAAATTCAAGTAAACAGTATCAGAAACCTGGGTTCCTTAGTCTGCCCGTGGATAAGCACAGGAGTAACCGGAAAGACACATTGCCTGTGTTGGTGCTCGGTATATAGGCCGCAGAACTTATAAAAGGGCTTGGTTATGGAACTGGGGAAGCCGGCTGATGATGGAAATCGAAGGTCGCAAATGCTTTATTGACACACTGCATCTATAATATACTAACTATGAATTTGAATTTTCCGGCTTTACCGCCAGCAAAGACATATAGACAAATGACAACACCCGAACAAGATGTAACTATGAAACTTGTTCAGGGACAACACATCACTAAGCAAGAAGAAGTGTTATTGACTGAGGCAATAGAATTTTACAAAAATGCTTTTGCTTATCTTAAATCCATTGACCTATCAGCGGTTGACGACAACAATGTAGAAAAAATACTCGGGTTCTTAAAATCTGTTTTTAATATGCAGATTACAATTCAAAACAAAATCAATTTTTATAATGTATTCAGAGTTACAACAGTCAAGGATGTTTTTTTAGAAAATGATAAAGTTAGAGATGTAGAATTTATTTCTTATCCACCTAAAAAGATTATTGAACAGTTTGGTGTTTATGGACGATGTAATACCCCCACGTCAACAGTTTTTTATTGCTCTTTTGAACCAAGTGTCGCTGTATATGAAACAAAACCGCAAATAGGACAAAGAATAATAATTGCTCATTGGCATAATTACAATGCCAAGGATTTTATTTCATATCCAATAACAAACAATAAGACCATTGACAATGATAGTTTAAAGTCAGCTACGAAAGCTTTTCAAGAACGTATGAAATATAATCACCTCTTGTTCTATAAAATTCTTGATTTGTATTTTGACTTTTTAAGTTCTGAATTTGTAAAGGATATTGAAATCAAAAACCCGAAGAAGTATGAATATTTGTTTAGTGCTTTTTTTTCTGACTGGATGTTAGAAAATAAATTTAAACCTATTGACCATCCAGTTGAACCCATAAAACATTATGACTGCATAATTTATCCGAGCATTGCCATTAACCATAAATCCGAAAACTTAGCAGTTATTCCTTCATCAGTTAGTAAACTGCGACCAATATTTCTTGAAGACTGTATCGTGGTTAAGACAATGTATGAAAATTTTGACTTATCCAATAATCAACTTCCAATTGCAAGACAAATATTGCGGAAGTCAACAAGAATTGAAAACAATAAAATATTTTGGAGCGATGATTAAACTTTACGACTTCATGTGGATACAGAAGCCCAGTCACTAATATATAGCCAAGAAGTAAAAACTATTACCTGCTATATATCCTTCCATTTGTAGTTTCTGCGCTCTCTTATAAGATTTTTCGATCGCTTGGTTACTTCAATCAGGAATCGTTCATGATACCAAATCTCTGGAAATTATATAGTTTCCCCCTCCGCAACCGCTAATCCATCCACTCATTCGGCGGTTCCGCTCCGTTTCGTCTCAAGCTCCTCACGGCTTCACCGCTCATTCGTTTAGGCTTAGCCTGTATTAACCCCAATTAATGGAGCACAAAATAAGAAAGTTAAAAACAATTTTCCGGTCATCAATCAATTGCCTGATTCGCGAAGATATTGTATGG
>Ga0268283_1001087_pt1 | contig 13916 bp, 11 predicted proteins | sample saktaG_13_FD_190140 | JGI IMG/M metagenome (GOLD analysis project Ga0268283, IMG submission 190140) | Saline water microbial communities from Sakinaw Lake, British Columbia, Canada - sak_2013_06_06_36m | ecosystem: Environmental > Aquatic > Non-marine Saline and Alkaline > Saline ... | reverse complement strand
TAAAAACGGTAAATTAGATCCGGAAGAGAATTTTTACGGAACCATTGATGAGATTGTTAATGCTATTGCCACCAACAAATATCCTTCACCACCGGCCCGCGATCTTTACCTTGTTTCAAAGGGCAAACCAACCAATAAAGCGGTAATTGACTTTATGAAATGGATATTGACTGACGGTCAGAAATTTGTTCATAATGCAGGATACATCACGCTTTCAAACGAAAAAATACAGGGGGAATTGAATAAATTAAAATAGGGAGAATTCCGGTTCGGCGAGATTCTGATACTAAAAAAAGCCATTTAGCTTTATTCGCTAAATGGCTTTTAAATTTCTCCCGTTATAAATTATTGTTACCAGATCTTTACCCGCTTTTCCTCTGGCAGGAACATAGCATCACCCGGCTTTACATTAAAAGCTTCATAAAACTCAGGTATATCTGAGAGCGGACCATTTACGCGTTGTTTTGCAGGGGCATGAACATCAGTCATAATCTGGCGTGCAAGCCTTTCGTCGCGTTGATGCCCTAGCCATGATAATCCATAACCAAGGAAATACCGTTGGTTAGGTGTGAATCCTCCGATTTTTTCACCATTTTTAGCCTGGTCTGTTTTTTGGAATGCCTGGTATCCAAGGATTATACCGGCAAGATCGGCAATGTTCTCGCCCAGACAAGCTTGTCCGTTAATGTGCATGCTATCGAGCACAGTGTAGCCGTTAAACTGGTCAACCATAAGCCTGGTACGGGAATTAAATTTCGCAACATCTTCCTTTGTCCACCAGTTAGCAAGGTTTCCTTTGGCATCAAACTGCCGGCCTTCGTCGTCGAAGCCGTGGGTAATTTCATGTCCAATTGTTGAACCACCAACATAAGCATACATAAGGGCATCATCGGCTAATGAATCGGGAACGCCAGGAATCACGAACATTGCGGCTGGTATAACTATCTCATTATTACTTGGGTTGTAATATGCGTTATAAGTCTGCGGAGTCATTCCCCACTCTGTGCGATCAACTGGTTTGCCCAGCTTGTTCAGTTCATAATTAAATGCCCAGCGTTGGGCGTTAAGAACATTATTCACATATGAGTTGCGGCTGATTAACAAAGCGGAATAATCTTTCCATTTATCGGGATAACCGACTTTTTTAACAACTGATGAAAGTTTATCAAGGGCTTTTTCTTTGGTGGGACTAGACATCCAGTCAAGCGCCTTTATACGTTGGCCATAAGCATCCATGATGTTGTCCACCATAGTTTCATAACGTTTTTTTGTGGTTGGCGAAAAATACTTGTTCACGTAAAGTTGTCCGAGTAGTTCACCAAGTGCGCTTTCCTCGGCATCCAGAACACGTTTCCAACGAATGCGTTGTTCCTTGCTGCCGGACATTACTGTTCCATTAAAACGAAAATTTTCCTGTTCAAATGCGTTGCTCAGGTATTCTGCCGAATTATCGATGAGACGCCATCGAAGGTAAGCTTTCCAATCTTCGGGGCTGGTAGTTTTAATTATTAATTCAATTTGTTTCAGAAATTCAGGCTGTCCCACAATTAACGTATCAGGATTTTTAACACCGACTTTCAGCAGCAGCTCTTTCCAGTTAATTGAAGGAGTGAGTTTACTCATATCCCCAACACTCATTTTATTGTAGTTGAGGTATGGATCTCGCAGTGCTTCCAGTTTTCGCGATTTTGAGGCAAGCCCATTCTCAATCCTCATCACCATTTCGGAGTGTTTTTTTGCGGTGGCTTCGTCTTCACCAAGCAGTTGCATCATCCTTGTAACATGTTGTGTGTATTCCTTCCGGATGTTCAATGTACGGGCATCCGTGTTAAAATAGTAATCACGATCAGGGAGGCCCAGACCAGCCTGCCATGCATATACAGCTATCTTTTCACTATTCTTGGAATCCTGAGAAATAGATAAACCAAAAAACACATCAGCGATAGGTGTAAGGTTTGCTATTTCATCAAGCAGACTTTTTACATCAGTAATTGCATTTATCCTTTGCAACTCAGGTTGTAGTGGTTTAATACCATTTTTCTCAATAGCTACTGTATCCATTCCGGAAGCATAAAAATCGCCGATCTTCTGAAGGGCAGTCCCTGCTTCTGAATCATTCGCTTTAGCAGCATTCTCACTTATCTCTTTTAACCTGGAATATGTTTCTTCCTGAACCATGTTGCCAATACCCCAATGGCTTTCTGATGCAGGTATAGCGTTGTTTTTCAACCAGGTACCGTTTGCATACTGAAAAAAATCTTTTCCAGGGGAAACAGTTGTATCCGCGTTTGCCCGCAAAATGTCAGGTGCTTGTTTTTCGCCGGATTGCTTGCAACCATAAAAGCCGGTAAGTATATGAAAGAGAGAAATAATGATAATGAACAGACGTGTTTTCATAATTTGTATTGATTTAGATTTCAATCGGAATTATTTCAGGCAGTATTAATGCCAGTCTCCAAGACTTCAATCAGATTTCTTATTTGTAGAATAAGCTAATAGTCTAACAGCCTTTCTCTTCTACCAGATCTTTATTAATTTATCTTCTGAGATGTACCTTTTATCCGTTGGTTTTATATCAAAAGCCTGGTAGAATGCCGGTACGTTATAAACAATACCATTTACACGAGCTTCTCCTGGTGAATGTACATCTTCTTTAAGCCTGCGCATGAGTTCCTTGTCGCGGATATTGTTGCGCCAAACCTGTGCGTAAGATAGAAAGAACCGTTGAGGTGAAGTAAAGCCATCAATTTTTTCATTCAAATCTTTGCCTTCCATAGCTTTAAGAAATGCCGTGTATGATATATTTACACCGCCAAGATCGGCAATATTTTCGCCCAGGGTGAGGCTACCGTTAACATGAAGGGAATCCAGTAATAAAAAGTTGTCATAGTGAGTTACCAGGGCCTTGGTCTGAGTCCCGAAATTGGTTGCATCTTCTACCTGCCACCAGTCGCGCAGGTTGCCTTCTTTATCGTATTGACGACCCTGGTCATCAAATCCATGGCTCATTTCGTGTCCTATTACAACACCAATTGCTCCGTAATTAACTGCATCATCAGCATTCAGGAAAAAGAAAGGAGGCTGTAGAATTCCAGCAGGGAAAACTATCTCATTCATGTTAGGACTATAATACGCGTTTACAGTTTGAGGTGTCATGCCCCATTCTTTACGGTCGACAGGTTTTCCGATTTTGTTCATGTCACGCTTTACATTAAAAAGAGTGGCATTTACCATGTTTTCGTAATACGAATTTGTTCCGATCTGCATGCTGCTGTAATCAATCCATTTATCAGGATAGCCAACTTTAACACTTACTTTTTCCAGCTTGGCAACGGCTTCTTTTTTTGTGACATCACTCATCCAGGTAAGGCCATTGATCCGTTCTTTAAGCGCAGCTTTGAGATTATTTACCAAACTTATCATACGCTCTTTAGCCTGTGGCGGGAAATATTTTTCAACGTAAAGTTGTCCGACAGCTTCGCCAAGCGAACCGCTAGTTTCTGTAAGAACCCTTTTCCAACGTGGCTTTTGAGCTGTTTTGCCCGAAAGTACAGTTCCAAAGAAAGCGAAGTTTTGTTTCTCGAAGTCTGAAGAAAGGTAAGCTGCTGCTTCATTCACAACATTCCAACGGAAGTATACTTTCCACTGATTGGCAGGAATTGTGTTTAAAAGATCAGCCATTCCTGTAATGAATTTTGGTTGACCAACATTTATTTCTTCTGTTTTTGTAAGGCCGATACCATTGAAATAAGAAGCCCAGTTAAATTTAGGGGCTATTTTCTTAATCCCCTCAAGGTTCATCTTGTTGTAATTTGAAATGGGGTCGCGAAGCTCAAGACGTGTTGAGGATACTTTAGCCAGTCCGGTTTCAATTTGCATTACAGTAGCAGCACTTTCACCAGCCTGTGTTGCGCTCTCTCCAATAAGTTCAAACATTTTAGCAACATGTTTCAGATATTCAGCACGGATTTCTTTGGAGCGTTGATCATCACCCAGATAATAATCACGGTCGGGCAATCCAAGTCCTCCCTGGTAAAGTTGGGCAATAACCATATTGCTGTTTTTCTCGTCGGGCGAGCTAAAAAAGTAAAAAAGTGGATAGGAGCCACAAGCATGGTACTCTGTTAACATTTTCTGGACATCATCAATTGTCTTTAGCTCATCTATTTTTGCAAGATCAGCTTTGATAGGTGTAAAGCCGTCTTTCTCAATTTTTAATGTATCAAGGCCGGTATTATAAAAGTCGCGGATCTTCTGCCTCACTGAGCCTGCCTCAGCATTCTTATCTTTAGAAGCTTCTTCCATAATGGTTTGGAGTTGTTTGTAATTCTCCTCGCCAAGCACTTCAAATGCGCCAAAACGGCTGTAATCGTTGGGGATAGGATGGCTCTTCAGCCAGGCTCCGTTGGCATACTGGTAAAAGTTGTCGCCTGGTTTTATGGTAGTATCCATATTGGCGGCATTGATAGCCGGGTCTTCTTTGGCTTTTGGTTTGCAACTCATTGTTGTTGTCATAAGCATTACTATTCCGGCAATAGCCAGGAACAAGTGTTTTAGTGAAAAGTTTTTCATGGATTTCCTGTTGTTTAACGGGTTGATTTATTGCGCAAAAGTAGAAAATGGATCAAAGGAACAAAGCGCAAATCGTCGTAAGTGCAAAATTAATCGGTGAAAGCCAACAGGAATAAGTGAACTTGCTATATTTATCATCAGTTATTAATGTTAGCATGAAGGGTATTTCGCGAAATTAAATAGCTGAAGTATAAGACAGAAACTTTTGAAAATTATTCGTAAATTAGCCACCAATGGACACGCCTTTCGATATTTATGAACTCACACGAGAGATTGCACTGAAAATCTCTTCTGCTCCTTTATCTCCTCACCGGCACTACTTTGAGGAATTATTGATTATTACCAGAGGAGATATTATTCATTTCATCGATACAAGAAAGGAGGAACTGGAAGGGCCGCTGGTAATCTATGTGGCTGAGGGTAAAGTGCATCAGTTTATTCCAGGTACTGATGCGAAGGGTTGGGTGATTCGTTACAGAACTGAGTTTATTCCCGAAAGCAAGTTTCATTTCTATTCCTATTTCCTCGACAGGATTAATTATAAACTGGATTCTAACTTTTGTATCAATAGCCTTGACGATTTATGCAGGATGATGCTGCGCGAATTGCAACAATTGCCGCATGACTATGGCACAATTAAACACTTATTGAATGCACTCATCTCAAAACTGGAATCGGAAGGGGATACCGTTTATAAGCAGTTTGCGGCTTCGGGAAATATGCAATTGATGGCATTCAACAACTTTTTAAAGATTCTTCAGTATAATTATAAGCGGCCCGAAGAAGTTCAGTTTTATGCTGACAAGATGAATACTTCAGTAAGGAATCTGAACCTTATCTGTAGCACAGTATTTGGCAAGAGTGTTTCCGAGATTATTGAAACACGAAAACTGATAGAAGCCAGAAACCTGTTGTTAAACTCGGATAAATCAATTTCGGAAATCGGATTTGAACTGGGATATAACGAGAAATCATATTTCAGCAGGGTTTTCCGAAAAAAAACGGGATTGTCACCAACCGAATTCAGATCGGAAATGAAAATCAATATTTCCTGAAAGTACCATTCATTTTCCTAAAAGTGTTACCTCCGGCTGCCCTGGGCGGTGTAATTTTGCGTCATTAATAAATCAATTCATTCAATTAATAAATCAAAAATTATGAAAAGAGTAATTTTAATATCAGCAGTATTAATTGCCCAGGTTGCATTATTTGCACAAACAAAATGGAATGTTGATGTTGTTCATTCCAGTGTTAAGTTCACTGTTGAACACCTGGTTATTTCAGAAGTTGAAGGTTCCTTCAAAACATTTAACGGTAGCATGTCATCCGCAAATCCTGATTTTACCGGGGCAACAATTGATTTCACGGTTGATGTTAACAGCATCAGCACAGATAATGAAATGCGCGATACACACCTGAAATCGGACGATTTTTTTAATGCAGAAAAATATCCAAAAATGACGTTCAAAAGCATATCATTTAAAAAAGTTTCAGGAAACAAATATGCCTTAACAGGGAACCTCACACTAAGGGATGTAACTAAAAATGTAACATTCGACGTAACTTATGGCGGAACAGCGAAAGATGGTTACGGTAATACAAAAGCCGGGTTTAAAGCATCAACCATTATAAACCGTTTTGATTACGGATTAAAATGGAACGCCCTCACCGAAGCTGGTGGTATGACAGTCGGCAGCGATGTTACAATAGCATTGCGTCTGGAATTTGCCCAGGCCAAATAAACTGCAAAAATCAATAAGCTTTCAGGAGATATTTTGCAGACAAAAGGCCTTCTGTAAACACTTGTTTTTCTGCATTTAGCAATAAAGCTATGAATCTAAATAAAATGACAGGATCGATGAAAAGTACGGCTAAAATGCCGGTGCTTTTTCTCGGTCATGGCAGCCCGATAAATGCCATTGAGGACAATGAGTTTTCACGCAAATGGAAGCAGATAGGTAAAGCATTACCAAGGCCTTCAGCTATTCTTTGCATTTCTGCACACTGGGAAACACAGGGAACTTTTATTACTGCAATGGAGAAGCCTTCTACAATTCACGACTTCGGCGGATTCCCGCAGGCCCTGTTTGATTTTCAATATCCGGCAACTGGCAGTCCTGAATTAGCAAGGGAATCAAAAGATGCAATTTCAAAAACAGTAGTTGAATATGATTATAAATGGGGTCTTGATCACGGCTGCTGGAGTGTTCTGGAACATTTGTTTCCTGAAGCAGCTATTCCGGTGGTTCAGCTAAGCCTTGATTATAGCCAATCGCCCCGTTATCATTTTGAACTGGCAGGTGAGCTGAAAGCACTTCGCAAAAAAGGTGTTTTGATACTCGGCAGTGGAAACATGGTACATAACCTTCGCAAGCTGGATTGGTTTAATCCTGAAAATGGCTTTGATTGGGCGATGGAAGCAAATGATAAACTTAAAAAACTCCTCCTTGACTGCGACTTTGAACAACTGGTCAACTACAGTTCTCTGGGCCGGGAGGTAGAATTAGCGGTTCCCAGCCCCGAGCACTTCTTACCTTTACTTTATGCCCTTGCCCTAAAGGATAAAGAAGAAGAAATCACGATCTTTAACGACAAACTTGTGATGGGCTCAATTTCTATGACCTCTGTTAAAATCGGTTAAACTTTTTAATCAGGAAAAGTTAAAACTGCTTCAGTTATACTCAATCTTTTCTGGCTCGCCGAAGGTTCACTCAAGTAGCCCAAGTATAACATTTATTTAGCCACAGGCCTCAATATTGTTGAAAGGTGAAAACTTGTCTTTATCTTTAGACACTAATTCTGTGATCCAATGGAACCACAACCAAACAATCCTCTTCATGGTATAACATTGCAGATGATACTTAATCATCTGGTGGATTTTTATGGCTGGAAAGAGCTTGGAAACAGGATAAACATAAAATGCTTCACAGACAATCCAGGCATTAATTCGAGTTTGAAATTTCTGCGGACAACCCCATGGGCCAGGAAGAAAGTTGAAGATCTCTACCTAGAGTTTATGCGTAATTCAGGTAATCGGCCAGCTTCACCGAGATAGTATTTCTTCGCCGGGAAAAGATTGTATTTTTGCCTAAATTCGGGAATGTTAATGCTAAAATCCTTATAAGGATTACAATTTAACAGGTATTGTGGCATCCTCTATTATAACATCATAGGAATATCCGGCACCAAAATCTTTATTGACAGAAACAGTACCTTCAATAGTTATTTTGTTACCAACCTCTGCGACGTCATTGGTGGTCACAGTAAGGTCGAAATTACCGGATGCTTCAGTTCCATCCTGAATGTGTATCCAGTTTTTATTCATTATTCCGCCATTGAATTTAACAACCTCGCCGCTTATTTTAACCTTTTTTCCGGCATAGGAGTCCTTATTGGAGTAAAGTTCGGCAATAGTGATGCCGCCTTCGGCAGGCTTTACACTAATTCCGGCTTTCCTTTCCGAAGTTTGCTTCCCGCTAGTTTTGCCAGCTGGCATAGTTTTGGTTTCTGCAATTGGTTGGTCACTGAAATCCTGTACAAAAAAGATTATATCAAATGTACGCTTCAGTTCTTTACTTGTAAATTTCTGCATCTCCAGTCCCTTGCCCATGTAGTATGTGCCGCCTTTTTCCACTTCCTTTTTGGCAATAGCGATCCAAAAATCCTTATCTCCATCATTAACCTTAAGGTAAGAATATTGACTGGACTGTATTATCTCTTCAACAGTAATTTTACGGGAATTGGGGTTCGTGTTTTCATCTTTTTTTTGATTGCCACAAGACTGAAAGGAAGTCATAAGAGCAACGATCCCAATAAAAATAATGAATGATTTCAATTGCATTTTCATTTTCATAATTCTTTTTGATATGATTAAATAGATTTGTCTATAAAGAAGGAGGCAAATGTATCGAAAAATCTGCTTATCTGTACATCTGCTCTTCAATCTGATTGTTTTTTGCCGAAGACAAAATCATCGCAGGTTGCGGATTGTACGGGACACAGGTTGTTTCAGTCGTGCATAAACCTCCTCGTCATTTCCTTTCCCATCAATATCAATAACCTGGTTGTGCTCCCGGTAATAATCGAGTACAGGATCGGTGCGAAGTTCATGCTCTTCAAGCCGGGCAACAATGGTTGCTGCGCTGCCATCGTAAGGCATTTTTGTAGAAGTAAGCCCGCGTGCATCCAATCGTTTGATCAGTTCCAGGAACGGAACCTGAAGATTAATAACACAACTAATTGACCGGCCTTTCTTTTTCAAGATGCCATCCAGGATATATGCCTGCACCAGTGTACGCGGATAGCCTTTAAATACATATCCACGGCTGTTGCCACTTGTTTCCTGCAATTTCTTTTCGATTAAACGGATTACTATTTCATCAGGAACATGCAAACCTTTTTCCAGGTAAGGCTTTATTTGTTTACTTATGGCTGATCCCTGCTCCATCTCCTGATGCAGCAGCTCGCCAGTGGAGATACACGTGAGGCCGAAGTCCCGGGCTAGTTTATCTGCCTGGGTTGACCGTCCCGCTCCGGGATAACCAAATAAAATAATGTTGATAGGTTTGCTGTTTATTTCCTCGCTCACCAGATTGTTGATCCGCGTAAATACCTCGTCCGTTGTGCCTATCCCATCAATGCGTGAAAGTTTATCCGAACTTTCATAGAACTCGAGCAGAGGGAGTGTTTTTTGATGGTATTCCTGAAGCCTGCGTTTTATCACTACTTCATTATCATCACTCCTGTCCTGCTCCTTTGCGCGCTGAAGGAGGCGTTTTGTGCATTCTTCAGTAGGAACTTCAAGGATAAATATTCGAGTAAGCGATGTGTACAGCCGTGTGAACAGGCCATCGAGGATGTATGCCTGTACATAAGTACGCGGGAAGCCATCGAAGAGGAACCCATCGCTGTATTGCTCGGCCTTTATAGCATTTCCTATGATTTGTACGATGATTTCATCGTCAACAAGGCCGCCGGCTTCAATAATTTGTTTGGCTTTTAGACCCTGGGGGCTTCCATCTTTAATAGCTTTGCGTAATACTTCGCCTGTGGAAATGTAAGTGAGATTGTAGCGAGACATTAACATTTCCGACTGGGTGCCTTTGCCGGCCCCGGGTGGCCCAAACAGAATGAGGTTTAACATAATCCAAGAGTTTATTCTTCTTTGACAAAAGCCCTGTACATCAGCCCTGCTTTTATTCCTATATAGAAGTTGTGCGAACCTGCATATTTATCGTGCATATTGGGTATTTGGTATTGCTTGCTGTTTATGTCGGTTAACCCGATTGCCATATTAGCTGTAATCAGAAGCCTGAGTTTGCTATTCTCATAAAGATCGTACATTTTATTCAAAGAAAGGTTCAAGGCAACATCAACCGGTTTGTAGTACTTCTTTACATCAGTGATACCTTCTTTTAAATCGATAGGGTTTGGAAGAGGGCTTAAATCATTATCACGATGATAATCCTGTTTTGCACTGCTTAGAAACATGAATTCGGGGCCAAATGCAACCCAGGTAGGCTGTTTGGTGCCGTGTATCTTGCGCATCGCCAATAATGGAACTTCAATATAGTTCAGTTTTACTTTGCGTGTCGCATCGCCGCTATTTTGCATGCCCGAATAGTTTTGGCCAATCTTTGCCCAGGTAAATGATGCATTAATCCCCCATAAATCCGTCAAAAAATAACTTGCTCCAGGCCCAGCTGTGAAGCCTAAGGTAGTAATATAATCCAGTTCACCGTTACCATATGCATTTTGGTTAAGGATTAAACTGGTGTTAATTCCTGCCCTAACATCAAGCCACAGCGATTTTTCCTGTTGGGCCTGTAGACCGGATGAGAGCATTAATGTGATAAGTGAAAGAAGAGCAAGTTTAATTTTTTTCATGAGTTTGGTTGTTACAGTTTGGTGATTTTCATTTACAGATTATATTCAAATAGTAAATGCAAAATTGATATTTTAACAGCTATATAACACGAACGAATGTAACGTTTGCCAAGGCCAGTAAATAAGAAGCTTCCAAAGGGTGGATACCAGTTAACTATAGTGTTTATGTTACCATTAAAAACATTACTAAAATGGCTGTAAAAATAATCATAAAAACGATAGGCTGCCCATATGCGTAATTAGCATAATATGAGCAGCCTGCACAATGATATTGATATCAGAGAGTTATTGACTATCAATATTTTTCATAAGACAAATCCTCGTTAATTTTATTTACCTCTTTTGTTAGTATTCGGCTGTTTTCCGGGCTTTTCCGGGCGGGTATTTTTGTTATTATCAGGTTTTGTTGCTGGTTTATTCACGCTGTGGCGTGTTGAAGGTTTGTTTACACTGGTTTTCCCGGTCGGTTTGTTAACATCAGGGCGTGGTGTGGGCTTGTTAATTGCGGGTCTGGCAACTTGCTTATTTACATCCGGGCGTGTATTTGGTTTGGTAATTTCAGACCTTGTTACCGGTTTGCTTACACCCGACCGTGTTGTAGGCTTGTTGCCGGCACGTGTGGCATTTTTGGGATGCATCTGCCTATACAATTCAGTGCCTTCTTTTCGTGAGTCGGGGCGGGAGTATGTGTTTTTATAAGATCCTGCCTGCCTTCTCTGATAAACTACTTCAGAGTGAGAGCGCCTGCTGTTGTAATAGCCATCGTTCCAGTGATCATAACGGTAATGGTTGCTACGCCGGAAATGACCGTAGTAATAATTATTATAATTGTGATGATAACCATAATAATAATGCCAGTAGTGTGGTCGCCACGGCTGCCAGTAAGGAGGATAATAGCCATAATACCATGGCGAATACCAAACAACGTACGAAGGCATATAAATAAACCGCACCACTGGCCAGGCAGCAACTTCAAAATAAGTGGTTCTGTTCACCACAAAAGTTTGCCCGTTCACGGGTTGAGCATTACCCGTGTAGCCAGGGTTGGGAGTTTCGCCAGCAACTCCATCTGTGTCGTAATTTGGTTCGATGATGTAGTTTTTCCCATATAATTCCTCATCACCAATTAGCTGCATCTGCACCTGGTTATTAGCGAAACGCTGTACGGTAATAACAGCAACGTCCTGATTCTCGTGCGGGGTTACTGCTATCTGTAATACGATAGTATGAACGTCGCCATCCACATTATCCTGAACTTTTATGTAATCAATGTTTTCATCTCCATCCAGGTCGAGATTATTGATTTGCAAATTTTTGTCGTTAAGGTTTTTCTCAAAACCTTCGAGTGTTTCGGATTCCTGAAAAAGCTTCAGGACAGCATACAGGTTGAGGTTATCGCCAGGTAACCCTAAAGACCCATCATTTGCTTCCTGAGCCTTTAGCGTTGTGAAAAGAAAACCCAGCAAGAAAAGACATGCAAATAATCGTAGGTTTTTCATTGTTCAAGTTTTTAGTAAAGTTAAAGTCAAATCATTTAGGTAGGGATAAGAAAATTTCGTGCCAAAGTTATGTGGGGGGAGATATCAGGTTTAATAAAGAGGTTAGGTATATTTAATTAGGAGACTAAAATAGTTGTGTATTATTTTTGTAAAATTCGGAGGATCAACACGTAAAATGCTTGTAAGTGTCTGGTAGATTGAGAATTGAAGTATGGGGAAAATGCAAGAATGCTATTTCAATATGCTCGTCACAGACTCAACTCAGCGGGGATTAGACAGATCATTTTTTCAGCGCCTCAATCAGATGCGCCTTCTCCAGCTTCTTTTTATTCGGGAAAATAAGCGAAGCCAGGATGCTTAATGTTAAAATTCCGACAACAACATAAAGTGAGTGTGCAGTAGTAAATCCAATGTCGTGCAAAGGCTCCTTCAGCAGCATTTTCAATCCTATGAATGCAAGCAGGATAGAAAGTCCATGTTTGAGGTAGTGGAAGAGGCCGATAACATTCACCACTACAAAAAAGAGGGAGCGCAATCCTAGGATGGCAAATATGTTGGAAAAGAAAACGATATAAGGGTCAAGCGTTACCGAAAAAATAGCGGGCACCGAATCAACGGCAAACACAACATCCGTAAATTCAATCACAAGTAATACAATAAAGAGCGGTGTAAAGTATAGTTTTCTGGTTTCAACTTTGCGGAACCAGAAATGCTGCCTGAAATAGTGAGGATAAACGGGCAGATACTTTGAAGCCAATTTAACCATAGGGTGGGCTTCGGCATCGATTTTTTCCTCCTGGTTGCGGGACAGAAACATCTTTATTCCGGTAAATACAAGGAATGCCCCGAAAACGTACATAATCCATTCGAACCGCTGAATAAGGTTGGCACTCAGAAAAATAAAAAGGAAGCGCATTATTACAGCACCAAGGATACCCCAGAAAAGGACACGCTTGTAATACATCTTCTGAACCTTAAAAGCCAGGAAGATGAGAATCATTACAAAGACATTGTCAACTGATAAGGCATACTCTATTAAATAACCGGTGAGGTATTCCAGCGAAAGATTTTTTCGGTAAAGCTCCAGCGCCTGATCATAGTTGAGCCCGTCAATATTGATGGGGTGTTTATACTGAGCAATCTGTGCCTTAACAGCCTCAAGATTATCAATGCCGTGAATAAGGTCGCCATGCGTAAGGAGTAAAATATAGAAGCAGAAGGATAAAAACACCCAGATACCTGTCCACAGCATGGCTTCTTTAAAAGGGACTTCGTGGCTTTTGCGGTCAAAAACCCCCAGATCGAGCATCAGCACCCCGATAATAAAGATCAGGAATATAGAGAAGAAAGATATTTCGTTAATATTCATTATTCAATGTTGTATGGTGCGCTAATATTGCAAACGCGACAGCAAAAGTACAAAAAGATTTGCAGAGGAAGGCTTGGATATACATTTAAAAAGTTGCTACTTTTGCTCACCCGGAAATATCCGGCAACAGCCAATCATGCACAATATGAATAGCCTTACCGAGATGAACCCCAACCATCTTGTTCAATACCTGAACAAGCCCTGCGAAGAGTTCACAAAAGCTGACCTGATCAAGTACATTACTGACCATAATATTGAAATGGTGAATTTTCGCTATACAGGCGGCGACGGGCGTTTAAAGACACTCAATTTTGTGATAAACAGCCTGCAGCATCTCGATAATATACTCTCAACAGGTGAGCGCGTTGATGGTTCGAGCCTTTTCCCCTTCATACAGGCAGGTTCGAGCGATTTATATGTTATACCACGCTATAAAACTGCTTTTCTAAATCCGTTTACAGAAACAAAAACACTGGATATTCTCTGTTCATACTACGACAAGGACGGCCTGCCATTGGCAAGCTCGCCGGAATACATACTCCATAAGGCTCATCAAACGCTGAAGGAACGCACAGGACTTAATTTCGAAG